>VSSQ01000308.1_pt1 | contig 44154 bp, 25 predicted proteins | sample 4763081 | NCBI WGS metagenome assembly VSSQ01 (sample SAMN12137344, study PRJNA551015) | bioreactor metagenome | isolation source: SDC9 anaerobic chlorinated ethene degrading culture | place: USA: Knoxville, Tennesee | collected 2015-01-01
CCCATAATTTGCTGGTTAAGTCAAAAATGCCTCTTTCTTCCGGCTATGAATTTATGTACCGTAATATCGGATCTACACAGAATACCGGTATTGATTTGACTATCAACAGCGTTAATATTACCAATAAAAATTTCAGATGGACGTCGACTTTAACACTATCGCACAATAAAAATGAAATTCTCTCTTTGTCAGGAGAGCAATCATATCTTGAAACTTCCGGATGGGGATACAAACAGTCTGATTATTTAGTTGCAGTTGGTCAATCTATCGGTTTGATGTATGGTTTCAAAACAATCGGACTCTATCAGACAGATGATTTTGTTACAGAAGATGATGGAACAGGAAACATGGTTTTCAAAATGGATGGAGGAAAATACGTGTTAAAAGAAGGTGTTACCAGCCGTGCAAATGTGGATGTGAAACCCGGTTACTGGAAATTTGCCGATACTGATGATGCCAATAAAGGTGTAATTGATGATAACGACCGTCAGGTGATTGGTAATGCTACTCCTATATTCCACGGTGGTTTCAACAACACTTTCGTGTATAAGAATTTCGATTTAAGCTTGTTCATGAATTTTAGTTATGGTAACGACATTCTGAATGCAACCAAATTATTTACATCTCTTTATGGATGGAGCAATAAAAACACCTTGTCGCTAAACGATGCCAGTCAGCGTTGGGTAACTGTCGGCAGCGATGGTCAACCTTTGATTACTCCTGAGGCTATGAATAGTGTAAATAACGGTAAAGTTGTGGCGCAATGGAATGATATGGAAAACGGAGATCAGGTTATTCACTCCTGGGGAGTAGAAGACGGTTCTTTCCTGCGTTTGGCCAATATCACTTTTGGATATACATTACCTCAAAATATATCGAAAAAGATTTTTGCTGAAAACCTGCGTCTATATGCCAGTGCGAATAATTTATATACATTAACAAAATATACCGGATTTGATCCTGAAGTAAGTACCCGGAATAGTACAGGTACAACTCCCGGGGTTGACTGGGGTGCTTATCCGAGAAGTACTTCTTTCGTTTTCGGTTTAAGTATTACATTTTGATTAACCTCTAATTTAGTTCATCTATTATGAAGACAATAAAAACAAACAAATCTATAAAAACACTGTTCCCTGTTCTTATAGCGGGAATGATGGTTGTATTGCAGGTTTCCTGTTCAGATTTACTGATGGAAAAACCGGACTCATTTTATGATTCGGCAAAAATCTTTGAAAACGCATCAAATGCTCAGTTGGGATTAAACGGCGTTTATAATGCATTAGCCGGAATTGAGCATTACGGACAATGGGAAATGGCAGTTCCGACGTCCGATGATATGTATTTTATTAGTGGAACCAATAGTGACGGTAGTCGCAGGGACATCTCACATTATCAGCTTTCTACGTCGAATGTGTGGGTAACTGATTTGTGGAAAAACAAATACCTGGGCATCGAACGGGCAAACAGTGTATTGACAGGCCTGAAAGGTATGAAGGAATATGCTAGCGGAGATGAGGAGATCCAACGTATAGAGGGTGAAGCTTTATTTTTGCGTGCTCTCCTTTCTTTTGATCTTGTTCGTTATTGGGGAGATGTTCCTTATAAAACGGAGCTGACTACTTTTGAAAATTCATACCAACCCCGTACCGGTAAAGAAGTAATATATGATCAGATTGTAGCCGATTTAAACAGATCTAAATCATTGTTGAAATGGGCTACTAACGGAACAAACACTGAACGTGCCACTCAGGGAGCTGCCCGTGCCTTGTTGATGCGGGTATATCTGCACAGAGCCGGTTATTCGTTGGATTCAGAAACAGCTCAGTATGTTATCAAGGATGAAGCAGAACGTCAACAATATTTCCAATTGGTTCTGGATGAATATCAGGCATTCCTGGATAATGGATTTCATGGCTTTTGTGCTGATGGGTATGAACAGCTTTGGAAAAACTATTGTGAGAATAAGATTGATCCCAAAGAGAGCATTTTTGAAATTGCATTTTTTACTCCTGATGGGGGTAAGACTACTGCAGGAACATGGGCAACCTATATCGGTCCTATTATCAGTTCTAGTTATAAATCAGGCCGGGCAAACGGATTTTTCAGGGTTATACCAGAGTGGTTCAACTATTATGCAGCAGGAGACGTCCGCCGCGATTTGAATATGTGTAATTTTGATATTGATGCAAATGGTAATCAGGTTCCTAAAAACAATAAAACTTATTATCCGGGAAAATGGAGGCGCTATTGGGTGAAGGATATGCCTAAAGATCCGAATAATACCGATGTAAATTATGTTTTCTTACGTTATTCCGATGTGTTACTGATGGCTGCTGAAGCTTATAATGAACGGGGAAATGCCACAGAAGCCGTGAAACTTATTAATCAGGTACGTAGCAGGGCAAACGCTCCGGTTTGGGATGAAACTGTTGCCGGCGGTAAATATACGGACTTATTCAAAGCACCTCAGGTAGCTGATCTTGCGTACATCGACGATTCAGACATGAAGGGGAAAATACGTACGGCTTTGTATTGGGAACGAGGGTTTGAGTTGTGTTACGAAGGAACACGTAAATATGATTTAATACGTTGGGGAATATTGGCAGATGCTATTCAGTTACATAAGGATACACGTTTTGGAACCGGTTATGCTGCTCCAAAAAACTTCCAGAAGTTTAAACACGAGTTGCTACCTATTCCGTTGAATGAGATACAAATCAACTCGAATCTGGACAATAAAAATAATCCGGGTTATTGAAATACATGATTTTTTTATAACCCAGGTCTCTGTTATTAATTTTTAAAATATAATTCAATGAAAAAAACAATATTGTCAGCGTTTGTAGTATTACTTACAATGCCTGTTTTTGCACAAGGTTTTTCCACTTTTATTGTAGAAGGTTCATTACACCCTGCTGTCATTAAAAATGCCAAAGGAGATGAACCGTCTTCTATCGAGGTAATTGTTTCACCGAAATCGGATGTGTCGAACATTAATTTTAAATACCGTTTGTTAAGTGGATGTAGCGTATCACCTGCAATTACTGCTGATTTTACTCAACCTCAAAAGGTACTGGTTACTAAAAACGATGGTACTTCAAAGGAATGGATCCTGTATGTTAAACAACTGACCCCGGCATCTTTACCGCTGGAACTTTCTTTTTCAACAGATAATCCTTCTGAATGGAACCACAAAGTAAAGGGTTGGGCTGCATTGGGTGTAGATCAATCGAAACCGACAGTAATTCGCTTCGGAAACAAAGCTGTCTCTTTTTGGGTAGCTTTCAACGAACCTGCAAAACAGTTGAAATATGAACTGAAGATGGTTTCCAAAGAAAAAGTAAATTTTGATGGAGAATTTATTGTGGAAACTTCAGCAGATGGTCAAAAGTGGAAGATACTGAAAGAGTTTGATGAAACGAATCAAATCAGTGTTGACGGAAATTATCAGCATGATTTATCGAAAGATGTACGGTTTATTCGCTGGACTTATATCACGAGAAATAAACTGAATCTCAATCTGAACAATATTGAAGTTACAGCAGAATGAATGCGATAGGGATTGACTTGGGAGGTACATTTATTAAATTCGGCATAATCAGTCCGGGGGGAGAAGTTTTGTATGAGGATATCATGGAAAGTAACGCCCGTTCGTCTGCCGAAAACGTAATTGATAATCTCATTTCAGCAATTAAAAGCTGTCAGCATGTTGCACAAAAAGAAGCGTTAGCAATTGCCGGTGTAGGAATCGGATCTCCGGGAATTATTGATAAAACATACCGTATTGTGCTCGGAGGAGCTGATAACATCGAAGGTTGGTTCAATCTTAACCTTGCTGATCGGATTGAGCCGGAAGTCAATCTTCCGGTTCTTTTAAACAACGATGCGAATCTGATGGGCCTTGGAGAGCAGGCTTTCGGAGCTGCACGCGACTGTTCCGATGTTGTTTTTATTACAGTAGGAACGGGTATAGGAGGAGCGGTAATCATCGACGGAAAGCTTTTTGGTGGTTACGACAACAGAGGTACGGAACTGGGGCATATTCCATTGTTTGCAAGTGGTATTCCTTGTTCCTGTGGTGGTGTAGGTTGTCTTGAGGCTTATGCTTCAACTACCGCATTGGTCAGCATGTTCAGGGAAAAATGCCGTTATGCCGGAATCAGCTTTCAGGAGGAAATAAATGGCAAGTTAATTATCAAACTTTATCAGGAAAAACATTCGATTGCCGTTGAAGTTTTCAATGATCATGTTGATTATCTGGGACATGGAATTGCCGGTTTGGTCAATATCTTTAGTCCGCAACGCGTGGTCATTGGCGGGGGAATTTCCGAAGCCGGAGATTTCTATATTGCTTCGGTTGGTCAGGCTTTCCGCAAATATGTTATGCCTGATTGTGCTGTAAATACAACGATCTGTGCTGCTGTCCTTGGAAATCGCGCCGGAATGATGGGCGCTGCCCGGTGGGTTTTTATGAAAACAGTGTTAAGTTAAATTAAAAAATAATATTATGAAACGAATCGTACCTGCTTTTGGGGTATTACTTTCGATATTGCTTGTTAACATCAGTAATCTTCCTGCTCAGGCTAAGCCGGATGTGAAATGGCAAACAATTGAGGGCGTTTATATGCCCGTCCCTCCAAAAATACATCCCCGCCTTTATCTCAGGGCTGAACATATAGCCGGACTGTCTGAACGCGTCAAAGATCCGGTTTTGAAAAAAGTTTGGAATGATCTACAGAAACTCAGGCAAGATAAGACACAGGAAGAAATTCCGGAAGAAAAAACATGGCGGTATTATTTTGACACAAAAGGGCTACTCACAAGAGTAGAACTCAGTGCGCTTGAGTATTTGATGACCCATGATCCTGCTCATGCGCGTGCTGCCATTGATATGATTGCAGATACCCTTGAAAAGGCGGTATATCCGCACATAAGTGATATTTCAAGAGCAATCGGACGCCTTATGGTGTCAGGATCGATCGTGTATGACTGGTGCTATGATCAATTAACCCCTGCAGAAAAAACCCGCTTTGTAAATGCTTTTGTACGGTTAGCCAAAATGCTTGAGTGTGGTTATCCGCCTGTTAAAGATAATTCGATTGTGGGGCATGCATCCGAATGGATGATTATGCGTGATTTGATTTCCACCGGAATAGCGATATATGATGAGTATCCGGAGATGTATCACCTCGCTGCCGGTCGTTTTTTCAGGGAACATTTACCAGCCCGTAACTGGTTTTATCCCGGACAGGCATATCACCAGGGGATGTCGTATCTGAATGTCCGTTTTTCGAATGACTTGTTCGCGCTCTGGATATTCGACAGAATGGGAGCCGGTAATGTCTACCATCCTGCTCAACAATATATTCTGTATGATATGATTTATAAACGCAGGCCGGACGGACAAATCATGCCGGGAGGAGATGTAAATTACACGCGGAAGCGGCAGGCAACCTATTCGTTACCGTCATTACTCGCCGGTAGTTATTATAAAGACGAATATATCAATTACGAATACATGAGGGATCCGCGGGTGGATAATCAAAATAAAATTTTTGAATTCTTGTGGCGCGACACAAAACTGGGTGTGAGAAAAGCGGATGACTTGCCGCTTACCCGTTACTCCGGATTTCCTTTTGGCTGGATGATCGCCCGTACAGGCTGGGGTGCGGAAAGTGTCATTGCTGAAATGAAAATTAACGAGTATAATTTTCTGAACCATCAGCATCACGATGCTGGCGCTTTCCAGCTTTATTACAAAGGACCGTTGGCTATTGATGCCGGAACTTATCAGGGATCGTCGGGCGGCTATAACAGTCCGCACAACAAAAACTTTTTCAAACGAACTATCGCACACAATAGTTTATTAATTCTCGATCCTGATGAAAAATTTCCCGCGTCGGGTTATGGCGGAGCCGATAAATCGGATTTCGTTACCAATGATGGCGGCCAGCGTTTACCCAATAACTGGAGACCGGCAGCTACACTGGAGGAGTTATTGTCGGGCGATTTCAAAACAGGGGAAGTGTTGGCAAAATCATTTGGACCCGATAGTGTGAAACCTGAATATTCTTATTTAAAAGGGGATATCACGCAGGCCTATTCATCAAAAGTAAAAGAAGTAAAACGTTCGTTCGTGTTTCTGAATCTGAAACGGACAGATACTCCGGCAACACTGATTGTTTTCGATAAAATTGTTTCAGCCAACGCTGGATTTAAGAAAACATGGCTTCTACACAGTATTGAACAATCCGAAATAGAAGGTAACCGGATTACGATCGGCAGAACAAAAGACGGAGATAGTGGCGTGTTGGTAAATACGATGTTATTACCGGAAAAAGATAATGCGGAAATTACCCCTGTTGGCGGTGAAGGAAAAGAATTTTGGGTGTCGGGAGTTAACTATCCTAATGAACCGAGAGGCGGGCAGGATGAAGCCAACGAACGGGGAGCATGGCGTGTTGAAATATCGCCGCTTCGGACATCTGCAGAAGATTACTATCTCAATGTAATGCAGGTTACTGATGCAGAGCAAAAGATTATTTGTGATGTAAAACGCATCGAAGGAGAAAAAATTATTGGTGTGCAGCTTGCGGATCGTGTTGTTACATTCAGCAAGAATATGAACCTTATAGGTAGCGGTTACAACCTGAAAGTAACCGGAAAAAACACCTTTAAATTTGTGATTACTGACATGGAGCAGGGAAACTGGCAGGTGTTGAAAAACGGAAAAGTATTCATAAAATCGTTGACGGTTGAAGAAGGAGAGCATGTGCTGCATTTCAGTGGTAAAAAAGGAACGTACCGATTTGTCAGACTAAAATAAGTTCAAGAATCTAAATGTAAGGAGCAATTGTTGATTTTATCATGAAAGAGTGGGAACTATCATTCTTCTTGATGTTTCTTTTCGTTTTATCATCGAGTGAAATTTACTCGGAAGAAAATAAATCCGGTATCAATGAAACAAAATTTATTACTTACAGGATCGGTTGCCTTGATATGTACAAATTTGTTTTCAGCAAATAGAACGAGGCCAATTGATCAACGTCCCAATATCTTATGGTTGACATTCGAAGATACTAGTGCTTCGGAATTGGGATGTTACGGTAACAAAGATGTGCAAACTCCGGTTATCGACTCCCTTGCAGCCAAAGGAATTCAATATATGAATGTGTGGTCGTCGGCACCGCAAAGTTCGCCGGCTCGTTCGTCTTTGATAACGGGTTGCTATGCTACTACATTCGGTATGGATGTGCATCCGGTTCCACAAATTACTCCCGAGCATATTTTCTTTCCCAGCTTACTTCGGGATGCAGGTTATTATTGCATCAATAATGATAAAACTCATTACAACAGTATAACCGATAACCGTATTTGCTGGGATGAATCATCCCCAAAAGCAAGCTATAGCAGTTCCGTCGGGAAAGAAAACCGGCCTTTTTTTGCCGTATTCAACACCGTTACTTCTCACATGGGCAGGATACGTACTTTTCATGTGGACAATAGGAGGGATTACAGTAAAGAAGGTATCTTGAAGGAAGAACTTAATTTGCCGCCTCATGTACCGGATTTGCCAGAAGTCCGTTCCGACTATGCCGGACATCTGGAAGCTGTTCAAGATGTTGATAAATGGGTGGGATTGTTTCTGCATGATTTAAAAGAGAAGGGGTTGGATGATAATACGATTGTTTTTGTCTTCAGCGACCATGGCGGATGTTTGCCACGAGGAAAAGGGTATCTTTACGAAACAGGTCTTAAAATCCCTCTGATTGTTTATTTACCCCCAAAATGGCAGCATTTGACGACTACAAAACCCGGAACCAAAGACTATACACCGATTGATTTTACGGATTTTGCTCCTACTTTATTGAGTATTACCGGGGTAAAGATTCCGAAGTTTTATCAGGGAGTTTCTTTTCTGGGCGAAAAGGCTTCGGTAAAAAAGAAATCACATAATATCGGTTTTGCCGCTAATCAATTACATCACTATATGCCGATGAGGGCAGCGAGCGATGGCCGATTTAAATATATCCGCAGTTATATCCCATATAAACAATTTGCTCTTCGAAACTATTATCAGTGGGGAATGCCCTCCAATATGGCTTGGGATAGTCTGTGGCTGAACGAATTGATTGATGATAAAGAAGCATTACGACAGCCTTACGTGCATCATCGACACGAAATGTTGTTTGATTTGACAAACGACCCATCCGAATTACATGATTTATCGACCGATCCTTTGTATCAAAAAGAATTGAAAAAGCTAAGAAAAATTGTGTCCGATCATGTTAGGTCAACAAAAGATTTGGGCTTTTTTATTCCTTCTTTCCGCGAGAGGAAAAACCTTTTTGAGATGGTACGTGGCTCGAAATATCCTTTGGCTAATCTTCAGGTTTTTGCGGAATTGGCCGGAAATCCTGAAATAAAAGACCTGAAAAATATTCTACGTCATTTGAAAAGCGACGACCCTAATTTTCGTTTCTGGGCTGCGGTTGCCATGTCTCAATTAGGGCTGACAAAACAGTATGATAAATGCCCCGATGAGTTGTTGCAATTATTGGATAATGAAAATCCTCATGTGGCAGCGGAAGCGGCTTATGCCTGTGCTTGTCTTGGTAATCCGGAGTTGGGAATAAAAACCTTAATAGCTTCAAAGAATGAAGCTGATATTAAGATTTATTATTCATTATTGGAATGTCTTTCGCTTGATAAAAATATGCACTCATTCATTTCGAATTACCGGGATTTGTTGGAAAACCAAGCCTGTAATTTACCGTATCAAGAAAATGAAGATGCTGGCTTAATGGCCAGAGGCATACTTGTCAATATCGGTGCATGGAAAATTCAAGATATCTACCGAGAAAAATATAATCAAGGTCTAAAACTCAATAGAGGAAGAAGGCCAATGTTGCCACTTCCCTAACAAATAAATTATTTGCATTATGAATAGAATTTATATTATTTGTGTTTCATTGTTGCTAACTCGTTTAGTTACATTCTCTCAGGAACCGGATCCTTATGTTGCAGACCCGAATCCTGCACGTGAAATTCCTGGTATGGCACTTATCTGGAGTGATGAATTCAACACGGATGGTAAACCTGATCCGAAAAACTGGAAGTATGAAAGGGGCTTTGTCCGAAATGAAGAACTACAATGGTATCAGCCGGATAATGTTAATTGCAGGGATGGACTGTTGGTAATTGAAGGAAAACAGGAACAAGTGGTTAATCCGAACTATTTGGAAGGCAGCACTGATTGGAAAAGAAACAGGCAATATGCGAATTACACTTCTTCGAGTATCATTTCACAGGGCTTACAACAGTTTCAGTATGGAAGATTTGAAATCAGAGCGCGTATTGATACGACAATGGGCTCCTGGCCGGCTATCTGGACAAAAGGAATCAACGGAAAGTGGCCTTATTGCGGCGAAATCGATATTATGGAGTTTTACAGAGACAAAGTGAGTGGTATACGAACAAAGCCAATCCTGCTTGCCAATGTGGCCTGGGGACATGCTACTTATTCGTGGGGAGCATGGAATACGCAGAAAGTGGCATTGACGTATTTTACAGCTAAGGATCCGGATTGGTGTGAAAAATTTCATGTGTGGCGAATGGACTGGACAGCAGATTCTATCAAGCTCTATCTGGATGATGAATTGTTAAATACGACACCCGTTGATAAAACAAAGAACCCCGACGGATACGTTCCTCAGGAACCACACAGACAGAAACATTTTATTTTATTGAATCTGGCAATCGGAGCAAACGGAGGGAATCCTGTTGCCTCAGACTATCCGATTAAGTACGAAGTTGACTATGTACGGGTGTATCAGCCGATTCCTAATGCAGTGCAGGAAGAAAAAGAAAATAAATCCCGTATTTTTCCCAATCCTTTTGCCGATTTTTTAGTTGTAGACACCGAAGATGAAATTCAAAATATCAGTATTTATACTGTAACAGGGCAGTTGTTATTCCAACAAAATAGTTTGCCGGAGAGAAAACTGAATTTATCGGAACTTGAAAGTGGATATTACATCATCAGACTGAAATTTTATGATGGATATGAACTAGTCAGGCAAATTATAAAAAAGTAATAAAAAAAGAAGAGTTTGTTGATTAATAATGGTTAATTATCAGTGTTATATGTTGTTGTTCGTGTACTAGATAATAAAAATATAGAGATTTATACTGATTTTTTTTAACCGGGAACTCAAATAAATGAGTTTAGAAGAATTTCAACAATAATGCAACTTTTTTCGACAAATCTGAAATTATACTAAAACAGGTTGCTTTAGCTTTGTACCTGATAATTGAAACAAATTTTCTGTAAACATTAAATTTTTAAAGCATGAAAAAAACTACTTTACTTTTAGCTGTGTTGGCGTTTACCATGTTATCTCACGCACAACGCATCAGTGAACTGACTGTTGAAGGAATTACTTCCCTTGTTCCTTTCGCTGCATTCAATCCGACTAATTATGATTCTAGTAAACCAACACAGGTACCTGTACCTGGAACTGGAGAAATTATTTACCCTGATGGAACTGATCTTAGTAACGTAAATGTTTCTTTGAATGTAGGAACCGATTCTTATATTGAAACACCGAATCCCTTGCCGACCGATTGGAGTTCAACTGTTTCAGGAATCAGAGTTACTAAGACAGCGTCACCACCCGTCATCTGGGGAGAATACAATATTACATTAAAAAAAATTAAACCAGCAGCGTTACCTCTTGAGATTAAAACCGGAACAGGTAACTTCGACAGTAACTCTTGGACAACTTCAACTTTAGGTTGGGCAGGCGCTTGCATTGATAAAAATCAGACTTTAATTCGATTCGGGTCAGTAAAACGTTCTTTTGTAGTTGCATTTACTGATGCACCTGATTCGTTGTATTATACTATTAAATATTTGACAACCTCTTTCCCCACAGACGGAACTGTTGTTTTCGATGTAGATGGTTCTGCCGATGGTATTAACTGGACTTCTATTAATCAATACAATGCAACTAATCCGATGCCGCTGTCTTCTCCTGCAGTAAAAGCTGAATTGAAAATAGCACCCCAGTATAGATATATACGTTGGATTTTCACTAAACGTGGGTCAACAAACGTTTCACTTGAGAATATTTTGGTTACCAAAGACTCAACTACAGGAAACGCAACACATCTTGCCAATAGTGTAAAATTGTATCCGGTTGGTTCTAAGGCCTTACAGCTTGAAAGCTCAGAAGATGTAAAATCACTCCGTTTATACAATATAACCGGGACGATGGTGCTCGAAAAAATGAATCCAGGTTCTGAAATCAGTGTGAATGACCTGATTCCCGGAATCTATATTGGTGAAGTAAGACTGAAAAACGGGAATGTTATATCTAAAAAAATTAAATTCTGATAATAGGTATAAAAAATAATTTGTGATGCTTCAGGCTGTTCGCGAAAAAACGAATAGCCTGAAGTTTTGTTTTTTTAATACTTTGTAATACATTTGTTGCTGTAGCCACATGCATTGATTTTTCATAAAAAAACATCCAATGAAAAACGCAAACCGTATATTGCTGATTTTTACGATTGTGTTCAGCTCGTTTACCTGTTTTTCTGCTGAACCAAACGGAATGTACTTTTCTCAGATATCTTCTAAGGAAGGTTTGTCTCACAGTACTGTTATTTCTATCGTACAGGATAAAAACAATATCATGTGGTTTGCCACTTTCGACGGACTGAACAGGTACGATGGATATGCTTTTAAAGTGTACAGAAATGAACGAAACAATGAAAATTCACTCATTCACGATGTTTTACGTGTTTTGTTTATTGATTCGGATGGTGTTTTATGGATTGGCAGTAAAGGAGGTTTATCACAATATGTTGCTGAAAAAGATTGCTTTAATAACTATCAGTGTGTAATAAACGATAACCAAACTTTACCGGTAAACGCTATAGTTGAGTTTGACAACTCACATTTGTTACTGGGTACTGAATCGGGACTGTGGATGTTTAATAAAAAAGAAAGGAAGTTTGTTGACTTTCAGGAGTTAACATCGTTTAAGAAACCGGTTCAGTCTTTATCCAGACAAAATAACAACATTCTAATAGGGACAATAGATGGTTTATTTGTGTATAACAGTGTCCGAAAATACATTAGTCCTGTAAACAATGCATTCGATGGGAAAATTATTCAGGCAATATTGCCGCAGTCTGATTCAAGAGTATGGGTTGGGACTGAAGGTGCCGGACTTTTCCTGCTTAATCTGACCACTGGAGAAGTAACTAATTATCGTCATAACCCGTCAAATCCCCGGAGTCTGAGTTCAAATTATGTCCGCTCCTTAGCTTTCGATTCTCAGTTTCATTTGTGGGTTGGAACATTTAACGCACTAAGTATAAAAACAAATGGAGATGATAACTTCAATAATTACTTCCACAATCCGACCAGGGAAGGCTCTATCAGCCAGAACTCAATTCGTTCGATTTATGCAGATACACAGGGAGGTATGTGGTTAGGTTCGTATTATGGCGGAATTAATTATTATCATCCTTTGAAGAATAAGTTCGGTCATCTTTTACAAAATCCATACACCCGTTCGCTTAACGACAAAGTAATCAGTTGCATGGTTGAGGATGAAGACGGGAAAATATGGATTGGAGCAAACGATATGGGTATTAACATCTACAATCCCCAAAACGGATGGTTCGATTATATTACCCGTTCTAATACATCCACACTGACATCCAATAATATAAAAACATTTTTGCTGTCGAAAGATAAAAAGAATATTTATGTCGGGACACATGGAGGAGGGTTGCTGCTATTGAATAAACAGACCCGTCAGGCAAGGCGTATCCCGGGTGGAGCCGGGAAAAAAATCGATGATGTTTATGCCCTCACCTATGATGATACCGGTAAGATATGGATTGGCGCCTTGTCAGGCTTATTTATTTACAATGAACCTGATGGTGGCATGCAGGAATATGATATTTCGGATATGGGTTCTTCTCATGTCATGTTTCTTAAACACGACTCAAAAAAAAGAATCTGGGTAGGAGGGGAAAAATCCCTGGGCCTACTCAAATCTCCTAAGGATAAATTAAAGGTCTTTCAATCGAATGAGTATAACGGAACCATTATCAATAGCGCCGTAAACTGTATTTTCGAGGATTCAAAAAACCGTATATGGATTGGAACCCGTGGTGGATTGAGTTTGTATAATGAGGACGGAACATTTAAATTATACAGTAAAGAGGATGGTCTGCCCGGTAACATGGTGTTTGGTGTGCTTGAAGATTCTTATGGCAGGTTGTGGATAAGTACCAATGAAGGACTATCCTGTTTTTCCCCGGAATCGGCCATGTTTAAAAACTACTCGGAAATTGATGGTTTATTGTTTCGTCAATACAATATGTATTCATTCTGTCAATCAGGATCCGGCCTGATGTATTTCGGCGGAATCAACGGGATAACTACCTTTTATCCTGAACTCCTGATCGATAATCCGCACACGCCTGCCCCGGGAATCAGTAAGATAATTGTTCAGAACCGGGAGATTCATCCCTTTGATGAAACAGGTATCCTCACAAACAATATACTCGAAACAAAAAAAATTAAACTGTTGCCGGTTCAGTCGAGTCTGACAATCGAGTTTTTCGTTTCCAACTATCTGGCTGGCAAACACAATACTTTTGCCTATATGCTCGAAGGACTTGACAAAACATGGAATTATGCTACAGATAACCGGCAGGTAACTTATAACAATTTAGATCATGGCAGTTATATGTTTAAGGTAAAGGCTGCTAATAACGATGGGAAATGGAATGAAGAAGCTACTGAACTCGAAATAGTTGTTTTACCTCACTGGTGGCAAACCTGGTGGGCTATCCTGCTGTTTTTTATCACAGCAACAGCTATCCTCTGGTTTGTTTGGAGATTTATCAATCAGCGAAGAATAATGTATGAACAACTTCGTTCGGAACGACTTGAGAAAGAAAAAATGGAAGAAGTGAACCAAATGAAAACACGTTTCTTCATCAATATATCCCATGAATTCCGGACACCGCTGACGCTTATTCTGTCTCCTTTACAAGATATAATAGAAAAAACAACAGATAAATGGCAGCGCTCACAATTACTTCATATTCAGAAGAATACCAATAAGATGCTACACCTTGTCAATCAGTTGATGGATTACAGAAGGGCTGAATTGGGATTCTTCGAGTTAAAGGTGCATAGACTTAATCCTAAAAATCAGGTAGTTGAAATTTGCAATTTATTTGACAGACTGGCTAAGCGTAAAAAGATAGGATTTACAGTTGACGATCTTACTTCCGGCAAGGAAATGCTGATCGACAGTAATTACCTTGAACTGATTTTAAGTAATTTATTGTCGAATGCATTTAAATTTACTCCGGATCATGGCAGCATTACTGTACGACTCGAAGAAGATGTCAATTATTTTATTCTTGAAGTGGAAGATACCGGATCGGGAATACCGGAAGATAAACAAGCGTTAATATTCGACCGCTTTTATCAGGTTAACAATGATTACGTGGGTACAGGTATCGGTCTGTCGCTTGTAAAAAGACTGGTTGATTTACATCACGGAAAAATAGAAGTAAAGAGTAAGCCGGGAGAGGGAAGTAGGTTTACAGTTTATTTTCCGCAAAATGAAGAAGTATATGATAAGGCTGAAATTGAAACCGGACACGATGATAATACGGTTAAAATTCATCAGAAATCGCTTGATTTTATCCTCGATGAAAGCATTAAAGAGGATTCAGATCAGGTTGATACTCAAATCAGCGACACCTTGCTAATCGTTGAAGATAATGCCGATGTGACTGAATATCTGGTCGAACGCTTATCCAAACATTATCATGTTTATACAGCATCTAATGGATTGGAAGCGCTGGATGTTCTTAAAGACAAGGAAGTGGATTTAATACTTACCGATGTGATGATGCCTGAAATGGATGGAATTAAATTGTGCAAATCTTTGAAACAGAATATAAAAACCTGTCACATACCGGTTATTATACTATCTGCGCGGTCGAATACGGAAGATCAGTTGCAGGGACTTGAAGTGGGAGCAGATGATTATCTCCCGAAACCTTTTACTTTTTCAGTATTGAAAGCCAAAATACAGAACATGTTGAAATCGCGTCGCCGTACGCTCGAACATTATTCCAAATCGCTTGAAATTGAACCCGAAAAAATTACTTTCAACGCGATGGATGAAGAATTATTAAAAAGGGCCATGAAAATTGTGATTGATAACCTGGATAACAGTGAGTTTTCTACCGATACATTTTGCTCCGAAATGGGAATGAGCCGGTCAAATCTTCACCTGAAGTTAAAAGCCATAACGGGTGAATCTACAATCGATTTTATTAAAAAAATCAGATTTAATGAAGCGTGTAAATTGTTGCTCGATGGAAGGTATAACGTTGCCGAAGTGAGTACCATGGTAGGTTTTAATACTCCTTCTTACTTTGCTACCAGTTTTAAGAAATATTTTGGCGTTTTACCTACTGAATATATAAAAAGCAGAAGATTGTAACAAAATTGATATTTTTTTCGACAAAATTCAATTTCTGAAAGATTAAATTATAGTTCATTTGCATCAGGAACTCTGTCTGAACCACATTGGGTTACCGGCAAAGTTTCCGATGATTGCGTAATATATAATTTAATGCTAAAATACAATGAAACGAAGACTGCTTAACTTTTTTGTGATTGCTACTTTTTTATCCTTATTTTTTTCTTCCTGTAAAAATAACACTTTCTGGGTCGACGAAAGCATTGAAACCGCTGCTTATCAGTTGGACATGATGGCCAAAGAAATTTCAGGTAAAGAAAAACTACCTCGTTCTATCCGTGATGGTGAAATCCGGCTTGAAGATTTGTACGACTGGACGAGTGGTTTCTTTCCGGGAAGCTTATGGTATATGTATGAATTTACCAAGGATGAAATGTTTAAAAAACAGGCTGTCGAATACACAGACTTACTTTATAATCTGAAAGACTATGCCGGAACACATGACCTTGGATTCATGGTTTATTGCAGCTACGGGAATGGATTCAGACTTACGGGCGACACCAGCTATATACATGTGATGGTTGAAACATCGGATAATCTTATTTCCAGGTTCAATGAAAAAACAGGAACAATACGCTCCTGGGACTTCGGAGAATGGCAGTTTCCTGTTATTATTGATAATATGATGAACCTGGAACTGCTTTTCTGGGCAAGTGATTTCACGAAAAATACTGTGTACAGGGATGTCGCGTTACGTCATGCTGATACGACGATGAAAAATCATTATCGCCCCGACTTTTCTTCTTATCATGTGATTGATTATGATACGATAACCGGTAATGTGATTGCTAAACAAACATTTCAGGGCTATGCCGACGAAAGTGCCTGGGCACGGGGGCAGGCATGGGGCTTGTATGGCTACACGGTATGTTATCGCGCAACAGGAGATGAAAAATACCTCCGTATGGCCGAAAATATTGCAGGTTTTATCATGGATAACGTAAAAACGGAGGATTTAATTCCTTATTGGGACTATAATGCACCCGATATACCCAATGCGCCACGCGACGCTTCGGCTGCAGCTGTAACTGCTTCGGCTTTATTCGAATTAAGTCAGTATACGAAACAGGGTGATAAATACTTTAATTATGCCGAAACCGTTCTAAAGAATCTTTCAGGAGAACAATACCTGGCGAAAAAAGGAGAAAATAAAGGATTTATCCTGATGCACTCGGTAGGGCATCTGCCTGCTAATTCTGAGATAGATACTCCGTTGAATTATGCAGACTATTACTATTTGGAATCTTTGATGCGCTATAAAAATCTGATTTCTAAAAAATAAATCATTCATTCTTTTATTTAAAATCAACACACCATGAAAATTAAAGTTATTGCTACCTTGATATGTACATCCTTATTGATTACCTCCGGACTTTACGGACAGGAACTTCGCAGGGAGGTGTTCGAACTGCTTGATTTAAAAAGACCGGGATTAGAAAAAGTACAGAGTTTGGTAGAAAATGAAAAATATGAAGCTGCATCTTCAGCTTTGCTGGACTATTTCCGAAACCGTAGTGGAGTTAATAATCCTGAAGTGGACTTGAACAAGGTCAGAATAAGTGCTGAAGAACAAAAGTGGGCTGACGATGGACTGAAACACATTTTCTTTGTCCATAAAGGCTACCAACCTTCTTATTTTTACGGAGAAGATATCGATTGGGAATACTGGCCGGTTCAGGATAATGAACTGCGCTGGCAGTTGCACCGTCATAAATGGTGGACCCCGATGGGGAAAACCTATAAAGTTTCCGGTGATGAAAAATATGCTTCCGAATGGGTTAAACAATATATCGACTGGATAAAGAAAAATCCTTTGTTGACGCCAACTAAAGCGGAACAGGGTGCAATGAATCGGGACGTGCTGAAAAAGCTTGAAAATGTACGTTATGCATGGCGTCCCCTCGAAGTGAGTAACCGGTTGCAGGATCAGACTGCACAGTTTATGTATTTTGTAGGTAGTAAAAACTTTACTCCTGAGTTTCTGACTGAATTCCTGGTGAACTATCATCGACATGCTGAACGTGTTATGGGCAATTATTCTAAACAGGGAAATCACCTTTTGTTTGAAGCGCAACGCATGATCTACGCAGGCGCATTTTTTCCTGAATTTAAGCGTGCGGAGAGCTGGCGTAAAAGTGGTATCGGTATCCTGAATGATGAAATAAAAGTACAGGTTTATGAGGATGGATTCCAGTATGAATTAGATCCGCATTATCATTTGGCATCCATAAATATTTTCATAAAAGGTATTGAAATAGCTGATGTAAACGGTTATAAAAAAGAATTTCCTGTTTCGTATCTTGAAACAGTTGAAAAAATGATTATGGCCGTTATCAATTACTCTTTTCCCAATTATCAGAATCCTTGTTTTAGTGATGCCAAACTGGACAAGAAACCTGAAATGCTTAAGAACTACAAACGTTGGGCTAAAGTATTTCCGAAGAATAATCAAATCCTTTACATGGCAACAGAAGGGAAAAAAGGAGAATTGCCGGCTTATTTGTCAAAACGTTATGAGAATTCCGGTTTCTTTATTTTCCGGAACGGATGGAAAGAAGATGCGACTGTCATGGTGCTGAAAGCAGGACCTCCGGCGTTCTGGCATAATCAGCCCGACAATGGAACTTTTGAACTTTATGTAAACGGACGTAATTTCTTCCCGGATGCAGGGAGCTATGTATACGCAGGTAGTGCCGAAGTAAACAAGGAAAGAGATTGGTTCCGTCAGACAATGGTACATAAAACGCTGACGTTGAATAATGCCAACATCGAACAAACCGATTCGAAGTGTTTACTTTGGGAAACAGGAAGTAATACAGAAAAACTGGTCGTTGAAAATCAAAGCTACGCTGATCTGAAACACCGCAGAACCGTGTTTTTTGTCGATAAATCTTTCTTTGTAATTGTGGATGAAGCTGCCGGAAATGCAACAGGTGATGTTGCGGTACATTATCAGTTAAGTGAAGGAAAAGTAACTGTCGACACCGAAAAGTTAATGGTAAATACGCTTTACACAGATAATAATAACATGCTTGTGCAGGGTTTTGGAGCAAAAGAAACACGGTTGGCCGAGGAGGAAGGCTGGGTGTCGTATGCTTACCGCCAGAAAAATGAACGTCCGGCCTTTTCTTTCCGGACGCAGAAAAACAGTCAGGAGCCGGTGAGATTTATTACTGTAATTTATCCGGTATCTAAAAAATCGCCTTGTATTTCGGCTAAATTCTCATCAAAATCGATGGAAAACAATCAGGTGGGTGTTGTGTTGAAAGTAAATAAGAAAAAATATGAGTTACAAGCTAAATGGTAAGAAAATAAGTATGGCAACGGCAGCATTATGTGTTGCCGTACCTGCTTTTTCGGCTGATAATCAACCGAATATTATTTTTATAATGACTGATCAGCAGACAGCCGATGCCATGAGTAACCGTGGAAATCCCTTTGTAAAAACACCTGCGATGGACATGCTTGCTGCTGATGGTGTTACCTTTACAAATGCCTATTGCTCTTATCCGCTGAGTGGTCCTTCCAGAGCCGGTTTGTTTACCGGGAAAATGCCGATTGAACTGGGAGTAGCCGACAACGATGATCCGCTGCCTGCAAAGGAGATTCCGAATTCCCTGGGATTCATGTTATCGAATGCCGGATATGATTGCCTGTATGCAGGCAAATGGCATGTTCCTACAGTAGAAATCCCGGATTACGAATTTGGATTCAGAAAAGTAAGCGGGATGAATGACATGAAGTTAGTTGAAAATATTAAAGATGAATTGGCCGTAAAAAGGGAAAAACCGCTCTTTTTAGTGACTTCGTTTTTAAATCCCCATGAAATTTGTGAGTATGCGCGTTCCCAAACGCTCCATTACGGTGAGATTGAAATTCCTCAGAATGCGAAACTGCCTGTGTTACCGGATAATTTCAATGCTGAACGTGGTTTACCCGAAAGCGTCATGCTACATAAACAAATGATGTTCCGGCTTTATCCTACCCGAAATTACACCTCAACCGACTGGCGTAATTATTTATACGCCTATTATCGTCTGGTTGAGCGGGTTGATAAGAATTTGTATGATTTGATTACGGAACTGAAGAAAAATGGTCTATACGACAATTCACTTATCGTTTTCACAAGTGATCATGGCGATGGAGTGGCTGCACATAGATGGAATCAGAAAAGAGCTTTATTCGAAGAAACCATCCAAATACCTTTGATAATCAAACTTCCTGCAGGACAAAAAGGGATGGAGGAAGGTTCGCTCACAAACGCCCTGACCAATATCGGTATCGACATTTATCCGACTTTGTGTGATTATGCCGGAGCTACGGTTCCCGGCGACAGGCATGGTATCAGTTTGAAACCGTTACTGCAAGGTGATAGGACGGGGCAACATGAACATATTTTTATTGAAACTTTACTCGATGGTGTAAACATCCGCGGTTGGTGCGTCATAGAGGGTGAATATAAATATGTGTATTATCGCATGCTGAAAGATAAAGAACAATTGTTTAATCTGAGATCGGATAAGGGTGAAAAGAAAAACCTGGCTTACAACCCGAAATATGCCGATGTTCGTAAACAAATGCGCAACAGAATGCTTGAATATGCGAAAAAAACAAACGACATAATGCTCCGGAAAGAAATGAGTTATTAGTTGATGCAGTATTCTTGTCGTAAAATTTAAAAATCACCTCTCTATTTAAACAACTTTTGAGTAACATTATTTTATGATCTATGAAAATAAACAAATTATTTTTAATGACACCTTTTCTGTTCATGATGATAGGAATGGAGGCATGTGAGGATAAAAATGAAATTTATCCGGATGCAACAATTGTAAAAGAATTGCCTAAAATTACCGCTATCGGTGATCATACAAAGTCAGTGGCTATCCGATCTCAAAAAGAGTTGGAAGATGTATTCAGCAAAGATGAATTAAAACGGTTTGAGGACTTACAGCAAATAGACTTTTCTAAGTATATGTTGCTTTTAGGTTATGGAACCTATCCAAATGAAGTATCGAACATGGAACATTCATTTTCAAAAACAGGAACAAACACATATACTTATTTACTGAAAATAACTGGAGATGCGACTCGTCCGGAGGCGTTCCGTTATGGTATTCTTGTCGGTAAACTTCCCAAATCGGCGAAAGTTATTTTTAAAATAGAGGAATTATATTTAGAAAATTAAAAAGAAAAATTATCATGAAACAAATATTTTGGATATTATTACTCTCCCCGATATTTTTATTTGCTCAAGAGCATTTTTATTATTATAAGGGAGAAAAACAATACTTATAGTTAGATACAAATTATGTATTTATTTCTACCGTAAACGAATCCGCTTTGCAAAAAAATAATTTAGTATCGAAAGGAATTTTAACTTTGAATAAGGAACAAACTTCCCATCTCTTAAAACAAAAACAAAACATGTCGGCGGATTTTTATTGGGCAGAACTTGAATTATCCGGAAACAACTTGGATGGGTCATACATAGAACGAATTAACAGAATAAAACAAATTGATGGCGTACAGGTAGTATCTCCGTATTTTACAGGAAAAAGCGAAAAGAGAATAGGATTGTCAAATTTTTTCTATGTTAAATTGAAAGCCCTGTACGATACAACTTTACTGAAAAGATATAGTTACGAAAATAAGGTAATTATCGTAAAGCAGGACAAATTTATGCCGTTGTGGTTTGTATTGTCATGTACAAAACACTCTGAAGTGAATGCTATGAAAATGGCAAACAGATTTTACGAAAGTCAGCTATTTCAATATGCCGAACCCGATTTAATTGTTAACGATTTGTTGAATTGTACGAATGACATTTATTTTTCAAACCAATGGGGGTTGCGTAACACAGGACAATACGGTGGAACTACGGGTATAGATATTAAAGCATGTGATGCATGGAATCTTTCAACAGGGATAGGCGTAACTGTTGCGGTTATTGACCAAGGGATTGAATTAAATCATCCGGATTTACAGGCAAATATTCACCCTTTAAGTTTTGATACTGAAACCGGAACCTCCCCGAGTATAGTTCAAGGAAACCATGGTGTTGCCTGTGCCGGGATAGTCGGTGCTGTAGGGAATAATTCTTTAGGAATCAGGGGTGTGGCTTCGAATGTGAGATTAATGTCTGTTAGCAATTCATTATTAGGAACTCCTTTATCCCGAATGGCTAGAGGAGAAGGTATTAATTGGGCAGTCGAAAACGGAGCTGATGTCCTTAGCAATTCGTGGGGATCAAGTGTTCAATATCAGATCATTGATGATGCCATTGCAAATGCATTTATTAATGGAAGAAATGGGTTAGGTAGTATCGTTGTTTTTGCATCCGGAAATGATAATGATGCGGTCAATTATCCTGCGAATAGTAATCCAAATATTCTTGCAGTAGGAGCAATGAGTCCCTGCGGACAACGTAAAAGAAGCAGTTCAAATGTTTGGGAGGCTGGCCTGGGTGTAAGCCCAGATCCGCAAGGTGTTAGTTGTGACGGAGAAAAACGTTGGGGAAGTAATTACGGAAGTCAATTGGATGTTGTTGCGCCTGGAGTCTTAGTTCCGACAACAGACAGACAGGGCAATCTTGGTTATAATCCCAATGAACCTATTCACACTGGTAGTGGAGGTAATAAGATAACTTCAGATTATGCGAATAGAGATTATACGGTTTGGTTTAACGGCACTTCCGCCGCCTGCCCCCATGTTGCTGGAGTAGCAGCTCTTATACTTTCCGTTCGTCCTGACCTCACCGGTCAACAGGTAAGGGATGTTATAGAACAAACAGCACAGAAAGTAGGTGGATATTCTTATACGACTACTCAAGGTCGTCCTAATGGTACATGGAATCAGGAAATGGGATACGGTTTGGTCAATGCTTACGCCGCAGTCTATTCTGTATATCCTCAAATCTCCGGCCCTTCTGTTGTTTGCGCCCAAAATGCCTTCAGTATCCAGAATTTACCCTCTGGCGCTACGATACAGTGGAGCGCAGACTATCCTTTGGAAGTGTTTTCAGGTCAGGGAACTGGAACAGCCATGATAATAAACGAGGACTCAACTTCTTATAACGGTATACCAAGTACTGTATATGCAACAATAACAATTGGCAGTCAGGTTATTAACCTGGAAAAGATAGTCCAGGCCGGAACTCCTGAATTTGATTATTTTGATCATGATGATCCTTATGTCATGGATGTCCTTGATGTCACCGCCTTTTTTTCCGGAGCGGACTATTATACGTGGACTAAGAAAACAGGGGATGTTTCCATAGATGTTGTTCAGGGCAATTCGAGCAGAGCATTGATTTCAATTTTTTCGTCTAAATTGATAAGAATTACAGTTACAGCTTTTAATTCCTGTGGTTCTCGGGAGGAAGATTTGATATTGTCGCCTGAAAGTTACAGATCATCTTCTCTTTTGTCTGTTTATCCTAACCCCGCCGGTTCTTATGTTGTCATTGCTTTTGACGGAATTGAGGAGCAGAATTCAACAATGAGTGTTAAAAAAACAACAGGCAATAAGAATAGCAACACAGACACAGAAACTGGACTCTATACGATTCAACTCTGGAACTCCTTTGGTCTGGTTAAAACCGTACAAACCGACCAGGGGCGTTATCACCTGGATTTAAGCGGCATACCGTCAGGATTTTATTATGTGCATGTGATAAAGGATGAAAAAGTATATCGTAAACCATTGAAAATAAACTGAGAGTATAATTTCAAAATTAATAAATACAGTAAAACACAATGCGTAAAACCATCAACATAAAAATATTTTTGTACTCTCTGCTTCTGCTCATTATCTCGTGCAACACGATACAGGCAGGAACAATCTATTCTTTTGAAGATGGAATGGTTCCTGCTGTTTTTAAAGCAAAACGGGGCGTTTTATCAGTCAGCTCGCAACGGGCAAAGTTAGGTTCCCGCTCTCTTCGCTGGAATTGGATTGCCAACGATACGCTTGTGGCTGCACCTCTCTCCATGAATACATCCAGTATTCAGGCTAATGGGGGGATTACGGTATGGGTATATAACGAGAATCCTTCTAATCAAAAGTTGGTTTTGTGGTTTTATGAATACGAATTTTCCACCACACGGCGATGCAGCCTGGAAGTCAGCCTAAATTTCAAAGGGTGGCGTTGTATCTGGGCGCGTTTCAGAGCCGATATGGGACATACGGGATACACCCTGCGAAGCATGAAATGGGAATCGCCGAAATCGGGTTCGGGAACTTTATATATTGATTATCTCGAATTTGTGGATAACGTGTCGTGGGAACGTATTTCAGATATGCAATATAAGGTTAACAATACCTCCGCTGAGCTGGTAGATTTTGTTGCCGTCAGAAATTATCCTCCACAAACTCCTGCAAATATTGTTACACAAGAGCAGAGAGATGCGGTACAAACACTCAGGAAACGGATCGACGACTGGCATCTGGGAAGCGGACAATTTGACGATAATCCGGTTTTTATTTCACGCAAGAACTCATTTAACAGCTATGTGCAAACGGCTTTGAACAGGGTTCCGGATTTGTCGCTCGAAACACTCCCTGATGGTACTGTTAATGGAGAAGGTTTATATCCGATGGATTTCTACAATACGGTTGTTGATGGTGTAAATGTAAAAACATTCAGGGATGTCAATGAAAAATATATGATTCAGTTGGCTTATGATGCTATAAAAAACGACAAAGCGAGTTCGCGTGAATTGATACTGAAAATTTTTGACTGGTACCACGATCAGGGATGGGCCGACGGAAGTGCATTAGGCCGACTTCGTTTTGAAATGCTGAGAAGTTCCGGGTTCTTTCATGCGGCTTATTTGATGAGAGACGCGATGACAACAGACCGATATGAACGGGTTATGAAAGCTTTTTACTGGTATAGTTTGTTTGGAAATGTATATGTTACACCCGAAAATAAAGGAGAAACAGCTGATCAGATAAGAGCACTTATGATGCCAAAATTACTGTATGCTGTTGCCATGCAGGATGAGAAACAACAGGTTGCTGCCTTGCAAAGTTTTAAAGCGTATGCCGACAATGCTTTTTCGCCGGCGCAGGGTTATCTCGGATGTCTGAAACCTGACTATTCGGGGTATCATCATCGCGGACCCTATTACAGTGCATATTATCCTGATGCCTTGTATATAGGCGCTTTGTTGTGCTATTTCCTTTCGGATACACCTTATGCACTCAGCACAGAAACATATAACCATTTGAAAAACGGATTACTTACATTCCGGTTCATGTGCGCGGGCTATGATGTTCCGGGGGCGACTACCGGTCGTTTTCCAACTCAAACTCAGATTCTGGATAAACTGCTGCCTGCGTATGCATATCTGGCGCTTGCAACGGAGACTCCTGATTCTGAACTGACACAGGCATTTAAAAATTATTGGTTCCCGGCTACTGAACCGCTGAAATCGTTGATTTCAAGAGTACGTTCTGATATTACTTTTAAAAATACCCTTGGGGAAGTAGAGAAAATGCTCGAGTTATCCTTATCTCCACTTCCGGCTGAAAAAAATCCTGTCGGAACGAAGTTTATGCCTTATTCGGGATTGTTGATCTCCCGGCAGCCCGATTGGGTGCTGACTGCCAAGGGATACAGCAAATACATCTGGGATTTTGAAAGTTCCTCTACTGAGAATTTGTACGGCAGGTATCTGAGTTACGGACATATTGAATTATCAAACATAAAAAACGGTTTTAAAAGCTATAAACCTGCAGATACCGCGTGGGACTGGAGTCATATTCCCGGAACGACAACTAAGTATTTGACAAGAGATGAACTTAATGCTCAAAATAATAACGCTTTACACCGGAACTTTTCCGATGAAGCTTTTTTGGGAGGAATTGCATTCAATCAAACCAGTTCGGTTTTTGCCAATCATTTGCATGATAATACATTCGATAAGAGTTTTTATGCCCGGAAATCTGTTTTTCAGTTCGACAGTATTTACACTTGTCTGGGAAGCGGAATAAAATGTGCCGACAGGAATCATGATGTCCACACCACTTTGTTCCAGAATCAAAAAGTACTTGCTTCGGATTTTTTAATTGTAAATGGTAGTCCGGTTGCCCAGAATCAGACTGGATTAGTGATGCCTTTTATCAAAGACAATTATGGAAATGCTTATTTGGTAAGAGATGGAAATGTCAATACGGAGTTCGGTTCATCTTTCATAACTGCCAGCATTAATCATGGAAGATTTATCGATGGAGGAAAATATGCTTACCAGATCATAACCGGTATTTCGGATGAGCACATGGGAGTTTTGTATGCTTCCCAGAATAATCCGGTTGAAATTTTGAAGTACGATGAATTCGCTCATGTTGTGCGACATCATCCGTCAAAAACATACGCTGCCGTTGTTTTTAATGCTTCTGTTACTGTTAATTCCGGAAAATTATATGGCGTGAATATTCCTGCTATCATTGTGATCCAGGAACGTAATGATACACTTGAAATAGCATTTTCCGATCCCGATATGCACAGGCCAAGCGCTTCCGATATTTCATCATTATCTGCTGATGCTATAAAAGCCGTAGGCAATGTTTCCACAATCAAAATAGAATTGAATGGTGAATATGAAATGATTTCGTCAGATGAAAATGTATTGGTATTAAAGACAGTCCCGGGAAAAACCACTATTGAATATAGAGAAGCGAAGGCAGGAGAAACATACCGTATTTTACTAAAATTACCTGCGACATCAGTTACTGAGAAGGAAGATTCGACCGGAATAGGATTCCGGCTCTATAATAGGAATAATCATGTTTACAGGATAGAATCTGATTCGGGCAGCGTGTTTAATTATACCATATCAAACCTGACAGGCTCTCTGCTGTTTAGCAAAAAAAATGTGATGTTCGCCGATGATATTAGTTTGCAGGATCTTCCGGGTGGAATTTATTTTTTAAATCTGCACTCGGAAGCCGGAAAAAAGTGTATGAGGTTATTACGTTAATATTATTTATTGGTTAACTGGGCGCGATGTTTACGCGCGGTAATCGTTAGTGGTCATAAATTATTAAGTTATTTTTATATGCGGAAAAGTTTAGTTTTAACATCTGTTGCTTTGGTAAGTCTGAGTTCATGTCATCAGCAAGCCCTGAAGAAGCAGCCTAATATCATCTTTATGATGACAGATGATCATACCACACAGGCTATGACCTGTTATGGTGGAACATTGATACAAACACCAAATCTCGACAGGATTGCCAACGAAGGGATGCGTTTTGATAATTGCTATGTCACCAATGCCATTTCAGGTCCTTCACGAGCATGTATTCTTACCGGAAAATTCAGTCATGTGAATGGGTATAAAGATAATTTCTCAACCGCGTTTAACGGAGATCAGCAAACTTTTCCCAAACTTTTTCAGCAAGCCGGATATCAGACAGCTATGATAGGCAAGTGGCACCTGATATCTCAACCTCAGGGATTTGACTACTGGAGTATTCTTTCCGGAGATCATGAACAAGGACATTATTATCAGCCTGAGTTCAACGAAAATGGTAAAATCATTACCGAACAGGGGTATGTTACCGACATTGTTACGGATAAAACAATACGTTTCCTGAAAAACCGAGATAAGTCAAAACCCTTTATGGTTATGTACCATCAAAAAGCTCCTCACAGAAACTGGATGCCAGCACAACGCCATCTGGGTAAATTTAATGATGTTATTTTCAAAGAACCGGCAAACTTGTTTGACGACTACGAAACCCGTTCACGTGCCGCTTCCGAACAGGATATGAGTATAGAAAAAACGCTCAAAGATCGCTGGGATTTAAAAATAGCCACCCGGGAAGAGATGAATGACACGACCAATAAAGATAAGTTTTATCAGGCATATCATCGCATGACGGATGAAGAAAAAGACCGCTGGGATCAGGCTTATGCCGGAAGAATCAGAGAATTCCGGGAGAAGAAGATGGAGGGTAAAGAATTGGTCAGATGGAAATATCAGCAATACATGCGCGATTATCTGGCAACAACACTCGCGGTGGACGATAATGTAGGACGATTGCTGAAATACCTGGAAGATATAGGAGAACTGGATAATACCATCATTGTATATACATCTGATCAGGGCTTTTTTCTGGGCGAGCATGGATGGTTCGATAAGCGATTCATGTATGAGGAGTGCCAGCGAATGCCATTGTTGATCAGGTATCCTAAAGTAATCCGCGGTGGTTCGTCGACTAATGCAATGACCATGAATGTTGATTTTGCTCCCACTTTACTGGATATGGCTGGTCTGAAAATCCCCACTGACATGCAGGGGAAATCTGTTCTTCCGGTACTGAAAAACAAAGGTAAAATTCCTGATAACTGGAGAAATTCTGTCTATTATCAGTATTATGAATATCCCGGAGAACACCATGTAAAAAGACATTACGGAATCAGAACTCCGGATTATAAACTGATACATTTTTATAATGACATTGACGAATGGGAATTATATGATTTAAAAAAGGACCCTTTTGAGATGAATAATGTGTATCATGACCCCTCTTATAAGAATATTAAAAATGAATTGATTGAAGAACTTCGTGCAACTCAAAAAGAATTAAAAGTAGAAGAAATATAAACAAAAAATATAGTCGTATGAAAATCAGAATTTTAAATGTATTATTGATTGCAACAGGTCTCCTGACACTTGTCGCATGTAATTCCGAAAAACAACAAATTATCGAAAATAAAACTGATAATTACGATTCCCTGAATATCTATTTCGGCGATATTCATAATCACTGTAATCTTACATACGGACATGGAGATATGCGTGACGCTTTTGAGGCGGCGAAACAACAGCTTGATTTTGTTTCGGTGACTCCGCATGCTGCCTGGCCCGATATCCCGGGCAGGGATGATTCCCGTTTGTCGTGGGTGATTGATTATCATACTTCGGCTTTCGAAAGATTGCGTAAAACCGGTTGGCAGGAGTATGTGCGCATGACGAATGAATATAACAGGGAAGGTGAGTTCCTGACTTTCCTGTCGTACGAGTATCACAGCATGAAATATGGTGATCATGTGGCATTGAATTATCGTCTGGACGCTCCTTTACTGGAAGCGAATTCGGTTCCTGCACTGATGAAAAAACTGAAAAAAGAAAAAGCATTTGTAACACCTCACCACATGGGATACCAGGAAGGTTTCAGGGGGTATGCATGGAAGTATTTTAATCCTGAAAAAACACCTTTTGTCGAAATCTATTCTCGTCACGGTCTGGCTGAAGAAGACCTGGGCGATTACACCAACCTGCACGATATGGGACCGCGTAATTTTGAAGGAACCATGCTTTACGGTTTGAATCAGGGACATAAGTTCGGGGTAATCGGATCGACCGATCAACATGCTGGATATCCCGGAAGTTACGGTGACGGTCTTATTGCTGTTATTGCTCCGGCCAATACCCGCGACGCCATTTGGGAAGCCATGGAAAAACGTCATGTATATTGTGTTACAGGAGATAAAATCAAACTTGATTTCCGCATCAATGAAGCCATCATGGGGGATGAAATCAAGGGAAATAAAAGAAAAATCAGTGTTAAGGTTGAAGGTCAGAATTTTATCGATTACATGGATATCATTAAAAACGGCAAACGTATGGTGCGTGTCGATGGTCCTTTCTCGAATGAAAAGATTGATAAAGACGTTGTAAGAGCTAAAATTAAAGTGGAATTTGGTTGGAACCGTTTTGATGAACCGGTACACTGGCAGGGAAATTTGTCCCTCTCAGAAGGAACCATTCATCAGGTTACACCGTGTTTCAGAGGTGCCGCTTTTACTGCTCCGCAGAAAGATAAAATAGGAAAAACTGATTTGCATGGAACATTGGTCAATCGTATACTTGAACAATCGGACAAGAAAGTAGTGTTGGATATGTACACAACTAAAAACCCGAACACACTTACTCCGGCAACACAGGCTGTAATTTTAGATGTAACCATGCCGAAAAATGCAAAATTGACAGCCGATTTTAACGGGAAAAAATTTGAATATACCATGGAGCAATTGCTGAACGGAACTTATTCAAACTTCATGATAGGTTGGTTGAGTGAAGCCATCCAGTTTCACCGGGCTGCCCCGGAACAGGCGTATACAATTGAATACGAGATGACTGATAACGAAGTTGAGAAAGATACGGATTATTATTATGTTCGTGTTCGTCAGCGTGATAATAACTGGGCTTTCAGTTCTGCAATATGGGTTGATAAAGAGTAGTTTATTAAAACGGATACCCAATGGCCACATTCAGCATCAGATTTTCTTTTCTCCAATCTGATGCAAAAGGATTAAATTCTTGTACCACCCAGCGGTTACCCTGTGAAAGCCAGGGTTTCCGCAGGGGAGTGGCAAGATCGAATCGCAATACGAAGAAAGATACGTCAAACCTTAATCCGATACCTGCGCCAACTGCCAGCTCATCAATACATGTCCTGATATTAAACGGTGAACCGGTTGGCGACGGATTTGAAGGTTGTAGCCAGACATTCCCTGCATCGATAAACAGAGCGCCTTTCAGAAAACTGTAGATATCGAAACGATATTCGGCATTAAGTTCGAGCTTGATATCGCCACCTAATTGTGTAAAACCGCTTGAGTTCATTTGCTGGTAATTACCGGGACCGACAGAATTAATCGGGAATGCCCGGATACTCGACGGTCCGCCACTGAAGAACTGCTTGTTATAAGGCAGGGTGGCTGAATTTCCATACGCTTTTGCCACACCTCCAATGAATCGCAGGGCAAGCAGGTGTTTGTCGCTGAAACGTTGATACATACGGCTATCTATGCCAATCTTGACAAACTGGGCGTAAACGGAACCTAAAAGAGTGACCGGATTATCATTCGAAGGTGTAACTCCTCCGATTGAACTAATGGCTGAAAACACATTTCCTGCTGATTCAGCAGTTATATTCAGGTAAAATTGCGTGGGTTTCTTGCTGATGGTTTGTTCGTTGTAGGTATAAGCATAGCTCATTCCGGCTACAAACTGTTCTTCATAACTCTTTTTAAGGATGGGGTTGGCGGCAAGCAAGTCTTGAAAAGCCTGTGATTCGTTCATCAGTTCAGTGTTGCTGATACTAACGGGATTCAGTTCGTGATCACTTTTGATGTCCTTCCTCCATTTATATCCGTAATTGAATTGTACATTCCGCAGATCGAAATAATCCATCCTCCGCATAAAATTGTATGATAAGACTATCCGGGTTTGTGGTGTATACAAGCGATTTGTAGCAGGAACACGGAATGGCGCCAGTAAACGGGGGAAAATCAGTTCAATTTGAGGATTGAATGAATAAGAGAAGAGATTTTCGTTTAATCTGTTCAATTGGGCTTCAAAGCCTCCGGCCAGATTCAGTTTCAATAATTCGGATCCACCAAAAGTATTTCTATTCAGTAAACTCACATTCATACGCGGACCGGTATAGTTGTTCGATTTGGTTACCAAATCCATTTCGGCACGTAAGGTATTCAGGGGCAGGGGAGTGAGGCGAATATCTGCATTCAGCCGGTTGCTGTCGGTTTCAGTGAAATGTACCTGTACAAACCTGAAATTGCCCATCGACATCAACCGGTTCAATGTAAGTTGGTGATTTTGTCGTGTATACAATTCATGCTCATTCATAAACAGAGCCCGCTGTAAAACCGACGGACGAATTGGCTTACCGTTTAAATCACTGATATAGCTTTTCTGATTATATGTTGTTGTATCTTTTATTGAGGATGACTGCAAGGTATAATGCTGATCAACCGAAACCTGTCCGATATAAAATGGTTTCAGCGCTTCTGCCGGTACGTCATTTTTTAAACTCAATTGCAGGTTGAAGGTATTGCCCCCGGATGCTAAGGTGTCAATCCTGAATATCAAATAGTCAGGATTAAAATAGAAATATCCTCTGTCTTTTAATAAAGCATCAATACGGATTCTTTCGTTTTTCAGCACATCAAGCTGATAAGCCATGCCAGGCTTAATCTGTGATGCCTGCGTGTTTTCAGCAAGTAGTTTTTGTATGTTGTTATCTCGAATATTAATGCTGTATTCGTTCAGTTTGTATGGGGCATGTACATCAGCCGTATAAATCAGTTGGGCTGTTTTCTTTTTTTCTACAATCTTGCTGGTAGTGCGACTGTTAAATATCCCGATATTGAATAATTGTGCATCAATAATTTCCGATACCGCTTCTTTTCTGACATCACGCAACAAGACCGGTGGTTCTCCTTTTTCTTTCAACCATTTTTTGAATTTACTTTTTGGATTTTCACCAGCTATCTGATAGAGCCATAATTTAGGTCGCATGCCCAGTAAACTGCTGTTAGGCTCTGGCCGTAAAGCTTGTTTTGCTGCAGCAATGATACGGCTCTCATCAATTATCTCCTCACTTTCCACATGTATTTCCGCACCGGTGTAAAGCAGTTCGCCTTCAGCCAGTCGCTTCGTACCTGTGCAGGATGCCAGAATAATAACGAGAATCAGATATGTTGTTTTCTTGATCATTTTTTATGTCTCTTGTTTTCAGTCTACGGTCTACAGTCTACAGTCTACTAACCACTATTCACTATTAGCTATTCGTTATTCGCTATTCGCTATTTAAACAACTCCTTCAGCCGGTTAAATTCCCTCACCAAAACCGCCCCGATACCGGTTTCTGTCAGTTGTCCATCAATCAGACCTTCGTACTGATTCTTGCGAAAACCTTTCAGGCGGTATCGTCCGTCTTTAGTCAATTTATATTCGATGATTACGTCACTTGCAATATCACTTGCCTGATTTTGAGTAGCTTTTTCTCCTTCCAGCTCAACCGTTCCTCCAACCTGCACACTCAGCCTTTCATCAAACAATTCTTTCTTTACTCCGACTGATAACTCAGTTCTGCCTTCGGCTTCTCCACCAGAATAATCCTCGTATGATTGCAAATCGAAATTCATTTCTAATCCGGGTATAAAAGATGCACTGAGTTTATTTAACTGCTCCGATAAAAAATTGCTGACAGTAGAGCGCAACATAGCAGGTGTTCCTGCCGATTCGGTTTGCAGTGGGTTTTCCTGTGCAAAACGATTCAACAGCAGTAATGCAAATACTTGTTTATTTAAAGCTGAAGGATCTTCGTTCAGTTGATCCAGTTTTTGCTGCACAGCTCCACCCAATATCTGCTGATTTTCTGTCGGAAGCTGAATTTCAAATCCAATTTCGGGCTGTAACAGTTCGCCACGCATTTTCAGTAACAGAATAAACGGATATGCCTGTAAATAAGGTCTCCTCTGATTTTCAGTCAATCCGCCTAACTGGTCGGCCACGAGATTGTAGGGTGCTGTGCGTACATTGTAAGCTGCATTGATATTGACATTGGCATCCATCGGGTCGCCATTCCAGACGATTGTACTGCCTTTTACAATGTCGAATTTTTTACGAATAAGGGACTCGAAAGTTAACTGGTAACTACCTTCTTCCAGATTATAGGAACCAGTCAGACTCATCTTGCCGCTTCTGTCCATTGTGAGGTTCAGGTCGGCCTGCCCCTTAACCACCAGCGAATCGCTCGAAGCAGGATCCATGAATAAGCGCAGGGTAGCGTTTTTATCAACCTGAATCACAGAGGATAAGTTAATGCCGGTAAATCCAGATTCGATTTTATTTGTTGTAATCAAACTATCTTTTCTCTCTTCACCCGATACAAACTTTACCACATCTTCACCTTTGTAAGTGTTCAATTCCGTACGGGGAACGATAAAACTGACATGAGACCCTTCCAGTAAACTGACATCAGCGCTAACATCAGGCGCTTCCATAGTACCTCTCAACCGGATTTTGGTATCTGTCAGCAAACGTCCATAAAACAAATCATTGTCTCTTGCTGTCGTATTAAACACCTGAAAATGATTAGCATCTACATCCAGATTAAATTTGAAGCCGGAAAACTCTTTCATCCTGATGGAACCATCCAAAGTGAGCGGCTGTTTGTTGATGTCCCTGATAGTAAATTGTTTGAAATAAACGCCTTCATTATCTACCCGGATGGTTTCGTTGGCCAATGAAAGGGGATTATTCAGCATCACAGGAGTGGTTATTGCTTCATGAAATGAAAGTTCGCCGTTAATAAGCGGTTTATTCAGGTCACCCGAAACATCAAACTGTCCGCTTACATGCCCTGACGATGCACGCAGTTGCTCTGCTGCAAAAGCTTCGATGGTTTTCATACCAAGTGAAGCTATATTGGCCTTCAGGTGGAAATTGTTTTTATCTTTTGCTGTATCATAAAAACCGGAGGCTTGTAAATTATTATCAGCTCCGCTGATGTCGGCCTGAATATCAAAACGGCTGGCAACCGGATTTTGGGCAATAATCCGGAGGTTACCAATGGGAACGTCCATCAGAATCAGGCTGTCAATACCGGCATCTGCAACAATGCCAAATCCTTCCTGCATTTTCAACAACACATTTCCATTCAGGATTCCTCCAACGAGTTTGTTTTCCTGATTGATTAATCCGGAAATTTCATCCAGACTGAAATGTTGCATGGTTACCCGGATGTCATCCTTGTATCTTTCATTGACTGAAGTAATTCCGAGTATGCCTTCTTCGTGTTGCATTTGCAAATCATGGATGATAAATCCCTTTTCACCGAACAGAATATAATGTTCCGGATTGAATTTCCAGTGCTTTTGCATCAATAAGAAATGATCGGGGTTAAAATGCAAACGGATATGATCTTTTTTAAATGCCAGATAAGTATCCATTTCCAGTATGTCGCTTCTCAGTTTTACTTCCGTTTGATCGGTTAATTTAGTAGCCTTAACTAAAATTGAATCGAAGGAGTAAGTTTTGTTGTTTTGCATAATACTTAAATCTCTGATATCCAATTTCCCATTAAGATTTTTAAGTTCCTGTCCGGTTATGTCTGCCTGGAATTTTGCCTTCACCCGCAAACTGTCTTCCATCAACTTTAAGGCATTGAAATCAATGTTTTCGAGATTCATGTCAAGCTGCAATCTCTCTTTTCCTTTAGTCAGATTGGCCAGCGCTTTTAAATCCACATTCAGGTTTTCATCCTGCATGCGAATACCGGCGTCCAATATTTGCTTTATTAAACTACCGTTTAAAGCAAGATTTTGGTACTCATATTGATTCAGGGATAGTTGAGGTACATTTGCCTGAAAATTCATTGCTGTTGTTTTTAGGTCTGTTCCCTTGCCTTTTACCTGAGCAGTAAGACTAATTGGTCCGAATTGCTGTTCGTTTTTCAATAATTTTCCAAGTTCAAATTGACTGATACCAAGATTGGCTTCGAATCTTTCGTTGTTTTCGAGGACTGCCAGTAAACTTGCATCGCCAAAATCACTTTTTAAATTCACAGAGGCATCAAAAGCTTGTAAACCACCTTTGAAATTGATATTCAGATTGATGCGATCCGGCAGTTCAATCTTGTCAGGAAGAGCTGTCCCTGCTAAATATTTAATTTCTCTTTTGCTGAAACTTGCTTGCCGAATACGGGCGTCTACCCAAAGTTTAGATATTGAGTCGGTAAGACTTTCCGGTGACGGATAATTTACCAATATCCGGGCTTGTATGGATGATTGATTTGTCTGCAAAATGAAATTATCGAGCTTAATTGTCTGTTCATCCATTGAAAAGTTAGCATTCAGCTTGCGAATGGCTATTTGTTGCTTTTCATCGGCAGTTAATTGCTGAATCTCGACGGATGTTTTACCTGGTGCAAAAGATAAATTGCGTGCTTTCAAATCGATATTGGCAAGACTGATATCACCAGGGTTAAATTGATTTGAAGCTGTTTTGACTTCTCCCGACCGGTAATGCAGCTTATCAGCCTTCAATACGATGTTTTCAATATCCAGTGCCGTATTTTCCAATTGGATATTTGTTTTTTTCAGTTCAAATAACTGTATCTGCGTTGCAGCTTTCAGCTTATTCCATTGATCAGCATAGCGCAGGCGAATATTTTTTAACCTGAATTTTTCGGCATAAACATTCCAGACCCCGGCTGTTTTTGTCGTATCTGTTTCAACAGCAGTTGTATCACTCAAAGCATCGATTAAGAATTGATAATTAAACAGCGAATCAGTAGCCGAATTGTAAACATTCAAATATACATCCTGTAACAAAAAATCCCGGATGTGCAGCCGTTGATGGAACAAAGCTTTGTATCCGATGTGCAGACTGGTTTTTCCGGCATAAAGCAGTGTATCCTTTTTATTATCTTCCAAATAAACATCGTTCAAAACAACGGAGTATGGAAAGGCAATACTGATATAACCAATTTCCACCCGTGTATTGGTTTTATGACTTACATAAGTAGTGGCAGCATCAAGTACCTTGTTTTGGATGTATGGAAGCTGAATTAAACCGGCAAGGAGTATGATAACAAACAGTAGTCCGGCCATCGTCCACAGGATGACTTTAATCGATTTTTTTATGAAAGATAAAAATCCGGACATGAGTTTATTTCCTTGTATATTAAGAGGGGAAACAAAGATGAGAAAATTATTTATAACTCGCAAGACAGATAAGTTGTTTCAACAAATGATTTTGCTTATTTTTGATGCTGTTTATAATAACCATATAAGTCATATAAGTAAACATTAGCAGGGATGAAAAATATTTTATTAACAGGTGTGTGTTTGTTTTTATCCGTATTTCAGCTGGTTGCAGATGATAGCACATATCGTTTGTTGGTTGGAACTTACACAAATACAAAGGTCAGTGAAGGTATTTACAGTTACGCAATTGATGTGGAAAAGGGTGTTTTCAGACCAATACAAGTTGCAAAAGAGCTTGTCAACCCCAGTTTTCTGGCACTTACAACAGATAAAAAGCATGTGTATGCCATCAGTGAATCCGGTACAGAAAGTAAAGCAGGAGCATTTGCCTTTGATGTGGAAAGCGGTTCTTTCAGGTTTTTGAATAGTTCACTGACCGGGGGAAAAGGTCCGTGCCATGTTGCTGTGACCGACAAACATGTTGTAACCGCCAATTATTCCGGAGGTAATCTTTCTGTATTCCGGAGAAATACAGATGGTTCTTTGTCTGATCTGATCCGGTTGCTCCAACATACAGGCAGCAGTATTCATCCCAAACGGCAAACCAAACCTTATGCGCATCAGGTTGTTTTTACACCGGATCAAAAATTTCTGCTTTCCTGTGATTTGGGAACCGACCTGATAATGGTTTACAAATATGACAGGAAGTCTGAACATCAGCCGTTGGTTGTGTTCGACAGCGTGCAGGTGAAAGCTGGAAGCGGCCCAAGACATCTGACTATAAGCAAAAACGGGAAATATGTATATCTGCTTCAGGAAATTGATGGAACAATCAGTGTAATGACCATGAAAAAAGGTAAGCTGAAAATAATTCAGGAAACATCTGTTGTAATAAAATCCGGTATTGAAACCGGGGCAGCTGATATCCATCTTTCACCCGACGGGAAGTTTCTGTATGCATCCAACCGGGGAACCGCAAATGACATAACCTGCTTTACCGTCGAAAAAAATGGAAGATTAAGTTTTGTTCAACAGGTATCTACCGGAGGGGTTGGACCACGTAATTTTGCTATTACGCCTGATGGCAACTACCTTTTTGTTGGGAATCAGCGAACAGATAATATTGTTGTTTTCAAACGGGATGTGAAAACCGGAAAATTGACTGATACTGGTAAAAGCTTTACTGTCGGAGCGCCCGTTTGTCTTCTGTTCTATTAAATTTTATTATTGTCCGATAATCATTCCTGCTAAGTTTAATATTTAGATCCCTCGCTGCCGTTCGGGATGACAATCAGTATTTTAACTTTTAGGAGGGGATTGATTGGCGGCTTCGCCGCAAATCATCCCCCTCCATCCAAAACTTAATGTAAATCACTGTCATTCTGAGCGTAGCGAAGAATCTAATAGATTTTATCGGACAGCAATAATTAAATTTATATGTTTTGAATGTAACAATTAATGCAATAGACCTAAAACTACCTGAGTGGATAGGTCAATTTCTATCAATAGGGTGAAATTTACGAATTGCTGAAAGTCAATCAAAGAATCAACTGGTAAGAATTAAAAAAAATTGTATCTTTGTTCGTCAATAATTATACATTAAAACTAAAATCAATATGAGATTAATTATTCAGCAGAATTACGACCTGATTTCTAAATGGACGGCCAGCTACATTGCAGACAAAATCAATGCTGCAAATGAAAATTCAGATAAACCTTTTGTGCTTGGATTACCTACAGGTTCAACCCCGCTTGGTACTTATAAGTATCTGATTGAATTGTACAAAAAAGGAAAGGTTTCTTTTAAAAATGTGGTGACGTTCAACATGGATGAATACGTGGGAATTCCTCAGGATCATGATCAAAGTTATTATACATTCATGTGGACTAATTTCTTTAGTCATATTGATATTCTTCCGGAACGGGTTAATATATTGAATGGTAATGCTGCTGACTTAATGGCTGAATGTGAATCGTATGAAGCCAGGATCAAATCTTATGGCGGAATTGACTTGTTTATGGGTGGTATTGGTCCAGACGGACACATTGCTTTCAACGAACCCGGATCTTCTTTAACTTCAAAAACAAGAATCAAGACCTTGACTCAGGATACCATCATTGCGAATTCCCGTTTCTTCGACAATGATGTAAATAAAGTGCCTAAAAACGCATTGACGGTGGGTGTGGGTACTGTTTGTGAAGCAAAAGAAGTCCTGATTATTGTTAATGGACACGGTAAGGCGCGTGCATTACGCCACGCCGTAGAAGAGCCTGTGAATCACATGTGGACCATCAGCGCCCTGCAATTGCATCCAAAAGCAATTATTGTTTGTGATGAAGCTGCTTGTGCAGAACTGAAAGTTGGTACGTACAATTATTTCAAGGATATTGAAAAAGAGGCTATTATCTAACTGTTTGTTTAATTTATAAAAAGTATTTAACTATGAAAACGAATGAAATCAAGTTGCTTTTCAAGCAATTTGAAGAAGCTGCATCTTTGGTTGAAAATGTTGAGTGCTGGAGTGCACGGGATATTCAACTGTTACTAGGTTACAGTAAATGGGAAAATTTCGAGAAAGTCGTTGAAAAAGCGAGAGTTGCATGTGAAAATGCAGGGGAAAAAGTCTCTGATCATTTTCCTGACGTCAGGAAAACGATACAGATGCCTAAAAGTGCTGAAAGAGAGGTAGTTGATATCCTTTTGACGCGCTATGCATGCTATTTAATTGCTCAAAATGGCGATAGTAGAAAACCTGAAATTGCTTTTGCTCAGAACTATTTCGCAGTACAAACAAGAAGAGCAGAGCTTGTTGAAAAACGAATGCTGGAATACGAAAGAGTGAAAGCCAGGGAAAAACTAAGCCAGACTGAAAAACAGCTATCTGCAATTTTGTACGAAAGAGGCGTTGACAGTAAAGGATTTGGTATTATTCGTTCAAAAGGAGATCAGGCGCTATTCAGGTTGTCAACAAGTCAATTAAAGACAAAATTGGGAATTCCTGACAAACGACCACTTGCTGATTTTTTGCCTACTATCAGTATTAAAGCAAAAGATTTAGCAGCTGAAATGACAGGTTTAAATGTACAAACGAAAAATATAAAAGGTCAGGATAGAGTTGAGAATGAGCATGTAGATAATAATTTAGCTGTACGTAAAATGCTTGTTAACAGAGGAATAGTGCCGGAGAACCTTCCTGCTGATGAGGATATCAAGAAAGTGCAACGAAAATTGGAAAAAGAAGATAAGAAACTATTGAAAGACAAAAAAAATAAAACTTAATATGATCATGAAACGAACATTTAATTATCTCATCGCGTTGGTAATTACAGCCATAGCAATGGTATCTTGTCTGCCGGAAGATGATGTTTTTGATGAAACTTTGCTTTACGGCAGGTGGAAATCGGGAACAGAATATTATCGTTTCGACGAAGGAGGTACAGGTAAAAACTGGGATACTGTCGATAGTACAGAAGAAGATGAGGGTGGAAACTTTACCTGGACGTTGGTTAAATCAGATCTTACCATCATCAGAATTCAAACAATGGGCGGTGATGGAGTACCGCATGTTTATACCGTAATTGAACTGACGCCAACTACATTAAAACTGAATGATGGCTTTGATTCAAAAACTTACTCAAAAGTTAATTAAATTACAGTTTTAATTGACTTCTGTATTGTGGGTCCCATCTGACGAACTAAAATATAAACTGTAAACAGATGAAAAAAGTACTCAACATTTTTCTGATTAGTTTGCTGTCGCTACTGGCTGTGTGCCTGATTGCTATCGGCATTTTGTCATGGGTTGTTTTTACACCCGAAAAACTCACCCCGATTGTGCGTAATCAACTGGATAAGATGTTGATTTGCGAACATCAGACCGGTGATGTGGAATTGACTTTTTTCAGCACCTTCCCTGAATTCGGTTTGAAGATCAATGGATTTATGCTGAAGAACTCACTGCCTGGGGCGCCTTCCGACACCTTGATCAATAGTGACAAAATGGTAGCTACCATTGATCTGAAAGCCTTGTGGAAAAACAGGGAGCTGATAGTGGATGAATTATTCATTGAAAAACCTTTCATTCTGGCATTTATCGATAGTACTGGCCGTGCTAACTACGACATCATGCGACCCGATGAAGAGCCTGATACCACTGCTTTTGAATTGCCATTTAAACGTTTGGCGCTCGATAAAATTCAACTGGATGGTGCCCGTATTGTTTACCATGATACGCCCATGGATATGATCCTGTCGCTTAACAATCTGGATGCAGGAATCAATATGAGCTGGAAAGGTGATTTGATTACCGGCAGGATGCAGGGTGATGCTGCTGATTTTTCTTTCTATTGGGATGAAACGGATTACATCAAACAAATTCCGCTTGAAGTTAACACGCCATTTTCTTTTGATTTGAAGGAAATGAAACTTCAATTAGATGCAGGTACGCTCGCATTGAATGATCTTGCATTTGATGTGAATGCGCTGGTTCAGAATAAACCGGAGGAAATCTTATTGGATATTGCTTTTAATTCAGCAGAATTGCCTGTTAAACCGGTTTTTGACTTATTGTATGTTCCTTTCGGTGAGTACCTGGAAGGAATGACTGTCGATGGTAAAACTTTCGTCAATGGTTCATTGAAAGGAATTGTTGCTGATTCCGTAATGCCTGTTTTTGATTTGAAAGCTGATTTCCGTCAACTTGAATTTGCTTACGAATCGTTGCCTTATGAACTTTACGATATGTCGGGTAAAGCCGATATTGCCATGGATTTGAACGACAATGAAAAATGGTATGTAAAAGTCTATGATTTTGAAGGGAAAACCGGTAAATCTTCTTTCTCCGGTGCAGCTTTAGTCGACCAGCTGATGGGAGATATGCGCTTCGATATCGATGCGAAAGCAAGATTAAATCTCGTTGATGCCAAACCCATGCTTCCGGATGATTTACCGGTCGATATCAGTGGGTTGGCCATTGGTAATGCAAAAATCAAATTTCTTTATTCCCAATTCATGGAGAATCAGTTTGATAAGATGCTGATTCAGGGTAAATTCAACGTGAAGGACTTGGTTGCTGATTACGACACCATATCTCTTCGCAGCAGGGTGGCAGAACTTGCTTTCCAGATGCCTAACATCAAAAATAAAGAAACTTCGTTTGTCGAACTGGACGTTGCTTCGAAGCAACTGGAAGTGGACATGGGTAAAAACACGAAAGCTGTTATCCGGAATCTGGGATTGGTAGCTTCCACTTCGAATATGATGAATGAAAAACTTCCTCTGACTGTAAATGGTAATTTCAGGGGAATGGATATGACGTCCGGCATGGATAATATGACTGCTTTTCTGGGTAACCCGAAAGGAAACTTCAACCTGATCATGGATATGCAGGATTCTACTGCCATTCCGGTTTTTAATTGTGACTTTGATATGTCCAAGCTTGCGGCATCCATGGATACAATTCAGGTTGATATAGCAAATCCAAGCGGTGTAGTTCTTTATCATCCTGATGCGCAGGATGTGAAACGTCCGTACATGCAGCTGGAGTATCACAGCGACCGGCTTGCAGCACGAATGGGTGAAACTAAAATCGATACTGAAAACATCAGTGTGGATGCAGGTGTAGCGTATGACGGTTCGCAAAAGAATTTCCTCTTACAGTGGATTCCTAAAGGGTATGTGAAAATGAATCAGGGAAGAATCAGTACACCTCAATTGGCTGCTGAAATTCAGATACCTGCCATTGATTTCGACTTTACACCGGATGAGTATTTGATACGGGATAGCCGCTTGGTAATCGATAAGTCTGATTTTCAACTAACGGGACAGCTGACGAATGTGAGGCAGTATCTCAGAGATGAAGGCTTATTGAAAGGTGATTTTAACTTCCGTTCTCATACTACTGATGTGAATCAATTGTTGGATTTAGTTAGTGGAATGGGGTATGGTCAGGAAGAGACGGAGGTAAAAGAAGAAACTCCTGCAACCAACGGGGGCAGTGGTCCGTTTATGGTTCCCAAAGGGGTGGATATTTCCCTGTATACAAGTGTCAACGAAGCTTTGATTTCGAAAGATACCGCTCGTAATGTACAGGGTACGGTAACTGTTAAAGACGGGGTGATGATTTTGGAAAGTATGTTGTTTACCACTTCAGCCGCCAAAATGCAGCTCACAGGTATGTATAAAAGTCCGCGCAGAAATCATTTGTTCACTGGAATTGATTTACATTTGCTTGAAATAGAAATTCCGGAGTTGCTGAAACTGATTCCAGATGTGGACACAATCATGCCTATGTTGAGATCTTTTGCCGGTACGGGTGAATTCCACATGACCATTGAAACATATTTGGATTCGGCTTATAACCTGAAAAAATCGACCCTACTGGGTGCTGCCTCGGTACGCGGACAAGACCTTGTTTTACTCGATGGCGAAACATTCACGGAAATTGCCAAAACGCTTCGTTTCAACAAAAAAACAGAGAATAAAATCGACAGTCTTTCTGCCGAATTTACTGTCATTAAAAACAATGTGTATGTGTATCCTTTCCTGATTGTGATGGATAAATATAAAGCCATTGTGGAGGGCCGTCATAACCTGGATATGAATTTTGATTACCATATTTCGCTTATTGACAGTCCATTGCCCCTGCAACTGGGAGTTGATGTAAAAGGTAATCTGGACGACATGAAAATTCGTCCGGTTAAATGTAAATATGCCAATATGTATCGTCCTGCCCGAAGAACGGAGGTTGATACCAAGAAACTGGAATTACGCAATATGATTCGGCAGGTGTTGACCGATCGGGTCAGGGAGGAATAATGTTATTCATACCGGATAATTTTTGCCGGGAGAATTTTGGTTATCAGGTAGGATGGACCAATCATCATCAGGATGGAGGCCAGCAATGTGCCGATGTTCAGTCCTATAATCAACGGCCAGTTGAATAAAACAGGTACGGTTGCGATGTAATAGGCTTCCGGATCAAGCGGAATGATACCCGTGAAATACTGGATAGCACAGATACTCAACCCGATGATATTTCCCCACAGCATACCTTTTCCTATCAGGAATAAAGAATGATACAGAAATATCTTTCTGACCGACCAGTTGGTAGCGCCGATAGATTTGAGAATGCCTATCATCGTAGTGCGTTCCAGTATCAATATAAGCAATCCGGAAATCATGTTGAAGCCGGCTACAGCCAGCATCAGAAATAGTATTACCCATACATTGATATCTAACAAATCGAGCCAGGAGAAGATCTGCGGATTAATATCCCGGATGGTTTGGGTATATAGCATGTTCCCGTTGGCCTGTGCCTTGTTGGCGGTTTTAAAATAGACCAGATCGCCGATTTCATCGATTTCATCGAAATTATTGATAAGAATTTCATACCCACTGACTTCTGAATCCTGCCAGTTGTTCAGTTGTCTGATGTGACGCATATCTGTCAGAATAAACAGCTTATCATATTCAATGAAATTGGTTGAATATATCCCGCTGATGGTGAATTTTCTGGCCCTGACCTGGTCCTGCATGAAATAGGAAAAGAAAGAATCACCCAACTTCAATTTGAATAAATCGGCCAGATGTTTGGATATGACAGCCTGGTTTTGCAGACTGTCACCGATATGCAAAATATCACCTTCTAATAAATTACTTTTGAAGAAATCCCAGTCGAAATGTTTATCAATTCCTTTCAACACAATGCCTTGAAACTGCTCATTTGTTTTGATGATGCCGGGTTTGGTGGCAAAAGCCTGTATGTGTTTTACGCCGGGAATTGCCGCCAGCTCATTTTTCAGCGTATCATTCAGCATGATGGGAGTTAGTTCGTAGGTATTATTGCTATCAAAATTGGTAATTTGTATATGTCCCCCGAAACCGATGGTCTTATTTCTGATTTCTTTTTTAAAACCGGTTACGATACTCACAGCCAGCAGCATCACGGTAAGCCCGATGGCAATTCCCAGGATGGCTATACGCACAGCAGGACGGGAAACATGTTTCCTGTCCTGCCTGAAGTGAAT
>VSSQ01000309.1_pt1 | contig 44150 bp, 46 predicted proteins | sample 4763081 | NCBI WGS metagenome assembly VSSQ01 (sample SAMN12137344, study PRJNA551015) | bioreactor metagenome | isolation source: SDC9 anaerobic chlorinated ethene degrading culture | place: USA: Knoxville, Tennesee | collected 2015-01-01
CTTTTGAAGGTTTATGGCGAGTTGTTAATCAATTAAAACAAAGAGAAGCTCATGGAAAGGGCTTCTCTTTTGTGTTTTAGTGCTATTATTTTGATAGTAATCTCTATATTGGGTCAACGTCAACTATTATCCTTAGTTTGGAATGAGAGGACAGAAACTTTTCTACAAGTATTTTTATTTCTGACTTTACTTGTGATATTGAAATGTCTTTCTCTATCTTTAACCAAAATTCTATGGTGTAATTATTCTTTATTCTTGGTATTAAAGGATATTCTGGACCAAGTATTCTTCCTCCAAAAATTTCTTTAAGTTTAATGCCAAATTCTCCTGCAAACTTTTCAAGAGTTGGTTTCTCTCTGTGCAAAAGACTTATTTTTATTAATCTAAAATAAGGAGGATATTTAAAAACTTTTCTTTCCAATATCTGACTTTCATACATAGAAGTATAGTTGTGGTCAATTACATCTCTTATTGATTGATGATAAGGGTTGAAGGTTTGAATTATAACCTTTCCTCTATGAAATTTTCTTCCTGCTCTTCCGCTAACTTGAACCATTTGAGAGAATGCTCTTTCATAGGAACGGAAATCAGGAAAATTAATAATTGAATCAGCATTTAGAATTCCAACAACACTTACATTATCAAAATCTAAACCTTTTGTAATCATTTGTGTCCCTACCAAAATATCAATCTTTCGGTTTTGAAAGTCATTAATTATTGCTTCGTAAGAATTCTTTGTTTTGGTAGTGTCTAAATCCATTCTTGCAACTACAGCATCAGGAAAGAATATGTTTAAGTCTTCTTCAATTTTTTCCGTTCCAAAGCCAATCATTTTAATCTTATGACTTCCACACTCCGAGCATTGTTCATTTATTGTTGTTGTATAACCGCAATAATGACATTTTAGAGATTCTGTATGCTTATGATAAGTAAGGGAAACGTCGCAAAACTTGCAACTTGTAACCCCTCCGCATGCTTCACATTGAAGATACCTTGCAAAACCTCTTCTGTTTTGAAATAAAATTACCTGTTCCTTATTCTTTAATGCTTCAGTAATATTATCAATTAGTAGTTTTGAGAAATGGGAGTGCATTTCTTTATATTTTAAAGCTTCTTTTACATCCGCAACAAGTATTTCTGGCAAAAGAGTTCCTGAATATCGCTTTTTTAATTCCAAGAGTTCATACTTTCCTTCTTTTGCATTGAAATAACTTTCCAAAGAAGGAGTAGCTGAACCAAGAATTGTTTTTGCTCCATAGAATTGTGCCAAAACTATTGCAGTATCTCTTGCATTATATCGAGGAGATGGGTCATATTGTTTATAAGATGAGTCGTGCTCTTCATCAACAATAACTAATCCTAAATCATTAAAAGGAAGAAAAACACTTGAACGGGAACCGAGAATTATATCGTAGCGATTAGTTTTAATTGGATTTTTAACCTTATTCCAAACTTCAACTCTTTCATCCTTTGAAAACCTTGAATGAAATACTCCAATACGATTTCCAAAGTATTTCTCTAAACGACTTATTAAATGACTTGTTAAGGCAATTTCAGGAAGTAGAAACAAAACTTGTTTACCTTGCTCAAGAACCTTTTGAATTAGTTTAATGTATATTTCTGTCTTCCCACTTCCTGTAACTCCATGAATAAGACTTACGGGTTTTTCATCCCAGTTATCAATAATTTGATTATAGGCGTCTGACTGCTCATCATTTAGAACTAATTTGTTTTCAATTAAAGCTAAGCTTCGGTCAGTTAATCGGCTTTGAAGTTTCTTCTCTACAATGAAAATATTATTTTTAATAAGTGATTGCAAAGAAGAAAGGGAAATATTTGTAAGCTTTGTTAACTCACTTTTCTTTATTTCTGCATCCTTATATTTTGCAATAGAAAGAAATATTAATAATGCTTCATATTGTTTTTTTAGTGTTTTCTTTGATTCTAAATGTTCAAAGAGTTCTTTAAGTTTTTCTTCAGTTTGGTATTCAGAAGAAAGAGAAATATACTCCTCGATTTTTGGCCTATACTTGCTTTTAAGTTCTTCATCAGTATGAATAATGTTTTTCTTAATCATTGAATTAAGAATAGGAAGTATTTCCTTTATTGAAGTTTTGGTTCTTATATCATCAATTGAAACAGCTTCTTTTTTTGAAACTAACTCTAAAATCGTTGCTTCATCATCATTAAGATTTGAAATATCTCCATCAAAATCAGGATTGATAATTATGTTTGTTTCGCTTTTAAGTCTTAAAGAAGAAGGGAGTGCTGCAGTCATTACATCTCCCAAATAGCACATATAATAATTGGAAACCCATTGCCAAAAATTAAGACTTACTTCACTTACAATAGGCTCCTTGTCTAAAATTGAAAGAATATATTTAACACTACTTACTTTGGGAGCATTTTGATGAATGGATTGTATAATGCCAGAATAAATTTTTTTCTTTCCAAGTTCAACAGCAACTCTTTGACCTTTTTTAACCAAATCATTCCACTCTAATGGAACCCTGTAAGTGTAGGTTGAGGGTAGGGGAAGTGGCAAAATTACTTCTGCAAAAAGAGTTATTCTTTCTGACATTTTCTATCTTGCTATGAATACCAAAACAACTCTATCTTTATTTTTAAGAAAAAGAGTGTCTTCATTAATAGAATAGTTTGTTACTTTATTAAGATTATTGAGGTAGTTATTTTCAAAGCTCATATCATTATCAGGACAAGCCATTTTTGTTGAACCAATATCCATTACCTTCAAATTTTCCTTTTTAACTTCAAATTTTCCGAAATATCTATTACAACTACTAAATCCAGCAAAATGAGAATTGTCTTTACTAAATAAAATAGAAATATTATTGTCTGTTGCAGTTAATTTTGGTTTAATTGCTCCAACTCTTATTAATTGCCATTCTGTTTGAAAAAAATCTATTGATTGATTAGTTTCTCCATTTTTAGATGGAGTAACTATTTTGGTTGATTCATTCTTATTTAATATACCACAACTTGTTGTTAAGATAAGAATTAAAAATATGGATAAGTAAATAAGATTTTTCATTTGCTTTATTTTATGTTCTGAAAATAATCATCAATAAGTTCTCCTGCTGCAACGTAAGCACTTATCTTATTGTCAAGAATATCTTGCTGAACTTTTGCAAGCTTTTCTTTGACTTTTAGATTTGTGTAGAAATTTTCTTTTAGATGTGAGTCTATGGTTTCGGAAAGTATTTTGAGGTTTTGTTGATTTCGTTTTGAATAAAAATAGCCATTAGCTTTTGTATGGATAACGTAATTACTAACAGTTTCCCAAATAGTATCAATTCCTTCTTTGGAATAAGCAGAACAAGTAAATACAGGAGGAGTCCATCCACTTTCACTTAAAGGGAAGAGATGCAAAGCATTGCGATATTGTCCTGCTGCAATCTCTGCCTTTTGTTTGTTTTCACCTTCAGCCTTATTGATTGAGATAGCATCAGCCATTTCCATAATTCCTCTTTTTATTCCTTGAAGTTCATCTCCTGCATTTGCTAATTGCAAGAGTAAAAAGAAATCAACCATTGAATGAGCAACTGTTTCCGATTGACCAACTCCAACAGTTTCTACGATAACTACATCAAATCCTGCTGCTTCACACAATATTATTATTTCCCTTGTTTTTCTAGCAACTCCACCCAAACTTCCTGCTGAAGGAGAAGGACGAATAAAAGCATTTGGGTCAGTGGAAAGTTCTTCCATTCTTGTTTTGTCTCCTAAGATGGAACCCTTGCTTCTTTGACTGCTTGGGTCAATTGCCAAAACGGCAACCTTATGTCCACTATTTGTAAGATTCTTTCCCAAAACATCAATTGTTGTACTCTTTCCAACTCCTGGAACTCCAGTAATTCCTAAACGGATGCTCTTTCCAGCGTAAGGCAAACATCTCTCAATAATCTGTTGAGCTTTCTCTTGATGTTCGTATAGTGAGCTTTCAACCAAGGTAATTGCTTTTGAAAGAATTGTTCTGTCTTTATTTAAAATCCCTTGAACATAATCTTCAATTGAGAGATTCTTTTTTTTGTTATATTTTTTCAGAAATTCCTTATTAACTTGATTTGGTTGTTCAATACCATCCAAAACTTTTAATGCTGAGTTCTTTTCTTTCATTTCTTCTATTCTCTATGGAAAGTAGTAGCATTTGCTTGTGCAGTTGGAGTAATAACTAAATCATTTATGCAAACATGTGAAGGAAGAGTTGCACAATATAGAATCGTTTTAGCAATATCTTCTCCTGTTAGAGGTGTATATCCGTGATAGGTTGCATCTACTTTTTCTTTGTCTCCCTTAAATCTAACCATAGAAAACTCTGTTTCAACAGCTCCTGGACAAATGTTTGTAACTTTTATATTAAAAGGATTACAATCAATTCTCATTCCTTGTGAAATGGAGTTAACAGCTGCTTTACTTGCACAATAAACAGCTCCGTCTTTATAAACTTCCTTGCCAGCAATGGAACAAATATTTATTATATGTCCTTGTTTTCTTTCTTTCATCCAAGGAATTATTACTCTTGAAACATATAATAAACCTTTTACATTTGTGTCAATCATTTGATCCCAATCCCTATAATCTCCTTCAAATATTGGTTCTTTACCTGCTGCAAGTCCTGCGTTGTTTAATAAAACATCTATTTCTTTCCATTCTGAAGGAAGAGAGTTAAGACTATCTTCAACACTTTTTCTTTCTCTAACATCGAAGTTTAGAGAAAGAACTTTTATGTTATAATTCTCCTTAAGTTCTTTCTCTATATTTTCTAATCTTTCTTTACGACGACCTGTGATAATTAAGTTATATCCTAACTTTGCAAATTCAATTGCAGAGTAATATCCTATTCCAGATGTTGCTCCAGTTATACATGCTATTTTGCCCATTTGTTCTAATCTAAAATTGCTTTAATTCCTGGTAGTGTTTTACCTTCTAAGTATTCTAACATAGCTCCTCCACCTGTTGATATGTATGAAATATCTTTTGCAAAACCAGATTGATTAATGGCTGCAACAGAATCTCCTCCTCCAACAGCTGAGAATCCTCCTTGTTTAGTTGCTTTTGCAATATATTCAGCAACTGCGAATGTTCCTTTAGCGAAAGATGGCATTTCAAAAACACCCATTGGACCATTCCATAGAATAGTTTTTGATTCTAATATTATATTTTTGAATAATTCAATTGATTTTTCTCCAATATCCATTCCCATAAATCCATCAGGAATTGATTGGTCTTGAGTGTTCATTTTGTTTGCTTCATTTTCAAACTTGTCTGCAATAATATGATCAATTGGAAGAATTAACTTAGTGTTTTGTCTTTTCATCTCTTCAATCAATTCTTTAGCCAAATCAATCTTGTCTTCTTCGCAAATGGAAGTTCCAATATTTATTCCCATAGCTTTTAAGAAAGTATAGGTCATTCCTCCACCAATAATTATATTGTCAACAATTGGAGCAAGATTTTTTAATATATCTATTTTAGAACTAACTTTTGAACCTCCAACAATTGCAGTGAATGGCTTGCTTGGGTTATTCATAAGTTTTTGAAGATTTCTAACTTCATTTTCCATCAAGAATCCAAAGTATTTATCGTTAGGGAAAAAACGTGCAATGGTTGCTGTTGAAGCATGTTCACGGTGAGCAGCTCCAAATGCATCATTAACATATGCATCTCCTAATTTTGCTAACTTTTCTGCAAAAGCAACATCTCCTTTTGTCTCTTCTGGATAGAAACGTATGTTTTCCAATAACATTACATCACCATCTTCTAAGTTGGAGCTAAGCCCTGCAACTTTATCAACAAGTACTTCTTGAGTAAACATAACCTTTTTATTTAGCATCTCTGAAAGATGTTTTGCAACAGGATTCAAAGAATATTCTGCTTCAAATCCTCCTTTTTTAGGTCTTCCAAAATGAGCCATAATAATTACAGCTGCTCCATCATTAAGTAATTTATTTATTGTTGGCATTGACTCACGCATACGTGTGTCATCAGTAATATTCTTTCTTTCGTCTAATGGGACATTAAAGTCAACTCTTACTAATACTTTCTTGCCCTTAAAGTTTATATCTTTTATTGATTTCATAGCACTCTATGTATTAATTATTGTTTTTTTTGTATTCTTTTTTTTGTTTTGTCTGTTTAATGTTTTCTTTATTTAGCTTGCAATTCTATAATAGAGATTATTGTAGTGACAGAGTTCTTTTAGGATAGTTTTTGTTAAAACTTTATGAAAGTACAAAGATATAAAATATATTATAACCAAAAAAACTAAAGAGGAAAAAATGCAAGAATTCAAATTTTTAAGACGCTTAGTTTTGTATTTGACCAAAATTTACTACCTTTGCATAGCATTTTTATAGAAAGGAGGATATAGCATGATTGAAACAATAAATTTTGAAAACGTTAAGTGGTTGCATATCCTTAACCCGAGCGAAGACGACTTTGATTTCCTTTTAAAAGAATATGAATTTCACCCTTTAGATATTGAGGACTGTCGTTCTGTTAATCAACGTCCAAAGATTGACGAATATGACGACTACTATTTCCTTATTCTTCATTTTCCTTTTTTCGACAAAGCTAATAAGTTTGTTAGAGTAAAAGAAGTTAAGATATTCTGGGGTAAAGACTATATTGTAACAATTGGTCGCTCTCATTGGGTAGTTAAAAACTTATTTAAAGATCTACAAAAGAAACATGAGCTTGGCAGTGAGGAATTATCTGACATTGTTCAAAGCTCTGATAGTTTGCTTTACAATATTTTGGATAGACTTATGGTTGAAACCTACACTCTAATCCTAAGAATTGGAACAGAGGTTGACGGAATCAACTACGATATATTCTCAAAGAAATCCGAAAAAGTTATTGAACAATTATCAATAACAAGAAAAAACATCATATCTCTAAATACAACTTTTAAACCTCAGGTTAGAGTATTCCATAAGTTTGAATCAGGGGGTATTAAAGGGTATGAAGAAGATATGGAAGATTATTGGGGAAATATATTAGACCAATATCAAAAGATGTTTGACTTGGTTGAAGATTATGGAGAGTTGATAGAAGGTCTTTCTCACACTTTCGATTCCTTACAGACCAATAAAACCAACGAAATAATGAGGATTCTCACTTTCATTTCAACTATAATGCTTCCGTTGTCGGTTATTTCTGGTATTTATGGGATGAATGTGAACCTTCCATTTATGCAAGAAGGATGGGTATTTGGAGTTATAATTGCTGTAATGCTTATTGTTGTCGTAGGATTTATATTCTATTTTAAGAAAAAACGTTGGCTATAAAAAATAGTATTCTCTTAAAAAAAAGATAAGCTTTTATTGCTTTAAAAAACATTGTATCTCAGGATTTTATATTGGGATGAGAATTGTTGTAAATTTAGACGCCGTATTTCACATCAAAACACGGCGTAATTCGATGTGAGATACGCCGTGTTTTGATGTGAAATACGGCGTCTAAATAATTGAGATATGGCGTGTGAAAAAATTAATCTAAAAACTTAAATTTTAGTTGGGGAGTTTCTAAACTTCTTTAATGGTTATCTCTCTTTTTTGGTCTTGAGTTTCTTTTATGGAGATAATAATATAATGTAAGGGCAATAGGTTGCTGACTTTTTCTGCCCATTCAATAAAACAATAGTTGCCACTGTAAAGATATTCTTCAAATCCAATGTCAAAGGCTTCCTGCTCTTTGTTTATTCTGTAGAAATCAAAATGATAAATATCTCCTGCCTTTTCAGAAAAGTATTGGTTTACAATTGCAAAGGTTGGAGAGCAAACATTATCATTTGCCCCTAAATGCTTGCAAATGGATTTTGTAAGAGTGGTTTTGCCTGCTCCCATTTCTCCTTCAAGAATAAATATCCTATCATTTTTGTAGGAGTCTATGATTTGTTGAGCAATTGTTTGAAGTTCAGAAATGGAATTTGCTAGAAAAGTAGATTGCATTTATCTGTTTTTAATTGTTATAAAAGGAATCATTATTTCTTCCATAGAGATGCCTCCGTGTTGGAAGGTGTTCATATAATATTGTACGTATTGGTTATAGTTATTTGGATAGGCAAAGAAGTCGTTGGAACGAGTGAATATGTAAGGTGAGGTTATGGCAAGTTTTGGTAGGAATATTTGTGTGCAATCTTTCACTTCAAGCACTTCTTTAGGGTTATAGTCAAGTAGTCTTCCAACTTTGTAACGCAGATTGGTTGAAACACCTTTGTCTCCTTTTACTTTCACAGGTCTGTCAACCCTTACAGAACCATGATCTGTTGTGATTATAATATTAACTTTCTTGTCGCTCAAATACTTCAAAACATCCATAAGTGCAGAATGACTAAACCAAGTTTGAGTAACAGAACGATAGGCTTTTTCATCCTCAGCGAGTTCTCTCACCAAGTCATTTTCCGTTCTTGCATGAGACAACATATCAATGAAATTGTAAACAATAACATTCAAATCATTATTGAGCATGTTTGGAAGAATATCTATCATTCTTTTCCCATATTGAACATTCAATACTTTATGATAGGTTGTTTTGAGGTTAAATCCAAAACGCTTCAGGTTTTCTTGCAAGAGTTCGTGCTCGTTTTGATTTTTGTTTCCTTCCTTGTCTTCATTTACCCATAGAGAAGGATATTTCTTTTCAATCTCTGCTGGCATAAGTCCTGCAAACATTGAATTTCTTGCATATTGAGTTGTTGTTGGAATAATGCTAAAATAAATATCTTCATTATCTACCCTATAATATTCTTCAACCATTGTTTGAATAGCTTTCCATTGATCAAAACGGAAGTTGTCAATAACAATTAAGAAAGTAGGAGCTTTATTTTCCTTAAGCAAGGGGAATAGTTTTTCTTTCAATACAGTGTGAGAAAGGAGGGGCTTGTCTTCTTGTTGGTTTTTCAGCCAACTTTCATAGTTCTTTTCGTAGAAACGGCAAAACAAAGTGTTTGCTTCATCTTTTTGTTGGCGAAGGATTTCAAAAATGCTTTCGTCTTGAGAAGTGGCAAGTTCCAATTCCCAAAAAATTAATTTCTTGTATATTTCAGTCCATTGCTTAGAGTCCAATCTATCCATTAGACGCATGGATATTTCTCTAAACTGTTGTTGATAATTTAGTGTTGAGGTTTCACTTACTAATTTTTTTGCTTCAAGATGTTTCTTTAGAGCAAGAAGAATTTGGTTAGGATTAACAGGCTTTATCAAGTAATCAGATATTTTAGAGCCAATGGCTTGTTCCATTATGTGCTCTTCCTCACTTTTTGTTATCATTATAATAGGGAGGGAAGGATACTTGTCTTTAATAAGCATTAGAGTGTCTAATCCAGAAAGTCCTGGCATATTCTCATCTAAAAAAACAATATCAACGATGTTTTGTTCCAAGAGTTCCAATGCTTCTTGTCCATCAGTAGAAGGTATTACTTCGTAGCCTTTTGTTGCCAAGAAAAGCATATGAGGTTTTAAAAGGTCAATCTCATCGTCAACCCAAAGAATATTAATCATAGCAGTGAAATTAAATTATTACAATATTTCTTCTAAACGAAGAATACTGAAAATATATTATTGTAATAAGAATAAAAGGAGAGTGAATAATATTATAAATCGGTGCAGTCAAGATTATATTCCGTACCACTACTACTTAGTTCAGGAATATCATTTTGAGTAATGCTGCTGCAATTTCCTCCCCAATCGTAAACAGGATATTCATTTGAATTGGCAGATGAAGTTGATTTTTCTTGATTTGCTGTGCAAACACAGTCATTTTGAGTGCAAGAAACTAATGAAATGCAGAAAAGAACTGCTGCTAAAAAGAATACTTTTTTCATAATTATTTATTGTTTTTGTTTTTTAAAAAGTCGACAATGAATTCTTCATCAATTGTAGTTAACTTATAAAGTTTCACAACATTTCCATTTTCCAATAAAAAAATTACTGGCATAGTGCCATGTGTTGTGTTTAGAAACGAAATTACATCAATAAAAGTATATTGTAAGGGTTTTGTATTGGATTCATTATAAAATTGAGTTAAAGGTTTTTCTTTACCTCCAAAAACTTCAATAAAATCATTCCTATCTAAATTATGTCTATCAATAATAATATCAATTTTCTTTGCAGCTCTCTTACAATATTTGCAGCTTGTGCTGTACCAACACACAACTTTTCTTCCTTTATCAATATCTAAGGCTTGCAAATTGTCATAACCTTTAACTTTTTCAAATACTTCAGGTCGAATGTCAACAGAATGTTTATAGATTTTAGATTGAATAAAATCAGGAGGTTTAATTGTGAATGCAGTTCCAACTATTAGAAGAGAAGAAATAATAATTATTAGTTTTGCATATTTGGTATTCCACCATTTAGCCCATTTTAAGGTTAGAGCTAAAATAATAAGGATAATGTTTTTAATTATTGTTTCTATATCTGAAAGTTGAATTTTATCTCCAAAACAAAAACAGTTTTCATCGCTAACGTCGAATAATAGAGGCTTTATTAGTAAATATAATGTAAAGCCGATTAAAGTTGAAAAGGTAAGTATCTTGGATAGCTTTGGATAAATTCCCACAACAAGCATTATCCCAATTATAGCTTCAAAAGATATTAATAATCTTGAGAAGAAAGTAGTAATTACCCAAGGGAATAATTTATGGTCAAAAAAGAATAAATCAACTGCTTCAATAGACCAATATTTTAAACCCGCAGAAAGGATAAAAACTAAGCCAATAATAATTCGGCATATTGTCCCAATCAAATTTTTATTTATTCTCATATTCAATTTTAATTAATAATAAAAGGGAATACTACAATATGTAATATTCCCTTTACTTGCGAAAAATTGTTTTTATTTTTCAACACATTTAAGTTTGTTTCCTTCCATGATGACTTCAGTCTTGTAAATTCCAGAGTAATCTGACCATGTAATGTCGGCACAATCTCCGTCAAATTCTAAAACATCTAAATTACCTTCTACCTCTGATGCTCTCATAACAACTGTACCATCACCTTCGTTAACAATATCGCAAGCACAATCTTTAGCAGAATCGCAAGCTGCAAATGAAAAAGCAGCAGCAATTCCTAATACAAATAAAACTTTTTTCATAGCTATAATTTTTATTTATTTTTGTCTCTACTCTATTTTGGATTTTCGAGTTTCTCCATTTTGTATTTGAAGCAAAAATAATAATAAATCTTGTATTACCAATTTTTTTAGACTTTTTTCATGTAATGGTGGTCTAAAGTGTTGATAGTTAATTATGCTTCATTTGTGGAATTATAGATATTTATCTCATAAACAACTAATGTATATAGGAAATATCTCAATTTTTTTTGTATTAGAATCTATTTATTTAATCAAATAGATGCTTGCATATTTATATTTTTGATGTAAATTCATTGTTCAGAGAAAATTTATATTAAATATTTCTTCTTAGAATAATTATATTGTATTTTTGCAACTCATGAAAATAGAAATTATATGGAAAAAGATACTGGAAGAAATAAAGAAAATGATATAATTGAAGATATAACAAGTGGAGAATATAAATATGGTTTTGTTACAGATATTGACACTGAGGTTATTGAAAAGGGATTAAATGAAAATGTTATTAGGCATATTTCTAAAATGAAAAATGAACCTGAGTGGTTGTTGGAATTTAGATTAAATGCTTATAGGAAATGGATTACAATGACTATGCCTTCATGGGCTCATATAAAAATTCCAGAAATTAACTTTCAGGATATTATCTATTATGCTGCTCCTAAAACTAAAAATGAATCTGAATCTAAAGAAGTACAAGAAGAATTAATTGATACATTTAATAGATTGGGAATATCCTTAGATGACTCAGGAAATATTGGAAATGTTGCTGTTGATGCAGTTATGGATAGTGTATCTGTTAAAACAACTTTCTCAGAAACTCTTTCAAAAGAAGGAATTATATTCTGTTCTTTTAGTGAAGCAGTTAAAAATCATCCTGATTTAGTTAAACAATATTTAGCTTCAGTTGTTCCTTATACTGATAACTATTTTGCTGCTCTTAACTCTGCAGTATTTAGCGATGGTTCTTTTTGTTATATCCCAAAGGGAGTGAAATGCCCAATTGAATTATCAACATATTTTAGAATAAACGCAGCAAATACTGGTCAATTTGAAAGAACATTGATTGTTGCTGATGAAGGCTCCTATGTTTCATACATGGAAGGATGCACTGCTCCAAAAAGAGACGAGAATCAACTCCATGCAGCAATTGTAGAAATAGTTGTGATGAAAGATGCTGAAGTAAAATATTCAACTGTTCAGAATTGGTATCCAGGAGATAAAGATGGTAAAGGAGGAATATATAATTTTGTAACCAAAAGAGGGATATGTAAAGGAAATAATGCTAAACTATCATGGACTCAGGTTGAAACTGGTTCTGCAATAACATGGAAGTATCCAAGTTGTATTTTAAAAGGAGATAATTCTGTTGGAGAGTTTTATTCTGTTGCTGTAACTAATAATCATCAGCAAGCAGATACAGGTACAAAAATGATTCACTTAGGTCAAAATACTAAAAGTACAATCATATCTAAAGGTATTTCAGCAGGAGAAAGTCAAAACTCTTATCGTGGATTGGTTAAGGTAACTAAAGGAGCTACAAATGCAAGAAACTATTCTCAATGCGACTCTTTGCTTTTAGGTAGTAAATGCGGAGCTCACACATTCCCATATATTAAAATAGATAATCATAGCTCAATTGTTGAACATGAAGCAACAACTTCAAAAATATCAGAAGACCAACTTTTCTATTGCCGTCAAAGAGGAATTTCTCAAGAAGGAGCAATTGGACTAATTGTAAATGGGTATGCAAAAGAAGTTCTAAACAAATTACCTATGGAGTTTGCTGTTGAAGCTCAGAAATTATTAAGCATAAGTTTAGAAGGAAGCGTAGGATAATTATGGATGCTCACCCCAAGATTTTAATAATTCGCCTAAGCTCAATTGGTGACATTGTGCTTACAACTCCAATTATACGTTGTATAAAAACTCAAATACCTAAAGTTCAAGTTCACTATCTAACCAAGGCAAATAACGCAATCATACTTAATAATAATCCTTACGTTGATAGGATAATTACATTTAATGGTTCTCTTTCCGAAATCATTAAACTATTGAAAAAGGAAAACTATACTTATGTGATTGATTTGCATAAGCAGATAAGGTCTTTTATCATTAGGTTAAGATTATTTAGACCAAGCAAAACCTTCAATTCTCTAAGAATAAAAAAATGGTTATTTGTTAAGTGGAAATTAGATAAATTGCCAGAGAAACATATTGTTGATAGATATTTTGAAGCTACAAAAGGATTGGATTATAATATTGTTAATGATGGAAAAGGACTTGATTATTTTTTAGCAGATGAAGATTACATTTCTCCTGATGCCTTGCCTTTAAGTTTTCAAGATGGTTATATTGCTGTTGTGCTTGGAAGTAAACATCAAACCAAGCAAATCCCAACATCTAAGCTTATTCAATTATGTCAAGGAATAAAAAAATCAATTGTTCTTCTTGGAGATAAAAACGATAGACAAAAAGCCATAGAGGTTGAAAATGCTGTTGGTGCAAGAGTTTTCAATGCTTGTGGGGCCTATAATCTAAATCAAACTTCTTCATTAATTGCTAATTCAGTTGGTGTTATTACTCCCGATACAGGTTTAATGCATATTGCAGCAGCACTAAAAAAGAATACAATTAGTGTTTGGGGCAATACCGTTCCTCAATTTGGTATGTATCCATACTTTCCTAAGGACTCAAAAGCTAAGGTTTATATTTTTGAAAAGAAAGGTTTGGCTTGTCGCCCTTGTTCAAAATTAGGGTTTAAAGAATGTCCAAAGAAACATTTTGAATGTATGTTGAGCATTGGCTTTGACGAGATTATATCAATTGCAAATGATTGGGAGCAAGATAGAGATAAATGAAGGTTAAAAAGAAATTTATTTGATGAAAAAAGAAAGAAATAAGGAAGCATTAGAAAGTTTTGAACGTCTTTTAGATATTATGGATGAGTTAAGGGAGAAATGTCCTTGGGATAGGAAACAAACTTTTGAAACTCTAAGACATCTAACCATTGAAGAGACCTATGAACTTGCTGATGCAATAATTGAAAACGATACAGACGAAATAAAAAAAGAGGTTGGAGATTTACTCCTTCACATTGTTTTTTATGCAAAAATTGGTTCTGAAGAGAATGCTTTTGATATAAAAACTGTTATTGATTCCCTTAATGAGAAACTAATACGTCGTCATCCCCATATTTACGGAGATGAAAAGGTTGAAAATTCTGAACAAGTAAAGGAGAATTGGGAGCAAATTAAGCTTAAGGAAGGAATAAAATCAACTCTTTCAGGTGTTCCAAAAACTTTACCTGCACTTGTAAAAGCATATAGAATTCAAGATAAGGCAAGAGGAGTAGGTTTTGATTGGGATAATAGTCAACAGGTATGGGAGAAGGTGGAAGAAGAAATTGAAGAACTAAAAGAAGAAGTAAGAAATAATAATAAAGAAAAAATTGAACAAGAGTTTGGAGATACACTCTTTGCTCTAATTAACTATGCTCGTTTTATTGATGTAAATCCTGAAACAGCATTAGAAAGAACAAATAAAAAGTTTATTAACAGATTCCAATTTATTGAAGAAAAAGCCCTCCTGCAAGGAAGAAGTCTTAAGGATATGACTTTAGAGGAGATGGATAAGATTTGGAATGAAGCTAAAACTCAAGAATAATGATAAAGATTTTCGCATTTAATCACTATGAAGTGAACTGCACAGTGGCATTTGACAATACAAAAGAATGTGTTTTGATTGATGTTTGTTGTCAAAGCAATGCTGAAAGACAAGAACTAATCAATTTTATTGAACAAAATAATCTAAAGGTAAAACATATTCTGATAACTCACGCACATATTGACCATGTTTGTGATGCTTATTGGGCAACTCAAACATTCAATCTCCCTTTAAAATTGCATAAGGATGGAGAAAGATTTATTAGAATTGCAGATGCTCAAGCTCAAATGATGGGTTTTGATGTTGAAGGGATTGAAAACATATCTCTTAAATACATAACAAAAGAGGATATAATTGAATATGGTAATTCATGTTTGAAAATATTTGAAACTCCTGGACATTGTGCTGGTAGTATTTGTTTCTATAATCAAGAAGAAGCCTTTGTTGTAACTGGAGATGTGTTGTTTAGAGATTCAATTGGAAGAACAGACCTGCCAACAGGAGATTTTGAAACCCTTATGGCAAGTATTAAAAATAATCTATTCAATCTTCCAGAGAATACTAAATGTATCTGTGGTCATGGACCATCAACAGAAATAGGCTACGAGAAAGAAAATAATCCTTTTATCAATTAAAAAGTATAGCTTAACATAAAGGCCATGTAGTTGTGGTATTGTGCATTTTGTTCCTTATAACTCAAATAATAAATTTCTGAGGATCCACTTCTTATGCTTAGTAATGAATAATTGTAACTCCAAGTTAAGCTAAGCTTTTGACTAAGATTATAACTTACTCCAGCAAGTCCTAATATTCCAAAACGTCTAAAGGCAGGTGCGTCATCAGGATTTTGAACAACTCCTGTTGGACGCTCTTCTTTAGAGGTTAAAAGTGCGGAAGGAGTTAATCCAATACGAAAGTTTAAACTCTCACTTACCTTGTAAATATATATTAAGCTTAAGTCAATGCTTGAAGTTGAAACTTGAAGGAAGTCGGGGTTAGTATTCTTTGGAGCACATCTGCTTCCTTTTGTTGCATAAACAAGCTCACCCTGAATTCTTGAGGCATGAGAAACTTCCCTATAAACAAATAATCCTCCAACAAAACCAGCCTTATAGTACCCGCTCATAAAATCTCCATCAACTTGAGAAGCTATAAGCCCAGAAAGAATTCCAGCCTTAAATTCTTGAGCATTAAGAATGGTAAGTGAGCAAAAGAAGACAACAACTAAAAGAATCAGCCTTTTCATATTCTATATTTTTTATTTTAAATACCGAATGCAAAGTAAATAATAATTATTCTAAGCCACAAAAAAATCAATTATTTTTACTATTTCTTTTCATTGTTGTCGGGTAAAAACCAAGAACAAAACTTACCGGCTTTTCAGGTTGTGTTCAATTGCCAAGAAAATGATAGAAGAGAAGAAAAAGGAGCAAGAATAAGAAGTTTCAGTAAAATAAAACTTCGTTTCAGCAAATTATAACTTCGTTTCATTAAAATAAATCCTTGTTTTGTTCTCTTAAAACAAAGTTTTAATGTGCTTATGGTATAGAGTGGAGGGATACTATGGTATATACCATAGGGTAATTGGGGTATATACCGTAGGAGTGCTTGGGTATATACCACAGATATTTCTATAAAAAAGGGGAGGCTTTAGCTGTGGCTTATTTACTTTTGCAAAGATACGAAAATTTTCTTGTTTTGTCAACCTTATTTTTCATTAAATTCATATATACGAAGTTTTCTTCTTTTTTAATCATTCTTATTATTTTAGTAGTTAATGTTTGATTGATTTTTAGCTTTTATAAGTCCAAATCTTCCTTGTTGGAAATATCTTAACAATTAATTCATACTATTAGCCTGTTTTTTTAATTATTTCTTAGTTTTATTTTGTAACTTTGCCACTTATAATTTGATTGAGATTTAATGGATAAAGATACTACAGTTTCAAATATTACTACATCTAAAGGAGAAATAACTCAACGATTTATTTCTTTAGAGAAGATATTAGTAAGTAAGAACAAATATCTCCTTAAGGTTATTCCTAAACCTCTTCTAAAATGGTTTAAGAGATTAATTTGCCTTGATAGGGTGAATGAAATCATATATAAATATCGTGAACAAAAGGGAGTTGATTTTGCAGATAGTGTTTTAAAAGAAATAGGCATTAAGATAAATGTTATCAATCCTCACAACATACCAAAAGAGGGTAGGGCATTAGTTGTTAGCAATCATCCTCTTGGAGGAATTGATGGAATGGCTTTGATTTCGGAAGTTGGAAAATATCGAAGAGATATTTTGTTCCCAGTAAATGATATCCTATGTCAATTGCCAGGATTAAAGAATGTATTTATACCAATTAACAAATATGGCGGCAATTCTTCAAACCATGATACCTTAAATTCTGCCTTTGCTTCTGATAATTGCATGATGTTTTTCCCAGCAGGAACTGAAAGCAAAAAGATAGATGGACGTATTCAAGACTTTAAATGGAAGAAGAGTTTCTTGCGTAAGGCTCAAGAATATAAAAGAGATATTGTTCCTGTGTATGTAGATAGTATAAATTCAAAGAGATTTTATCGTTTCTCGGCTGTAAGACGTTTCTTTAAAATAGAGTTCGATTTAGAAATGATACTTCTCCCTTCAGAGATGTTTAGAAAACAAGGAGAAACCATAAACATAACTTTTGGAAAGCCTATTAATCATGAAGTATTTGACAATAGATTTACTCCAATACAATGGGCAAGCAAGCTTAGAGAGCATGTTTATTGTTTGAAGGAAGACCCAAACAAAGAGTTTGAGTATTTATAAATAAAAAAATAAAGAAGATTATGGATACATCTTACGTTATAGCACCTATTGAAAAGAGCTTGATTAAACAAGAGCTTAATAAAGATATTTTTTTTCGTAAAACAAATAACGGTTCAAGAGAAATATACATTACAACAGCACATAAATCTCCAAATATTATGAGAGAGATTGGGCGATTGAGAGAGTTAAGCTTTGGTGCTGAAGGAGGTGGTAGTGGAACGGAATGTGATATTGATGAATTTGATATTGCACCAGATCCACATTGTTACAAACAACTCTTTGTTTGGGATCCAGTGGATGAAGAAATTATTGGAGGATATAGATACATATTGGGTAAAGATATTTTTGTGGAGTCAAATGGAGATCTTTTAAGTGCAACGGCTGGTCTTTTCTATTTCACTGACTTTTTTAGGGAAAATTACTTAAATCATACTCTTGAACTTGGACGTTCATTTGTTAGCCCAGAATATCAGCCTACTTTCAATCTTCGTAAAGGAATGTTTTCATTGGATAATCTTTGGGATGGATTGGGAGCACTTGCAAAAACACATCCAGAGTTTAAGTATTTCTTTGGCAAAATAACCATGTATCCTACAATGGATACAAAAGCAAGAGACTATATACTTTACTTCTTTAAGAAGCACTTCCCTGACAATGAAGGAATGGTTTATCCAATTGAAGCAGTTGAAATAGAAACAGACTACAATGAGTTAGTAAGGCTTTTTAGTGGATTGAGTTACAAAGAAGACTATCAAATATTAACTAAGGCTGTCAAGGAAAGGGGAGAACATATTCCTCCACTTTTCAATGCCTATATGAATCTTTCTTCAACAATGCGTTCATTTGGAACTTCAGTAAATAAACACTTTAGTGATGTTGAAGAAACAGGAATATTAGTAACAATTGCTGATATTTATCCTGAAAAACAAAAACGATATATGAACTTCTAAAGAGAAGAAAAAAAGAAAATATAATGCAGATTAAGAGTGCGGAGTTTGTTATAAGTAATTCTAATTACACAATGTGTCCTGAACCAAATAAGGCAGAATTTGCTTTCATTGGCAGGAGTAACGTTGGTAAAAGTTCGCTTATTAATATGCTTGTAAGTAAAAAGGATTTAGCAAAGACAAGTTCTAAGCCAGGAAAAACACAACTGATTAATCATTTTGAAATAAATAATGAATGGTTTTTGGTCGATTTGCCTGGTTATGGCTATGCAGTAACTTCAAAATCAAATAGAGCATCTTGGGGAAAGATGATTACAAACTATTTGACAAAAAGAAAAAATTTAATTTCGGTTTTTGTCTTGATTGATTCAAGAATACCACCTCAGAAAATAGATTTGGATTTTATTAATTTCTTGGGAGAAAATGCAATTCCATTCTCAATGGTTTTTACAAAAACAGATAAACAAGGAGTTAATGTAACAAATAAGAATGTTGAGCAGTTTACAAAATCCTTACAAAAAGATTGGGTTGAACTCCCAAAATACTTCCTTTCCTCATCAATAAGTAAAATAGGCAGAGATGAAATACTTAACGAGATAGAACATTTAATACCATATTTCGAACAAATTTAATTTAAGATAGTAAGATGAAAAGAGTAATGGTTGTAACTGGAGGTGGAGATTGTCCTGGCTTAAATGCAGTAATTAGAGCAATAGTTAAGAGGGCATCACAAGAAAAGGATTGGGAAGTTATAGGTTCAATAGACTCTTTTAATGGTGTTTTGAAAGAACCAACAGAGATTGTTGTGTTGGATAATGATAATGTTTCGGGCATCTTAGTGAAAGGAGGCACAATATTGGGAACTACAAATAAAGGAGGCCCTTTTGCTTGGCCAATAAAAAATAGTGATGGTTCTTATGATGCTGTTGATTGCTCTGATGAAATGATAAGGAAATTGAAAATAATGGGAGTTGATGCTGTAATTAATATTGGAGGAGATGGCTCTCAAAGAATTTCTAAAGCTCTTTATGAAAAAGGACTTAACATTATAGGAGTTCCAAAAACTATTGATAACGACCTTTCGGCAACAGATTTTACTTTTGGTTTTCAAACAGCTGTTCAAACTGTAACGGAAGCAATTGATAAACTTGTAACAACTGCTTCAAGTCATAATAGAGTATTTATAATGGAGGTAATGGGAAGAGATGCAGGTTGGATTGCTCTTTATGGGGCAGTTGCTGCTGGAGCTGATGTTTGCATTATTCCAGAAATGCCCTATAGGATTGAAAAAATTAAAGAAAAGATTGATTCAAGATATAAGAAAGGAAGAGGCTTTTGCATAATTGTTGTTGCAGAAGGAGCTTATTCTATTGATAGAAAAAAACAAAAAGAGTCTTCCTCTGAAATTGGTAGCAATAATGCTAAACTTGGAGGAATTGGTAATGTTTTGATGCAAGAACTTATTGAAGCTGGAGTAGAGCACGACATTAGGCTTACTGTTTTGGGGCATATTCAAAGAGGTGGTTCGCCTATTGCTTATGATAGAATTTTGGCTTCAGAGTTTGGAGTTAAGGCTTTTGAACTTGTTATGGAAGAAAGGTTTGGAGAAATGGTTGCTTATCGACATCCGGAAATCATTAGTGTGAGTTTTGATAAAGCCATTAGCAAGCCTCATCTTGTTGAACCTAAATCACGTTTAGTCCAAACTGCAAAAGGTTTGGGTATTGAATTTGGAAATTAATTTAATGAAAAATAAAAATGAAGAAGATTAAGAGTGCATTAATATCTGTTTTCTATAAAGATGGATTGGATGATATTGTTAAAAAGTTAGACCAGCTTGGAGTTACGATTTATTCAACTGGAGGAACTTTTAATTTTATTGAAAGCTTGGGTGTTAAGCCACAAACTGTTGAATCACTTACTGGATATCCTTCAATTTTGGGAGGAAGAGTGAAAACTCTACATCCTAAAGTAATGGGAGGAATTCTTTGCAGAAGAGATAATAATGAAGACAGAAAACAGATTGAAGAATATGAAATTCCTGAAATTGATTTAGTAATAGTTGATTTATATCCTTTTGAAAAGACTGTTGAATCAAATGCACCTGAGGAAGACATAATTGAGAAAATAGATATTGGAGGAATTAGTCTTATTCGTTCTGCTGCAAAAAACTTTAATGATGTTTTAATTGTACCTTCTGTTGATAACTATTCTGAACTAATGGATATTCTTAATAGTGATAATGGGAACACAAATTTACAAACAAGAAGAAGATTTGCAACCTATGCTTTTCAAGTTTCTTCCAATTATGACACTGCAATATTCAATTATTTTAATAAAGAAACAGATATCACTGCTTTTAGACAAAGTTACAATAATCCAAAAATTCTTCGCTACGGAGAAAATCCTCATCAAAAAGGAATGTTTTATGGTGATTTGAATTCTTATTTTGAACAATTGCATGGGAAAGAAATTTCATATAATAATATTGGAGATATTGATGCCGCTTGTGATTTGATTGATGATTTTGAAGATACTACTTTTGCCATAATCAAACATAATAATGCTTGTGGCCTATCAAGTAGAGATACATTAAAACAAGCATATATTGATGCTTTATCTGCTGACCCAGTTTCTGCTTTTGGAGGAGTTTTGATTTCTAACAGACCTATTGATTTGGAAACTGCTCAAGAGATGAATAAATTGTTTATGGAAATTTGTATTGCTCCTGACTTTTCTCAAGAGGCTTTAGAATTGTTGAAATCAAAAAAGAATAGAATTCTTCTTAAGCGTAAGAACTCTTCTTCTCCAAAATATCAGTTCCGTTCTGCTCTAAATGGTGTTTTGGTTCAAGAAAAAGATAAAGTTGTTGAAAAATCTGAAGTTATGAATAGCATAACCAATACTTCTCTTACTATAGAGCAACAAAAGGATCTTTCTTTTGCAAATAAATTGGTTAAACATACAAAGTCTAATGCAATAGTTTTGGCAAAGAATTGTCAACTATTAGCTTCTGGAACAGGACAAACTTCAAGAGTAGATGCTTTAAATCAAGCTATAGCAAAAGCCAAAAATTTTGGATTTGATTTAAATGGAGGAGTTATGGCTTCTGATGCATTTTTCCCTTTCCCGGATTGTGTTGAAATTGCTTATAAAGAAGGTATAGTTGCTGTTGTACATCCAGGAGGAAGTATTAATGATGACAAATCAATAGATTTTTGCAAGGAAAATAATATGGCAATGGTTCTTACTGGCTATCGTCATTTCAAACATTAATCACAAAAAAGAGGGAATTATCTAATAAAGCATAATAATAAGGAATAATGTAACCGTTTACTATGGTTTTCGTAATAAACGCAAATATAAATTAAAAGAAAAATATAGGACAAAGATAAATATGAGTTTATTTTCATTTTTAACACGAGAAGTTGCGATAGACTTAGGAACAGCCAATTCAATTATAATTTTTAATGATAAAGTTGTTGTTGACGAGCCTTCAATAGTTGCTAAGGACAGACGTACAAATAAGATAATTGCTATCGGAAAGAAGGCTATGCAGATGCATGGAAGAACACATCAAAACATTGAAACAATTAGACCTTTGAGAGATGGTGTTATTGCAGACTTCGAAACTGCTAACCAATTGATAAGAGAATTAATCAAGATGATTAATGTTAGAAAATCTCTTATTCCACCTTCATTAAAGATGGTTATTTGTATTCCTTCAGGGATAACAAATGTTGAAGAAAGAGCAGTTAGAGACTCTGCAGAACAAGCAGGAGCAAAGGAAGTTAAGTTAATTCACGAACCAATGGCTGCGGCAATTGGAATTGGAATTGATGTTTTGGAGCCTGTTGGAAATATGATTGTAGATATAGGTGGAGGTACATCTGAAATTGCTGTAATTGCACTTGGTGGAATTGTTTGTAACAAATCAATACGCATTGCAGGTGATGAATTTAATCAAGATATAATTGAATATATGCGTAAGCAGCATAATATCAATATTGGAGAAAGAATGGCAGAGCAAATAAAGATAAGTGTTGGTGCAGCCATCCCTGATTTAGATGTTCCACCAGAAGATTTTGCTGTTCAAGGAAGAGATGTTTTGACAGGAATTCCTAAAGAGATATTGGTTAATTATAAAGAAATTGCTCACGCATTAGATAAATCAATTGCAAAAATAGAAAGTGCTGTATTGGAAGCATTGGCTCTAACTCCACCAGAATTGGCATCTGATATATTCCATACTGGTATTTATTTAGCTGGAGGAGGCTCTTTATTAAGAGGATTGGATAGGAGAATTTCTGCGAAGACTAAACTTGCAGTGCATGTTGCAGAAGACCCATTGAGAGCAGTTGCAAGAGGAACAGGTATTGCTTTAAAGAACTACGATAAATTTACTTTCTTAATAAAATAAAAAGCATATAACAAAAATCAAGAAAGAGGCTGTCTCGAATACCCGAGTTAGCCTCTTTTTTTACTCTAATACTTCTTGTTCTTGCTCTAAATACTTCTTGTTTATAGTTTAAATACTCCTTGTTTATGGTCTAAAAGTGCCACTTTTATGGTCAGAAGGTGCCACTTATGAAGTATGGAAGTGCCACTTATGAAGTATGAAGGTGCCACTTATGAAGTATGGAAGTGCCACTTATGAAGTATGGAAGTGCCACTTATGAAGTATGAAAGTGCCACTTATGTAGTATGAAGGTGCCACTTACGGAGTACGAAAGTGCCACTTACGGAGCATGAAAACTAAGTTGTTTGAGCATTAAAACTAAGTTATTCGGGTATTAATACTTCTTCTTTGGTCCATACATATTACTTTATTCTCTCTGCATCCAATTTACTTTCAACTTTGGTTACTCTGTTTTGTATTTGAACTGCTTTAATATTTTAATATATTATGGGGTGTAATACTCAAAAAGTAGGCTAAAAACGCTATAAAAGATTGAATTTATTATAAAACAAAGAGGTTGCCTCTGCAATTATGAGACAACCTCTTCCATTTTAGTATTAGAATTATTCTAATGCTAATTTTAAATATATTAGTTTAAATATCTTCTGAAGAGCTATTAATATAGCCTTTCATTAAACCTCTTTCGGCTTTTGAAATAAAGTTTATTATTTCTTGTAGCTCTGGAGTTGAAGGAAGTTTCTTTAACTCTTCAAATGCATTAGAGTAGGTTAAACCAGATTGAAAGACTATTTTATAATATTCTTTAATTGAATTGATGGTTTCCTGACTAAATCCTCTTCGAGATAATCCAACTGAGTTTATTCCACAATAGGATAGAGGAAATTTAGCCCCCTTAACAAAAGGAGGAACATCTTTATCAACTAAAGAACCGCCCATAAGAATTACATGAGAACCTATCTTAGTAAATTGATGGATTGCACTTAAGCCTCCAATTATTGCAAAATCGCCAACTTCAATATGTCCTGCTAATGTTGCTCCGTTTGCTAAAATACAATTGTCTCCAACAACACAATCGTGAGCAACGTGAGCGTATGCCATCACTAAATTATTGTTTCCAATTTTTGTATATCCAAGTGCAGATGTACCTCTATTAATAGTTACACTTTCTCTAATAATATTATTATCTCCAATAATTGTTGTTGTTTTTTCTCCAGCAAATTTTAAGTCTTGTGGAACAGCACTGATAGAAGCATTAGGAAATATCTTATTGTTTTTCCCAATTCTTGCACCAGAGAAAATAGTAACATTTGGTCCAATCCAACAATTATCACCAATTTCTACATCATCGTAAATTGCAGTAAAAGGTTCAATAATTACATCCTTGCCAATTATTGCATTTGGATGAATATAAGAGAGTGGTTGATTCATAGTAAAAATTATTTAGTTTTAGCTACTTGTGCCATAAGTTCAGCTTCCATTACCATTTTATTGCCAACATAAGCTTCACCTTTCATTTTAACAATACCTCGTCTAACAGGTTCAGTTAAAAACAGTCTAAAGATTAATGTGTCTCCTGGAACAACTTTTCCACGGAAACGAACTCCATCAATCTTCATAAAATAAGTTGTATAGTTTTCTGGGTCTGGATAATCCTTTAACACTAAAATTCCACCAGTTTGTCCCATTGCTTCAACAATTAAAACTCCTGGCATAATAGGTTCATTTGGGAAATGTCCATTAAAGAAATCTTCATTTCCTGTAACATTTTTAACACCTATAACATAATCATCACCAACTTCAATAATCTTATCGACCAAAAGCATTGGGAAACGATGAGGTAAAAATGTTTTAATATCGTTTATTGTAAAAACAGGTTCATTGTTAGGGTCATAATGAGGTGCCCCTGTCATTTTTTCCATAATCACTTGTTTAATTAATTTAGCAAATTCTGTATTAGCATAATGACCTGGACGTTTTAAAATAAAATGTCCTCTTAGATTAACTCCAATTAGATTTATATCTCCAATAAAGTCTAAAAGTTTATGCCTTGCAGGTTCGTTATCAAATCTTTTTTCAATATTATTAAGAGTACCCTTTTCTACCTTTATATGTTGAGGATCTTTGTTAAACACTTTAGCTAAATGATCAATTTGTTCTTGCTTTAAGGTGTTTTCAACAAAAATAAGGGCATTATCTAAATCACCTCCTTTAATCAAATTAAGTTTAAGGAGTTGTTCAATTTCGTGAAGAAATACAAATGTTCTGCAAGGTGCAATTTCTTTTTCAAAACCATTTAACGAGTCAATACTCATAGTTTGAACGCCAAGAACAGATGAATTGTAATCAATTGTTAAATCAACTTTAAATCCATCATAAGGAAGAGCAGTTATTTCAACATTGTTCTTCTCATCTTTGTAGGTAATAGGACTTTTAATTGAATAATAGTATTTCTTATAAAGTTGAGGTTGAATACCAACCTTTTTAATATTTTCTACCCAAATTTTAGCACTTCCGTCCAAAATAGGAATTTCATTAGAATCAATTTCAATGACTACATTATCTACACAGAAATAATGTAAAGTAGCCATTAAGTGTTCAATTGTGCTAACTTTAACTCCATTCTTTTCAAGAGTTGTTCCTCTTGAAGTGTCAGTAACATATTCAATAAATGCAGGAATAGTTGGGCTATTCTCTAAGTCAACTCTACGGAATACAATTCCAGTATTAGGTTCTGCAGGAAGTAACGTTACATTAATATTGTTGCCGTAATGTAACCCTTTACCGCTAACGGTAAATTTAGATTTTATTGTGTTTTGATGCTCCATAGTTATTCAATTTGCAAAAGTAGTAAAAAACTTTGATTTAATGTTCATAATATGGAAAAAGTCAGTATTAATATTTCCAATTTTTCTGTAGATGTTTGAAATTATTAGCTTGATTCAAAAGAGTAAATAAATAATGATGCAAGACTATTTTGTCCTCATTATAATGAACTTTTTTTTGCCAGAGAATTATTAATTAAAGAAAGTTTGTTATTTTTGCACAAAATAAAAGGTATAATATGAAGAAATTTATTTTATTGTTAGGTTTGATTTCTCTTTCATTTGTTTCATTTTCACAAACAGAGATATTGAAAGATAGCCCAATTTATATTGAAGGAGATGTAGTTATGGTTGGAGTGAATGCCAAAACAACAGATGATGAGTTGTTGGAAATAAGAACAAAACTTTTGAAATTTACAACGATTAGATTTACAGAATTTGATGTAATTAGAGCTAATCCTACAAACAAGAAAGAAGAAGGGGATATACAATTTATATCAATGGAAGTAGATTGTAGAGATGGATACTCAGGAAAGATATCTCATAGTTTTGAACAAGGAGATGCATCAACATTTGGATTTTATCGTGATTATTCTAAAAATACATATAACAAAGCATTTTTCATAGGGAATCTATCTAATGAGAAATTAGATTTTATCATTGAAAAAGCACAAAAAAAAGATACTCAAACTTCAACAAATGAAGTTGAAGAATAATAGTTAAATAATAATAATAATAATTTTTTTGGAAGAAAATTAGGTCAATATAAAAATTGTTTATATTTTTGCACTCCCAAAATCATAAGAGAAATGGCAAAGAAATCAAAAGACGCAAGGATACAAGTTATTATGGAATGTACAGAACATAAAGCATCAGGAATGCCAGGTACATCACGCTATATAACAACAAAATCAAAAAAGAATACACCTGAAAGATTGGAGTTAAAGAAATACAATCCAATTTTAAAACGTGTTACTGTTCATAAAGAAATTAAATAGTAGGAGAAATAAGATATGGCAAAGAAAGTAGTTGCAACATTAAAGACATCATCAGGAAAGAATTATGCAAAAGTTATTAGCATGAGTCGTTCTCCTAAAACAGGAGCATACACTTTTAAGGAGGAAATTGTTATCTCTGATAATGTTAAAGATTATTTAGCTAAGAAATAGTTAATAGAATTTATTTATAACTATAGAAGTTGTCTTTCTTAAATAATTAAGAGAGGCAACTTTTTTATTTGTATAGAAAGAATAAATTCAAATAATATTATTAATTTAGCCGATTATTTATTGAAATAAAAAGTATGGGGATTTTTTCATTTTTCACAAAAGAGAAGAAAGAAAGTTTAGATAAGGGTTTAGAGAAAACAAAAGAAAGCTTGTTTTCTAAACTTTCTAAAGCAATAGTAGGAAAATCGAAAGTAGATGAAGATGTTCTTGATAATCTTGAGCAAATACTCATTGAATCAGATGTTGGGGTAGAAACAACTTTAAAAATAATTAAAAGAATAGAAGATCGTGTTTCAAGAGATAAATATCTTGGCACTTCTGAATTAAACCAAATCCTAAAAGAAGAAATTGTTAACTTACTTCAAGAAAATGAACTTGAGGAAAGAGATAGTTTTGCATTTCCAAAAGGTGACCTACCATATGTTATTATGGTTGTTGGAGTAAATGGAGTAGGTAAAACTACAACCATAGGTAAGTTAGCTTATCAGTTTAAGCAAGCAGGCAAAAAGGTTATCCTTGGAGCAGGAGATACTTTTAGAGCAGCAGCAGTTGATCAATTAACAATATGGGCTGAAAGGACAGGGGTTGAAATGATTTCTCAAGGAATGAATGCCGATCCTGCGTCTGTAGCTTTCGATACTCTAAAGTCGGCAATTTCAAAGAAAGCTGATGTTGCAATTATTGATACTGCAGGAAGATTACATAATAAAATAGGATTAATGAATGAACTTTCAAAAATATATAATGTAATGAAGAAAGTAGTTCCTGATGCACCTCATGAAGTACTATTAGTTTTGGATGCTTCAACTGGTCAAAATGCAATTGAACAAGCAAAACAATTCACTGCAGCAACAAATGTAAATTCATTAGCATTAACAAAACTTGATGGTACAGCAAAAGGAGGAGTTGTAATAGGAATATCTGATCAATTTAAAATTCCTGTTCGTTATATTGGACTTGGAGAAAAGATGGAAGACTTACAACTTTTCAATCGTAAAACATTTGTTGATAGCTTATTTGAATAACAATTAAATTATAAAAACTATGAAAATCAATAGAGTATTTTTTGCTATTTTGCTATTAAACACTTTGTTTCTAAATGCACAAGAAAAGGCATTTCCAGAGTCTAAAACCAGTAAACATAATTTTGCATTGAATATTGGTTATTCTTATCGTTTGTCTTCAAAGCCAAATGAATTATTTGTTAATCAAAATCTGTTTACAGACCATTATAAATCTTTAAGACATGGATTAAATCTAAATTTTGCTTATGATTATATGATTAAGCCTAATATAGAAGTTGGTTTTGTTGCTTCAGCATTCAATTCAGCTCAAACTACATACTCCACTCAAGATACAATGGATTTGAAAGATGATGAATATATGTTTTATGCTGGTCCTTCAGTAAAATATATATTACCACAATTCGATGAAAAATATAATTGGTATGTAAGAGCGACTATTGGATATTTATCTTTTAGAAACTCTTCTCAAGTAGCTAAGGTAAATCAAATGGGAGCTAAAGCACCTGTAAGCATGACTTATAAAGGAAGTTCTTTAGGATATGGTTTGGATTTAGGTTTGGACTACACAATTAACAGTTTTCTTTCTGTTGGATGTAATGTTGGTTTCTTTGGTGGTCAAATATCAACACTGAAAGTTGGAGAAGAAGAATTTGATTTAAATCAAAAAGAAAATCTTAATCGTTTAGATTTTACAATTGGAGTAAGAATAAAACTATAATATGAGTTTAAATATAAATATACTATCGCTTGGTTGTTCAAAGAATACTGTTGATTCAGAGTTTTTGGCAGGGCACCTTATCAATAAAGGTTATAACGTAAGTTATGGAAATTCTCAAAAAAGAAATGATGTAGTAATAATAAATACATGTGGATTTATTGGAGATGCAAAGGAGGAATCAATAGATACAATTTTATATGTTTGTGCATTAAAAGAAATGCATAAAGTAGATAAAATAATTGTTTGTGGATGTCTTGCAGAGAGATATTTGGAAGATTTAAAAGACGAACTTCCTCTTGTAGATAAATTCTTTGGTGTTCAAGAGTGGGAACTATTATTAGAATATTTGGATGTTGATTTAAAAGGATCTTTCCAACAAGACAGACACCTTGCAACACCTAAGCATTATGCATATTTTAAAATATCTGAAGGATGTGATAGCTTGTGTTCCTATTGTGCCATTCCACTTATTAAAGGCAGACATATTTCCCGTCCAATTGAGGAATTAATTCCAGAAGCAAGACAACTTGTTGCAAATGGAGTTAAGGAACTTATACTTGTTGCTCAAAATACTACATATTATGGAGTAGACCTTTATAATGTAAGAAAGATTGTTCCACTTCTAAAAGAGTTGCTAAAGATTGAGGGATTGGAATGGATAAGATTACAATATACATATCCAAATCATTTCCCTATGGAGTTAATTGATTTAATGAAAGAGGAAAAGAGAATATGTAATTATATTGACCTTCCAGTACAGCATATCAATAATTCAATCCTTTCATCAATGAATAGAAATATCACTTCCGATGAAATTATGAATTTGATTAGTGATATCAGAACTAAAATACCTGATATTGCTTTAAGAACAACTCTAATTGTTGGATATCCTGGAGAAACAGAGGAAGCTTTTGAAGAGTTGAAAGACTTTGTTAGAAAAGCTCGTTTTGATAGATTAGGATGTTTTATGTTTTCTGCTGAAGAAGGAACTCCTGCCTATGAACTTGAAGATGATATTCCCGAAGAGTTGAAGCAAGAACGAATGGAAGAGATTTTAGAAATACAACAAGAGATTTCTTTAGAAAAAAATCAAGAAAAGGTTGGAAGAGAATACAATGTTATAATTGACAGAAGAGAGCAAGACTTTTGGATAGCAAGAACAGAGTATGATTCTCCTGATGTTGATAATGAAGTACTGATTTCCGATAAATTTAAGGTAGAACAAGGAAAATTCTATAGAATTAAAATTGTTGATGCCTTAGAGTTTGATTTAATTGGAGAGCTAATTTAATAAAACAATTGAAAATAGATATGGAAGCAAGATATAACAATATAAGAACTTTGATTAGTGAAGAAAAATTGGAGCAAGCTATTAAGGAAATAGATGAAATAATTGCACAAGACGCCAATCAAGACATTGCATACTATTTGAAAGGAAACGTTTTTAGAAAACAGCAAGACTGGCAAAACGCAATTAATAACTATTCCCTAGCAATTGAAATAAACCCTTCTTCACCAGCAAAAGATGCAAGAGATATGTGTATTGAAATTCTCAATTTCTATAATACAGATATGTATAATCATTAAACTTTTATTTAGATAATCTGTCTAAGTAAAAATTAAAGAAGAAAAGGCTGATGACAGATAATGAATTGCTCTCACTTCTGCTAAAGGATAAAACTCGAGAAAAAGGTTTTTCTCTTTTAGTGAAAAATTATAAAGAAAGAATCTATTGGCAGGTTCGTCATATGGTCCTTTCCCACGAGGATGCCAACGACCTAACTCAAGAAATTTTCATTAAGATATTCCAAAATATAGATAGTTTCAACAAGGAATCTTCTCTTTCAACTTGGATATACAGAATATCATTAAACCACACCCTTAATTTCCTTCAGTCAAAAAGTCAAAGATATAAATCCAACATTAAATCTCTTGAAGATTCAATGTTGGATAATCTTAAGTCCGATAAGTATTTTGATAGTAGTGAAATTGAAATGAAACTCCAAAAAGCAATTTTATCTCTTCCCGAAAAACAAAGAATGGTTTTCAATCTTCGTTACTATGACGATATGCCCTTTAAGGAAATGGAAGAAGTTTTAAATACAACTCAAAGCACTCTGAAATCAACCTATCACTTTGCCGTAAAAAAGGTTCAAGATATGCTTTTAGATGATGAAAAAGATAAATTTTCATTTCCCAATTAAACCTTTTACATAAAAAGCAGTCTAATAATCAAACTTAATAATTAAATGAAAACAAGGAATAACCCATTTAAGGTGCCGGAAAACTATTTTGATAGTTTGGAAAAGGATATACTTTCAAAAGTTAATTCAGCTCCAAAGAAGAAATATATTTTCTTTGAGCCAAAGCAAATGCTTCGATATGCAGCCGTAATCCTGCTTTTCTTAGCAATTGGTGGTGCTCTATGGTGGAATATTCCTAATAAAGCAAATGACCCTCAAGCGAAATTGGACAAGACTTTAATGAATCCAAAATCAGATTCAATAGGTATTATCTCCAAAATAGAGGAAATTGCACAAAATGAAACAAAAGAAAAAACTATCGCTAATCCCACAGAAGTTAAAAAACAAGAAAAAGAATTAAAAGATAACAAATTAGATTTAAACGAAAATGAATTAGAATACTTAGAATATTATTTGAATGATGATGTTCTTACAGATTACTTAACATATAATGATGTAAAATTATGAAAACAAAAATCAAAAGAAGCACCTTACTACTATTAGGAATGCTTATGTTGGTGCCAACATTAAATGCACAAAATCACCGTAATGACCGCCATAGAGAAAGAAGAGCTCCAGACTCAGTCTGTCAATTTCATGGTGCAAGAAACTTGCATAACAAGTTAAAGCCAAAGAAAGTTGGTTACATAACCCAAGAACTTCAGCTAACAGAACAAGAGGCAAAGGATTTTTGGCCAATTTACGACAAGTATGAACAAGAACTTATGGCAGTTAGGGATAAGCATAGACCAAAAGACACAACCCAAGATGGCTTCCCTCAAAGACCAGATTTTCTAAATATGAGTAATTCTAAAGCAGAAGAAATGTTTACTAATCATTTCAAAGTACAAAAAGAAGTTTTGGCTTTAGAAGAAAAATACTTCAATGAGATGAAAAAAGCAATTCCTGTTCAAAAAGTAAATATGCTTTTCCATGTTGAGAAACGTTTCCTTACTGAGGTGATTGGAAAGAACTTTAGGGATAAAGACAAAAGGGAAAGAAGGAGATAACTTAATAACACTTCTAAAACAAAGGTTTAAATCATTAAATCCTTATTCAATTAAAAAAGAATAAGGATTTTTTTTGTCTGCAAGTCATCTTTATTTCCCCTTTAGTGAAATAATAGCACTAAAATATTAACCTCTAATTGAGAATTAAGATGTATTTTTGCATATAGATTACACAATGAGCATAACATTAATACTAATTCTCGTAATATCAGGACTCTTTGTTGGGTTTATCAATACCCTTTCAGCAGGAGGAACAGTAATCTCAATAGCTCTCTTTTTAGCTTTGGGAATGCCTGCAAATGCTGCAAATGCAACAAATAGAGTACAGGTTTTAATTCAATCTTTTAGTGCAAGTCTTCTTTTTAAGCAGAAGAAACTAATTGAAAACAGAAGAATAATGCAATTGGCAATCCCAACAATGATTGGAGCAATTGTAGGATCTGTTTTTGCAAGCCTTATAGAACAAAACCTTTTCCCCTATTTTATGGGAACAATACTTCTAATAATGATTGTTTTTATGTTCTACAAACCAAAACTTTTGTTTGAAGATAATCCCCGAAAGGCAGATAAACCATTAACCTTTATAAACTATTTAGCTTTTTTTGCAATTGGAGTTTATGGCGGATTTATTCAAGTGGGAACAGGCTATTTCTTAATTTTAGCCTCATCAATGATGCTTGGCTACGACCTAATCAAAACCTCTGCCCTCAAAGTCTCAGTAATGTTCCTCTATACCATTGTTGCAATTTGTATTTTTATGCTTGATAGCAAAATATATTGGACCTATGGACTTCTGCATTCCTTAGGAGGAGTTGCAGGCTCTTGGATTGCAACCAAATTTGCCCTCAAAAAAGGAGCAAATTTTGTTCGTTGGGTAATAATAGTAGTCATCATCCTAACCGCCCTCAACCTCTTTGGAATAATAGACCCAAAACCATTCTTCAATCAAATTCTTAGTGCAAAATAACATTTAGATGCCTTATCATAAGGCTGGAATTACAAATTCTTATAATAATATAGTGTGTGATTGTAAATGCTGCACGACGGACTTTGAGAAACTCGATTTTATGAGTGTAATTAGCAAATTCGCAATTAATAATGTTGCAGATGAAATATTTTAATTAAGGTTGACAAAACAAAGAAATTTTCGTACCTTTGCAAAAGTAAAGAAGCCACAGTCAAATTCTTTATTCTCGAATTAAAGAGAAATAAAAATACCTTAAAAAATCTCCCTTTTTTATAGAAATATCTGTGGTATATACCCAAGCACTCCTACGGTGTATACCCCAATTGCCCTATGGTATATACCATAGCATTCCTCCACTCCATACCATGACCACATTAAAACTTTGTTTTAAGAGAACAAAACAAGGATTTATTTTACTCAAACGAAGTTATAATTTACTCAAACGAAGTTCTGTTTTGCTGAAGCTTCTTATTCTTGCTCCTTTTTCTTATCTTCTATCATTTTCTTGATAATTGGACACAACCTTAAAAGCCGGTAAGTCCTGTTTTAATATGAGCTTTTGTCTTGCAACGGTCTTATGTTATTTTGAATAATAATAATCCACTGTAGGATGGTCTGTTTACTGCACTAACACCTTTATTATAATGTCTTTTGATAAGTTGATCTATCTTCTCCCAATCTATTATTGAATTAATTTGATTGAAGAATACTTCTTTGACTTTTCTTTTATCTGCTGCAAGGTCTGCAAAACTTGTGAGTTCTATCTTATTCATAGTGCAAAGATAAGCAAAATATATGACTTAATATTCTGTTTATTAGCTTTTAATACTGAATCTTACCTCGCAACGGTCTTTTATTATAATTTACTAAAACAAGGATTAAATTTTACATCCTGCCACCTTGCACACTGCATCCTGCCACCTTGCAAAATTTATTCCTCCTTTTAGCAAATTTATTCCTTGTTTTACTAATTTTATTCTTCCTTTGATAAAAAATATTTCTAATTTTCTTGGCTGTAAAAGAAAAATACTATAAATTTGTCGCAAGTTATAAATCATATTTTTATGATTGTTTTTAATTATAATTTCCTATTCCTTCTTAGTGTTATTCTTATAGCATTACCCTTCCTATGCCAATTCAATAACCGACTTTCTAACTTACCTTTTGCATTCAGCAAACCAAAACATTATATTAACCAAATAAAACAATATAATTATGAAAAAGCTAATCTTAACAATAGTCATATTCTTTACTATTTTATCGATACATAATATTGTAAAAGGACAACAAAACATTAGAGACAATTTTTTAGTTGATAAAATTTCTCGATATGAAAATTCTAATAATTATGCTGTAGCAGAATATATATATGATATCAATAATAAATTACAAAAACGTATTATTACTGGTAAATTTGAAGAAAACTTTCTGGTTCGTGATTTGAAGTATGTAGATTTATTTGTATATGAAGACAATAGAGTGTCAAGGATTTATACTTATGATTCAACACATTTTATATCCAATAATGAAGTGCATTTTTTCTATGATACACAAAATAAATTGATAAGAAGCGAAAGATGGTTTAATAACATTATGTCAGGGGGTATTAATTATCATTATGAAAATGGGGATGTAGTACATTTTTTGTATGATAATAATTCTATAATGGATACTTTATTATATGATAGTTTGGGTAACTTAACTACTATAATTAAAACTTATCCAATGCATGATGTTTTTGGCGATGTTATTCCCGGAGAACTTGAAACAAGAAGAAATAATTACATTTATGATAGCAACCTAAAGCCAAATTTTGGAGTGGATTATTTATTTGCTTATCAGTTTATACCTTGGCTTGGAACTTCTTGGCCTTCAGAAGTTATGAATTTGTCTAATAATAATCTTATAAAAGCAATGTCAGAAATGAATACTTATAATTATACATATAATCAATATGGATTACCTATAACTATGCAATATATATTTGATCCCGTAGGTCCTGTTATAGGACAATTTTTAACAATAACATATAAACAAATAGGAGAAATTGGCATTTCAGCAATAGTAAATGATAACACAATAAAGCTTTATCCAAATCCAGCAGAAAATACTTTAAATATAGAAAGTCAAGATATAATAAAAGAAATAGAGTTTTATGATGCCTTAGGTAAGAAAACAAAAACAATAACCCTAAACAGAAAAGAAACCATAATCGATATAAGTTCACTTGCTAAGGGTAATTATATTGTAAACTTAATTACAGACAAAGGCAAAATAACTAAGAAATTGGTTGTAAGATAGGATTTGCCTTTCCTTATATGTAAATTGTTTTTGAAAATATTATTGTTAGGAAATAAAAGTTTAGTATAGTTCGTTATTGTTAGAAAATTTATAGATAAATAAATTTACTTTTCTGTTGTGCTTTTAGGGTTCAATAGAATTTAATATAATTAATAACTTAAAAAAATAAATGAATATGAAATTTATTAAAGCCTTAATTGGCAACATATCTGACGATAATAAAATTGGTATCGGTCTTTTATTATTTAGAGTTTTCATTAGTGTGTTGATGTTAACTCATGGTTTTGCAAAGCTAAATAGTTTTGAAACTCTTTCTACTCAATTCCCCGATATATTGGGAATAGGGGGTAAGTGGAATTTAATTTTGCTTATTATGGCAGAGTTTGGTTGTTCTATACTAATTATTTTAGGACTCTTCACTCGTCTTTCTTCAATTCCTGTAATATTTTCTATGATAATTGCAGCCTTTATTGCTCATGCAAATGATCCTTTTGCTGTAAAGGAAATGGCTGTTTTGTATCTTGGATTGTTTACATTTATTCTTTATATGGGTGCTGGAAAGTTCTCAATTGATTATTTGATTTCAAAAAAAGCAAAAAGAGATTAAATTTTAGGGAAAAACAAAGCCGTTCTATTTTCTTATTTTGTATCTTTGCCAATCGTAAAGAGTTTTTTAACAAAATAAATACTTATAAAATGAAAAAGATTTTTCTATTAGTTTTGTGTTCAGCAGTGCTTTTTTCTTGCGCTACTAAGAAAGGAAATAAATTGGTTAATGAACGTGATGTTCCTGAACGTTATGTAAATGATCTGAAAAAACAAAGACCTAACATTGAAAAGAGAACTTGGGAAATGGTGGATTCTAATTCTTTCAATGCCAATTTTGTTGATAATGGCAATCAAATGAGAGTTAAATACACAAAGTCAAGTACTGAAACTTGTTGGATTGTTCCTGCTGAATATGTGCCTACTCAAATTACTGAATACATAAATACTAATTATCCTAATTCAAAAATAAGTGAGGTTTCAATTGTTGACTCAAGAAATGTAAAAACTTACAATGCTTCAATCATCACCAAAAAGAAAGAAATAAAGAATTTGGAATTTGATTTAAATGGAGCTTTTAAGTCAGAAAGAATTTCTAAATAAGAGAATTTAAATAAGAGAAATTTTATCCCAATCTTTAGCAACTGGGAATGAGTTTCTAAAAGAATAAAGAAGATTTTTGTCTATTGTATAATAGGCAATTTCTTCTTTTTTTTGTTCTGTTTCAACAAGTTTTTCTCCCTTAAAGTTTACTATTGTTGAGCTTCCAAAGTATTCAATATTGAAGAAATCAATGCCAACTCTATTTACTGCAATTACATAAGAAACATTTTCAATTGCTCTTGCAACATAAAGTGAAGTCCAAGCATGATTTCTTGCTGAATCCCAAGAAGCACAGAAAATGGCAATATCATAATCATATTCTCCATTATTGTAAGCATTTCTGCACCAAGCAGGGAAACGAATATCGTAGCAAGTAAACAATGCTATCTTCCAACCCTTATAGTTAACTATCTTTTTTTCTTCTCCTGGAGTAATTATTCTTGGCTCTTTGCTTAAGCAAAACAAATGTTTCTTGTCGTAATATTCAAACTCTCCATTTGGAAAAACAAAGAAATGCCTATTCACAAATTTATTGTCTTCTTCAATAAGAAGTGTACCTGCAATAGCTATGCCTTTTTCAATTGCTTTTGTCTTCATCCATTGAAGGCTTTTGCCTTGCATTGTTTCGGCATGCGTTGTGTCAATTTTAAATCCTGTTGTAAACATTTCAGGAAAAACTAATAGTTCCGTGTCTTTATCTAAATTTTCAAGAAAGGAATCGTACCTTTTTAAATTTGAGTCTGCTTGGTTGTCAACCGTATTGGCTTGAAATATTGCTATTTTCATGTTTATTAAAAGTTGTTTTCAGGATGCAAAGTTAGGAATATTTAAAATACGTGTCAAATTAACGTGCTTTATCTATTGCAGTTGCAAGGGTAGGCAAGCCTAATGTTAGTTAGGGGAAAGATTTCTTTAATTTTTTTTTGTTCCTGCTTATTCATTTGAATGGCTCTAAGGTCTAAATATTTTAGATTTGAGCTCATATTTTTAAATTCAATATCAAAATCCCTAATCCTGTTGTCCCACAATATTAATGTATCCAAGTTTAAAACACTTAATTCTTTTGGCAATGATTCAATGTTGTTGGATGCAAGGTCTAAATAGTGAAGTTTTTTTAAATCGGCAATTTCTTTAGGAACATCTTTAATTCTATTCCTTTTCAAAATGAGCTTTTCAATATTCTTAAACTCAAGAATTTCTTTTGGGATTTCTTTAAGTTTCTTTTTTTCTAAGTCTAAGGTAATAACTTTGGTTGGATAGGCAAGTGCTGAATCCAAATTATTGAAATATCCATTTGTTTGTCCTTGACAGAAGCAGCTAAAAGCAAGAAACAAAATAATTATTAGCTTATTCATTTGTTTTGAAATAGAGTTTTGCCTTTTCAACATCTTCATTGATTTTGGCTTTTAGAGAGTCTAAATCATCAAACTTTATCTCTTCTCTAATAAAATCCTTAAGCCTTAATTTTATTTTCTTCCCATAAAGATCTCCATAAAACTCAAAAATATTTACTTCCACACTCGGAGCAATTTCTTCTAAAGCTATATCTTTATTAATAGTTGGGCGAACGCCAATACTTACAACTCCTTGATATTTTTTCTCATCAACTTCAACTTCGGTAATATAAACTCCATATAAAGGAAGTAATTTATGACGGTCAATTTTTATGTTCGCTGTTGGATAGCCTATTTTTGTTCCTATCTTATTCCCATGTTCAACTTCACCGCTTATTAAGTAATCTTCATTAAGCATTGCATTTGCCAACTTAATATTTCCATTAGCTAAAGCCTTACGTATTTGAGTAGAACTTACTTCAATATCATCATAAAATACACAATTCTTGCTTCTTTCTAAAATAAGTCCTTTTTCTTTTGAGGCAATAACTAATATGTCAAAATCTTGAGAAGATTTGTTCCCAAAATGGTTATCGTAGCCTGAAAGTAAATATTGTGGATTGTATTTCTTTAGAAGTAAATCAATAAATTCTTCTGCCTTGATTTGAGCAAATTCTTTGGTAAAATGTATTGTTATAATATCATTTATTCCTAATGTTTGGAGCTTTGAAAATCTTTCTTCATTTGTTTGCAGAAGACTAATCTTACTTAAGTTTTTTGGTTTTAGAGCAAGTTGAGGATGGTTATCAAAGGTTATGATAATGGGATTAGTATTAAGTTCTTTAGCTTTTTCTTTTAAGTCGGAAATCAAGCTTTGATGTCCAATATGAACACCATCAAACATTCCAATTGTTATAACTGGACGATTCCTTTGCTCAAATTCTTTTTCAAAAGGTATTATATTCAAATCTATTTGTGTTTTTTGTTTCGGCTTGCAAAAATACTAAAAATACTCTGTGGTTATAATTTTAGAATGTTTTTTTGCTGTTTGTCAATTATAACGTCATCTGATGATAAATAATTATTTGTATAGTGTAAATCTTAATTGACTCCTTTGATCTTATTTTCTTTTGATTTAATGTTTTATATTAGTAAGAGGAGGATGATTTTAGAGTAAATACAGACTTTATTTTCTTAAAAGTTTTTAGTTTCTCAAAGAAATGATGTAAATTCGCAGGTTGAAAAAAGATACATTTGATTTTAATATATGATTTATGAATGTAGTAAGTAGAGGTAAAATATCTCAAATTATTGGTGCTGTTATAGATGTTAGCTTTGAAGAAGGAGAAAAACTCCCTAATATTTATGATGCTTTAAGGGTTGTAAATCCAAATGGACTACCTATTATATTAGAATGCCAACAAGGTATTGGAGATAATACTGTAAGAACAATTGCAATGGATTCTACTGATGGTTTGCAAAGAGGACTTGAGGTGGAGAGTTTAGGTGAGCCTATTTCTATGCCAGTTGGTGAAAACATCAATGGTAGATTATTTAATGTTATTGGTAAAACTATTGACGGAATTGAAGAAGTTAAATCGGAAAAGTCTTATCCAATACATAGAGACCCACCAAAATTTGAAGATCTTTCTACTTCACAAGAGGTGCTTTTAACAGGGATTAAAGTAATTGATTTGGTTGAGCCTTATGCAAAGGGAGGAAAGATTGGTCTTTTCGGAGGAGCTGGAGTAGGCAAGACGGTATTGATTATGGAAATGATTAATAATATTGCTAAAAAATATTCTGGTCAATCTGTTTTTGCAGGTGTAGGAGAAAGAACACGTGAAGGAAATGACCTTCTTAGAGAAATGTTGGAATCAGGTGTTATTCGCTATGGTGAAGATTTTCTAAAAAGTATGGAAGAAGGAGGATGGGATATTAGCAAGGTTAGTCAAGAAGATTTAGCCGATTCAAAATGTACTTTGGTGTTCGGACAAATGAACGAACCTCCTGGAGCAAGAGCAAGAGTTGCCCTTTCAGGACTTACGCTTGCAGAATACTATCGTGATGGTGATGAAAAAACAGGAGGAAGAGATATTCTTTTGTTTATAGATAATATATTCCGTTTTACTCAAGCTGGTTCTGAGGTTTCTGCTCTTTTGGGACGTATGCCTTCAGCCGTTGGTTACCAACCAACACTTGCTTCCGAAATGGGAATTATGCAAGAAAGAATTACTTCAACAAAAAGAGGTTCCATCACTTCTGTTCAAGCTGTTTACGTTCCGGCTGATGACTTAACTGACCCAGCTCCAGCAACAACCTTTGCTCACTTAGATGCTCAAACAGTACTTAGTAGAAAAATATCCGAGCTTGGTATTTATCCTGCTGTTGATCCTTTGGATTCTAATTCAAGAATTCTTTCTCCAAATGTTGTTGGGGAGGAACATTATCAAACAGCTCAAAGGGTTAAGAATATTCTTCAAAGATATAAAGAACTTCAAGATATTATTGCAATTTTAGGTATGGAAGAGCTTTCTGATGATGATAAATTGGTTGTTTCTCGTGCAAGAAGAGTTCAACGTTTCCTTTCTCAACCTTTCCATGTTGCTGAACAGTTTACCGGTATGAAAGGTGTGTTTGTTAACTTGGAAGATACAATTAAAGGATTCAATATGATTCTTGATGGGGAAGTTGACCAATATCCTGAAGCTGCTTTCTCTATGGTTGGAACAATTGAAGATGCAATAGAAAAGGGCAAGAAGATACTTGCAGAAACTATTCAAGAGTAATTTGCCTATGAAAGTTAAGATAATTTCCCCCGAAAAAGTGGTGTATGAAGGAGAAACATCTCTAATGCAAATTCCAGGAATTGATGGGTCTTTTGAGATATTGAATAATCATGCTCCAATCATTTCTGTCTTGGGAAAAGGCAATATTAGAGTTGTTACAAAGGAAAAGGAATTATTATTCCCAATAAACAATGGGGTTTTGGAATGCTCCAGCAATAACATACAAATTTTAGTTCAATAGTCAATATCTTCTATTTTTACATAGTACCTAATTTAAATCTAATGTTTAAATTAGGTATTTTTTTGTGCCCTATAATTGATTTGGTGGTAGTGAATCGGCGATATGGTGATAGTAAATCGGCGATATGTTGATATTAAATCGGCGATATGGTGGTATCAAATCGGCGATATGGTGAATGCATTATAGTTATAACGCATATTGCATTATAGTTATAACGCATATTGCATTATAGTTATAATGCATATCGCATTATAGTTATAATGCATGTTGCAAATCAGTAGAAGTGAAAATGAAATATCGCCGATATGGTTTTAGCAAATCGGCGATACTAATATAAATTAATGGTGAAAGTTGTGTCTGTGGATGGCTATCAGCTCTTTCTCAGATAAGTTTTTATTTGTAAATATTCACTGTACCTGTATCTGTAAATACCTTTTTCCTCTTGTCTGAATAACTATACTTAGCCATCCAAACATAGGCTCCTTGAGGAACGAGACTTCCTTTATATGTGCAATCCCAAGCTTTTTCAGGATTGTTTGTTTGGAAAACCATTTCTCCCCAACGGTTAAAGACTTTCAATTCAAACTCAACAGGGTTATCTACATAAACTCTAAATTGAGTGTTGTTAGGGTCGGAGTCATAAACATAAACCGCTGATGGTGCCCACAAATAATGTGTTTTTGCAATCCTTATTATGTTTGAAATTGAATCTTGACAACCTGCTGCATTCTCCACGTAAAGGTTTATATTAAAGGTTTGAGCAGTATCTGAAATATCAAATAAATGAACAAATATTTCTTCGCTTGAAGTAGCTCCATCACTAACTGTCCATAGTCTTAAAACGCTTCCATCGGTAATATCGTTCATAATAACTGTTGGGTCTAAATCATCAATTATTGATGGATTGAAAGTCATTTGAGCCTCTGGCAAAGGCGAAACATAAACCAACACAGTGTCTGAATTTTGACAATTGATGTCATTTGCTCCATGTGCTATATACATTGTCGAAACAATAGGTTCAACAGTTAGATTGGTTGAGGTGTTGTTTTGTACGTTTGCATCCACAGGGAATGTAGTCCAATAATAATTATCAGCACTACCAGTTACATAAATTTGAGCAGACTCTGTTAGACATATATTAACATCACTACTTGCATTAACAGTTGGTTTGTTTAGAGCATAAACAGTAACTTGAGCCTTAGTTTCGCAATTTGCTGGTTGAAGTTTTACGCTAACTTCGTATGTTGTTTCAGGATTTGTTGGATTAACAACTATCGATTCAGTAGTCTCTCCTGTATTCCATTCATAAGTACAGTTAGCTAATGATGAATTGGCTGTTAAAGAAGTCTGAGTACCCAAACATATTCTTGTAGTACCGCTTATACTAACATTTGGAGCTTGATCTACCGTAATGTATAATGAATCTTTTGCAAAACAAGAGTGATTATCAGTTAAAGTATATGATATAAAACCAGAAGATTGAGGAGTAAATATTAATGTATCAAGAGAAGAAATTGGATTATTAGCAAAGCTCCATTGCGAACTGCCTACTGCTTCATTTGTCAAATTCATTAAAGTAACAGTATCATTTTGGCAAATAGTAAGTGGATTTCCAATTTCTACATTAAATAATATAGGTTGAACATTAAAAGAATCCACTCTTGTACAAATTCTATTTCCAAATTCATCATTATTATCAACTTCAAAAATATAAGTAGTATTTACAGTAGGAGTTACAATAAAAGAATTTGGATTAATATTATCTTGTAAATAAGGAGAAGTTAATCTATAAGTACTACCACCGCTAAGTTGAATATTAACATTAGACCCCATACAGATTGTGTCGTATTTTTCAGTATTGTTGTTATGAGTAATTGTAAATGTAGGTAAATCGATTGGTTTAACCAAAACTGAATCTATATAAGTAAGAGGAGTTCCATCTAATCTATATATAGTTGTCTCCATAAAATACCATTGAGCTCCTTCTGCAGAAGTTGGATTTGCTATTGCTTCAAAGTTATCGTTAGCTCCAACGGGAACTCTTGCTCCTCCAGAAGCAGGTTTTCTATACCATTCTGTGGCTGCTTCCAAATTCCCAACTGGACGAATTCTCCATGCTTCATTTGTTGCAGTCCATTGAGTAGAATTATATACTGTACCTGCTGCATTTGTAATTACTGTAGCTTGTGTTCCAGTTTGGTTTTGTATTCCTAAAGTAGCATTACCACTATTAGTTGAAGTGCAACAAGTTTTACTTGGAAGATAGAATTCTATTGTATTTGTAGTTTCATAAAGCACAATCATACTTGTTGCATGTACAGAAGTATTTCCAAATAATGGAACATCATAAAAACTTATTATTAATTTTCTGCATGGATATACTCCTGCAATATAGAAATACAGTTTTCCCCAATTATTATTTGCGTTATAATATATATCATGATAAGGTCCAAATATGCAATTCACGAACTCAGCATTTGTTGAAGGAAGGCTAATTCCTGCTGAATAAGAACAATAATTCTGAGGGTTAAAACCGCTTCCAGATGCTACAGCAGTATTCCAAGAAAGAACACCATTAGATCCAATAACGCATTGAGATAAATTATTCTGTCCATAAAAAGAAAAAATAAAATCAGGAGCAGATGCAGGTTGTCCAAAGTCTAAAGTCATTAATTCTCCCCATACGTCATCCTGAGGTAGAATATAATCAATTTTGTTAGGATACTCTGCAAGATTAAATGAACAAGGAGGATTAAAAGGTATTGATTCGTATGTGTAGGAGTTAGATGCACCAGGAGCAAAAACTTTTGGGGCTAATGTTACAAATGGCATATCACAAGTTAATTGAATTGTATCTCCAGAACAATCTATATTATTGGTTATATCTCTAACAGTGGAATTAGGACACGATTGACTAAAAGAATTTGTTGCAAATATAATTGTCGAAATAACTAATAATAACGTCTTTTTCATATAATTTCCTATTTTAAGTGCAAAATTAATATTTTCTTTTTCTTTTAACACTATAAAACCCAATTATGTTTACTATATAATGTAAATAATTATTCATTTATTTTCAATAAACTCTTCTTGTTGTTTAATTATAAAGTATTTAAGCCTATATATACATTGTTTGAAAGATTAAGTAGTATCTATCAAAAAAAAAGTCGGCGACTTTATAAATTTATCCGGTGACTTTATAACATTAAGTCCCGACTTTTCTGGAAAAGATCCCGATTAATTTCCCTCAAGTCCTATTTTTTGGCCAAAATCAAAGAATAAATGCGAGAAAAGAAACCAACGATTCCCCCAAAAAGGCGATAAAAGGCGAAATAGAAGAAAAAGAGATAAAAAGAATGTAAAAAA
>VSSQ01000311.1_pt1 | contig 43852 bp, 46 predicted proteins | sample 4763081 | NCBI WGS metagenome assembly VSSQ01 (sample SAMN12137344, study PRJNA551015) | bioreactor metagenome | isolation source: SDC9 anaerobic chlorinated ethene degrading culture | place: USA: Knoxville, Tennesee | collected 2015-01-01
GCCTTTCCTAAGTTAGTATTCTCTTACTACCTTTGGTGAGGCTTTTTTTAGCCCTCTTTGTATTTATAACCCCTTTACTTTTTTAAGCATATATTATTTTGACACTATTAAAAAGTTCCTTCTCTCTACCATCTAGAGCTAAGCTTTATTTTTAGTATTTTTATTTCGCTTATTCAACTATCTTCTCTTATATTCTTATTTAGTTGTTCTTTATCGTATTTGGTTATTTTCTTTTATAGTTAATTCCACTTTTTATGGCTTCTTTTTTTTCGTTGGTAAAAGTAGATAACCTTTTTCTAAATTATTAATATTAAAATAAGAAGAAAAATATTCTTTTATAAATTTTTTTTCATCATTTTTTAAAAAGCCATATGTGAAATTAAGTACTTTATTATCTTTAAATTCTATAACTAAAGAGTATTGATTAATAAATATTTTTTTTGAAAATATAATAGTTCCAATCCATCGAAAAATAAATATGTAATACATAAAAATTTGAAAAGGAATTATGATAATATATATAAATATTTTAAAAGTATTCCAAGATGATGATTTTTGTGTAATGGTACTAAAAAGAAGATTATATGCTCTACTAATATTGTTTAAATATCTAATTTCATTTGTTTTTGTTCTTAACATATAATCTCTATAAAACACTATTTTATAACTTTTATTTACAAAAGATAAATACATTTTACTAAATCCTCTCAATATTAAAATTGTTACTGCATATTTTGCAAAAGAGGGTAAAGCATAATAAGACTCTTCATGAATAAATATCGTTATTAAATATATAATGCCAAGTAAAAACATACTCATTTCTACTATTATGTAGCTATAATCTAATACTTCTAATAAGGGTTCCTCTTTATCCGTTATTAATTCTAAGTTTTTATCATTCATTTATACTTTTATTCCTTTATAAAATCTTACTTTGAAATTAATTATCATTTTACTGAATAATATCTTAATTATCTTATATTAATTATTTTACTATAATACAAAGTTATACAAAAATGATAAAGGTTAAATATAAAATGATAAGAAAGATTGATATTAATAGTGATGAATTTAAAGAAGAGTTAGAGAAGACAAAACAGTTTACAAATGGTGTTTTAAAGTTATATGAATTAGTTTATAATCCAGATAAAGAAGTAAATGAGTCAATACAAATGGGGCTAACAAGAAATAGTTTAATTTATGGAAAGAGATATTGTCCCTGTTTTATGGTAATAGAAGAGACAGAAACTGAAAAAAACAGACTATGCCCTTGTATGCCAGCTTTAACAAAAGAAATACCCTTAAATGGTTCATGTCATTGTGGTATTTTTTGTACAAAAGAGAGAGCTAAAGAAATAGAAAAAGAGAATAATCTTGAAGAAGTTATAATTTCTAATTCAAAAATATTATCTAAAGAAGACTGTGAGCTATTACTTGGACAAGATGAAGTTAATTCTTTAGAATTGGAGGCTCTATTAGAAGCTAGAAAGTTAAGAATTATTGAATTTAATCTTGTTGATACTAGAGAATGGATGGAATGGCTTAGTGCAAGAATAGTTGGAACAGATTATTTAGTGCCAACAACATCTTTTTATCATGCAATTAATAAATTGGAAGATAAAAAAGATATTCCTGTTGTTGTTTATTGTCATAGTGGAAGTAGAAGTGCTTATTGCCAACGAATAATGTTTAATTTAGGGTTTAAAAGTGTAACTAACTTGGATTATGGTATTTCATATTATACAGGAGAAAAGGAAAGTGGAGATAATTAATCTTCACTCTCTTTAAAATCATCAGAATATTTTTTTAATAGATTCATAATAGAAATAAATAAACTTACCATTGCTGGTCCAATAATCATTCCCCAAAAGCCAAAAGTTGAAAGTCCTGCTACTATTGAGAAAAATATTAGAAGCGCATTTACATTTGTAGGAGTTTTTATAATCTTCTTGTTTATGTAGTTGATAATCATAGGTTTTATAAAAGTATCTGCAATAATTGAAATTACAACAATAGAGTAAATAGCAATTATTAAAGCATTACTAAAAGAGTTTATTGAAGCTTCATATATTGCAATGGGAAGCCACATTATTACTCCTCCAACTACTGGAATTAAAGATGCAAAACCATATAAAACTCCAAAGAGTAGTCCATCATAACCAAAAAATGTTAAGAAAAATCCAAATAAAAATCCTTCAAAAATAGCAGTAACTAAAGTTGAATAAAGAACAACTGTCATAACACTTGATGATTCATGAAATAATATTATTGAATCTTCTTTTTTTATAGGTAAAAGGTCTCTTATAAAAGTTGCAATTTGTGTAGTATAAAGAGTAAAAAAGAAGAAAAATACTAAAATAAGTATGATATCAAACATAAATTTTACAGAATTCTTTCCAAGGTTTGCACTTATTGACACTATATCTTGAACAGTTTTCCCAACATCAATTTTAGAAGTAATGTTATTTAAAAAGTCATTTAAAAATGTAAAATCCATAGATAAATTATGAACTAAAAGTTTTATTTCATCTAAATTCTTTACCAAAACTTGCTGATCAACTTGATTGAAAAAAGTTGCAAAAGATAAAATACAATATAAAATTGGAAGAAAAAATAGGGCAGCTAAAGCAATAGTCATAACTGATGTTGCTACTATTCTTTTTTTCAATTTATGTTCTAAATGTAATGTTAGTGAGCTTGTAGCAATTGTCAATAAAACTGATACAAAAATTGCTTTTAAAAATGGATTGAAAAGTTCAACCATAAAAAATAGTAAAAGTATAGCTATTGAAACTAAAAAATATGAGGCTTTCAAAATAATTTTCCTTGTGTTAAATCATCTTCAAGTTTTAAACTTGTTGGATAAGAGAGTCTAAACATTTCATAAGTTTTTACACTTGCAACTCTTCCTCGTGCTGTTCTTTCTATGTATCCATTTGCTAGTAAATATGGCTCAATTGCATCTTCTATTGTTCCTTCATCTTCACTTAAAGCTGCTGCAATTGTAGAAAGTCCCATAGGTTTTCCTCTATTTGAAATAAGTAGTTCAAGTAAATTTATATCCATTTCATCAAAACCACTTTCATTTACTCCTAGTTCATCCAAAGCATATTTACATCTTTGTAAATGAATTGATTTTTCGTTTTCAACTTCAGAAAAATCTCTAACACGTCTAAGTAATCTTAATGCAACCCTTGGTGTTCCACGACTTCTTTTTGAGATTTCTAAAGAAGCATCATCTTCACAATTCTTCCCAAGTTTAAGAGAAGCTTTTTGAATAATTTTTGCTAATTCATTTTCTGTATAAAATTGCATTCTAAAGTGCATACCAAATCTTTCTCTTAAGGGATTTGATAACATACCAGCTCTTGTTGTTGCGCCAATTAAAGTAAATCTTGGTAAATCAATTTTTACTGTTTGTGCAGCTGGTCCTGAGCCAATAATAATGTCTAATCTATAATCTTCCATTGCTGGATAAAGTATCTCTTCAACAGCAGGTGAAAGTCTATGAATTTCATCAATAAATAAAATATCACCTTCTTCAAGATTTGTTAAAATTGCGGCTAAATCTCCACTTTTTTCTATCATTGGACCAGCAGTTACTTTTATATTTGTATTCATTTCATTTGATATTAAATAAGATAGAGTAGTTTTTCCCAATCCTGGAGGTCCATAAAATAAAATGTGATCTAATGCTTCTTTCCTTTTTTTAGAAGCATCAATAAAAACTCTTAAATTCTTTTTGATTTTTTCTTGTCCAATATAATCATCCCAATTTGAAGGTCTTAAACTTATCTCATTCTTATCTTCTTCAAAAGATACTGATTCAACTTCAACTAATCTTTGCATAAATTAATACTCTTCTTCTTTTGATGGAAATGATTTATCTTGAACATCATTTCTATATTGATTTACAGCTTCTTTTACAAGTTTTGCACCATCTAAATAGTGTCTTACGAACTTTGGTTTAAACTCTTCAAAGAAACCTAACATATCAGACCAAACTAAAACTTGTCCATCAGTATCTACACCAGCTCCAATACCAATTATTGGTATATTTACAGCTTGTGTTATTTTTTTTGCAACATCACTTTTTACACCTTCAACAACTATGCTAAAAGCACCAGCCTTTTCAACTGCAATAGCATCGCGAATTAGTTGTTCTTCGTCTTCTTTTGTTTTTCCTCTTACTTTATATCCACCTTCACTTCTTACATATTGAGGCATAAGACCAATATGTCCCATAACAGCAACTGCATTTGATGTTAGATGTTTTATAATATCTACTTTATCTTCTCCCCCTTCAATTTTTACTGCATTTGCATTTGTTTGTTTATAAACTTCAACGCAATTTTTTAAAGCTTCATCTTTATTTATGTAAGTTCCAAAAGGCATATCTATTATGACAAAAGCATTTTTTGCTCCATTGCAAACAGCATTTGTGTGATAAATCATTTGTTCTAATGTTGCTGAAAGAGTGTCAGGATGACCTGCAAAACTCATATTTAAACTATCACCTACAAGTATCATATCTGCAATTTCTTCAAAAAGTTTTGCGAAAAGTGCATCATAAGCAGTTATTACTGTAAGTTTTTTGTTATTTTTAGAATTTTTTATTTTAGTAATATTCATTTTTTCAAAATTATTTTTTATAATACTCATTATATATTCTCCTAAAATCATAAATAGTAAAGATTATATCTAAATATAACTTTTTAAAGTAGATTTTTGATAAAATCAATCATAAATAAAAAGTAGGAATATATTTTGAAAAAATTAGTAGGTTATATTACAGCATCTCTTCCAAATAATAGTTTTACAGTTGATTTGGCTTTTGCTTTAAAAGAATCTGGAGTTGATATTTTAGAACTAGGAGTTCCGTTTTCAGATCCAGTTGCTGATGGACCAGTTATTGAAAAAGCAAATTTAAAAGCTTTAAATAATGGTTTTAAATTAAAAGATTTATTTGAAATATCTTCAAAAATTGGACATGATATTGATACTTTATGGATGGGATATATGAATCCTTTCTTTCACTATGGTGTTGAAAACTTTTTAAAAAAAGCACAAGAATATCGAATTAATGGAACAATAATTCCAGACTTACCATATGAAATGGCGCAAAAATTTGAGCCACTATTTGAAAAATATGAAAAAGCAAATATTACTTTTATTGCACCAACAGATAGTGAAGATAGAGTAAAACTTTTAGTAGAAAACTCAAAAAAATTTATTTATATGGTAGCATATACTGGAATTACAGGAAGTGGCCAAAAAGAAGATTTGTCTTTGCTTATAAATAATGTTAGAAAATATACAAACACACCTTTATATATTGGCTTTGGTGTTGATGAAAATAGTTGTAAAGAAAAAGCTATTGGTGTAGATGGTGTAATTGTTGGAAGTGCATTTGTTAAACATTTAATTGATGATAGTTTATCAAATAGTGAAAAAATTAAAAAAATTTCTCTTGTTGCAAAAGAGATAAAAGAAAAAATTAACGAATAAATATGCAAATTTTAAATCAAGATATTGAACTTTTTGAAGAAAATAGGGAGTGTTCCTATTTTGATGAAAAATTGTCAGATATTAGATATAAATATATCTATTCTTGTACAATAGATAAATATCAACCAATGTTAGAAAGAGGTTGGAGAAGATTTGGAAGAATGCATTTTGTACCAGAATGTAGAAGTTGTACAAAATGTGTTTCTATGAGAATAGATGTAAATAATTATAAATTTTCTAAATCAGAAAAAAGAGTAATTTCTAAAAATCAAGATACAAAGTTATATATTAGACCACCATCAGTTACAATGGAACACTTAAGTTTGTATGATAAATATCATAAATTTATGAATGATAAAAAAGATTGGCCATATTCTCCTATTGATGTTGATGATTATGTAAGGTCATATGTTGAATCAAGTGAAAATTTTGCAAAAGAATTTTTGTATATGAGAGATGATAAATTAATAGGTGTTGCTTTAGTAGATATTTTACCTCAAGCGATTTCTGCTATATATTGTTATTATGACCATGACTATTCAGAATTTTCAATAGGAAAGTTTTCTATTTTAGCTCAAATTAAAATAGCAAAGGAGTTAAATATTCCTTATATATATTTGGGATATTGGATAAAAGACCATTTTTCTATGGGATATAAAGAAAAATATTCTCCATTTGAAGTTTTGAAGAATAGACCTAGTTTAGAAGAAATACCTATTTGGGAGAGAGTAGAATTTTAAGTTTATAAATAATTTTTGGTAAATTTTATAATAATTTTATATAATATGAATTCTAAAAAATATGAGGAAAAAAAATGATTAGATATTTAATACCATTTTTATTGTGTACAACTATAGTTTTTGCTGAATCTTCAGCAGATAATAATAAAAAAATAGAAGATACTATTCAAAAATCTTATAATCCAAATGTTGATTGTTTGATTTTAGAAGATGAAAATTCAATTATATGTAAATTTGAAGTAATAAAAGATTCTCAAAATGAACAAAAAATAGTTATAAATTGGGTTAATCCAAATGGCGAAATTTCAAGAACAAGAGAGATGTTAATTCCAGCAGGAGATAGCTCAGCTTATGATTTCAGATATTTAGATGGTAGAGAAAGTGGTAAGTGGGATTTTAAAATAATTTATAATGAAAAAGAGTATTCAACTTCATTTGAGTTGAAATAACATTTATAAAATAGATATAGTTTAGTTTGTTTTTTTTGCAAACTTTAGATATACTAGAATACATAAAATATTTAAAGGTGAGTTTATGCTAAACGAAAATAGTTATGAAGAAATAATAGATGAATTAAGAAAAATAGTTAAACAAAAAGGACTTAAATATACTGAGCAAAGAGAGATAGTGTTAAGTATATTATTGCATGCAAAAGAACACTTAACTGCCGAAGAGATTTATAATCAAATAAAAAAAGATTATCCGACATCAAACGTTGGAATTGCAACAGTTTATAGAGCTCTTAGTTTTCTTGAAGAAGTAGATTTAATAACTTCTATTACATTTGGAACAGAGGGTAAAAAATACGAAAGTAATTCAAAATCTCATCATGATCACTTAATTTGTACTCAATGTGCTAGAATTATAGAATTTATTGATGAAGAAATTGAAAAAAGACAAGAAAAAATTGCAAAAAATAATAAATTTAAAATTACAAGTCATACAATGCAACTATATGGAGTTTGTGAAAATTGCCAAAAGTAGTATATAAAAATATACTACTTTTTTTATAAAATTTCTGATTTTATATCATTAACCCAATTCTCAATTCTTTCATCAGTTAAGTCACTTTGATTATCTTCATCTATGACTAACCCAACAAATTTATTATCAATTTGAGCTTTTGAACCATCATGATAATATCCTTCTGTTGATGTAAATCCAATAATTTTTGCATTAGTTGTTTTTATATGTTCATAAATAATTCCCATAGCACTTGCAAATTCATCACTATAACTTTCTTGGTCACCTAATCCAAAAAGAGCTATTATTTTATTTGATAAATCTAGTTTTGAAAAATCACTCCAAGCATCTTCCCAGTCATCATTTAGTTCTCCATCTCCCCAAGTTGAAGAGCCAAGAATTATTTTGTCATAATCATTCATTTTTTCAATTTTTGTTCCTGATAAATCAAAAACTTCAATTTTTCCTAATTTTGAAGATATTTTTTTTGCTATTTCCTCACAGTTCCCTGTGCTACTTCCAAAAAATATTGCTGTTGCCATCTTAGTCCTTTGTTAATTTTTTATTATTGATCTAAAAGAGTATGGAATTGCTTTTATTTGATACTCTTTATTTTTTAATTCTTTTACATACACAGGAATTTGTTTTGTAAATTGGTTGTTTTTAGGGTATGCTAAATATATTTGATAAAATTCACCCTTCTTTATTGATTTTATAGCATCTTCAAGCTCATTTTGTATATTTGGTTTTTTAACTTCTATATCTTTCCAAGAAGTATAAATTTTAACTCCAACAAAATCTTTAGATTTTATACAAATAGAATCACCTAAATCAATAACTATTTTATCACCATGAAGTTTTTTTATTTTTTTTAAAACAAATTCATGAAATAAAAGATGCTTATCAATAAGTAATTGTAAACTATTTTCAATGAAACAAACTGAAATTAGTTTTGCAACAGGTAAAAGTTTATTATTTGAAATAAAAATTTCATTTTTATTATTTGAATATAAATAGTTGTTTATAATTTTTGTAGAATTAATACAGAACTTAAATTCTGTATTAATATTTTTTCTATTTTTTATAAAACTAATTGGAAGCATATTTTTTATTTTATAAGAAAATGCTTGCTCTAAAGATAGATTTGACAGCGTTTTTTGTTCATATTTTGAGAAGTAACAATATGATTCTAAAATATTGTTACTCAAATTTAAAAATAGCTGTCTTAATCTATTTTTAGAGTTAAATTCATCAAAATCTTTAGGTAAATATTCTTTATCCTTTGAAAAACCGATGAAATTGTTTTCTAGCATTCTAATTCCTTACCACAGTAGTTTGCATAACATTGACTACAATCTTTTATTCCCATTATTTTTACATATTCGTCATAAACGCAAGAGATTGATCTTTTTGCACAAATAAATGGAATATTTTTCTTTTTTGCTTCATTTTTATATTTTAGCATCGTATTATGATTCAGAAAAGATGTAAGCATTACAATGCAATCTGTATCTTGAGGAACTTTTTTCTTTGGAGCAGAAGATTTTTTTCTTGCATCCCAATGATTTATAGTTTTTGCACCTAAGTTTGTAAGCATAGATGAAATTTGTGTTATTTGATCTCCACCAATAATTAAAACGCTCATTTTAAATCCTTTATTAACAAGTACAACCAGTTGGTTTTACTAAATCTTTTTTATTTTTTGCTTCTAAACCTTTACTCATTGCTTATCCTTATATATTGATAATCATTATTGAAGTTTAGGAAAAGTAAGCTTAAAGTAAGATTAATATCAAGAATAATTATCATAAAATGAGATTTTTTTTGAATTTGTGTATTTGAAAGATAATTAACTAGGATTATTCCCAGTTAATTTAGAAAATTATACATCGATTTTTTTAAGTTCTCTAATAATTGCAGCTATTTCTTGTGAGTATTCTTTTGCTTCTCTACTATTGTATTTGAATCCAGCATTATAACTTCCCCAAACTTTTGTCCAGTCATTTTTATGAATTTTCTGCCAATATGTTAATTCAGCAATTGCATTTTTTGTAGCAAATTGGAAATCTGAAACAAGTTTTGAAGCAAGAACATCTCTATTCCAAGCAGTATCAGTGATATTATGTCTACTTATAACAGTTTTTATGTTTGCTTGGTATAACCCAAAATCTTTTGTTTTTTCATTTACCATGAATTGACCAAGTTTTGATTCTTTTATAGCAATAGCCATTAAAGAATAACTAAGGTCATGTTCTTCACCTTTTTCTTTAATCTTTTTTAATGTTTCAAGTTGTTCTGATGTTAAATTTTGTATGTCGATAGCTGACGCAAATACATTAGAAATGAATAATAAAATAAATAAAATGGTCTTCAATTTCAATGTTTTACTCCTTTTAATTTTTTATATAATCAATAAGAGTATATTTTATAATTGTGTAATAATTGTAGAAGAGTTTTTAAAAAGCCGTATTTAAGCCTATATCAATGTATTTTCTAGTCTTTATTAGTTCTTGTTTATCAAAAGTTGCTTTTATAATATTTTCTTGGTCATTTTTTATTATATTTCCAAATGGAGTGATAATTGCACTTCCTTTTGCCATATTATCATCTGCACTGTTACTTGCAATTACAAAACATTGATTTACTAAAGCTAAAGCTTTAGAAATAGATTCGTAATGATCTTTTCTTTTTATTCCCCACATTGCTGGGTTTAAAATAATATCAGCACCTTTTACTTTTAGCCAAAGTTCTGGGAATCTAAGTTCAAAGCATATTAAAGTTGCAATTTTTAGACCATTTATATTTATGATTTTAATATCTTCTAAATTTCCATGTTTGAAATGAGTTAATTCATCACCTAATGGAAAAAGTTTAAATTTTGATTGAGTATGAATGATTTTTTGATTATGAAAGATATTTAAAGTATTGTAAAAGTTTTCATCTTTTTTTGTAATAAATGTTAATGCAATAATTTTATTTGTAGATAATTCTTTTATCTCTTCTATGGCTTTTATTGAAAAAGTAGAAGCTTCATCCATTCTATCATAAGAAAATCCGCTTAAGGCTAATTCAGGAGCTAAAATAATAGAATTTTCTTCACATGAATTTATCAAATTTTTTAACTCTTCTAAGTTCTTTTGAAAATCGTTTGTAGTTTTAATTTGTAGAGCTATTAAGTTCATTTATTACCTCATTTAAAATATTTTCAACTGCAACTTTATAACTAATAGCTGTTGCATAGCTTGTAGCTTCATATTTTGTAACTATTACAGAATTTGTGTTTGAAGCACGAATCAAAGCGAAACCATACTCAAAATTTATTCTAAGACCATCAATTTTAACAATATCTTTGATTATTGGAAAACCTCTTTGAGTAGTTTTTAGTTTTTCATCTATTTTTTTTATGATTTCAAATTTATCTTTTTCATTTACATTTATTTCAATATTTGAACTTGTATAAACTTTTGGAAGTTTATCTAACTCTTCATCTAGATTTATTTGCTTATATAAAAGCTCTAATACTCTAAATGTTGCATAAATTGCATCATCATAACCATAATATCTATCATTAAAAAATATATGTCCTGAAACTTCAGCTGCTAAATCAGCATTTAATTCTTTTAGTTTTAGTCTTAAATTTGAATAACCAGTTTTATTCATAATTGTTTTTGCTTCATGATTTAACTCTTCAAAAACATTTTGAGAGTAAGAAACTTCACCAATAATAACTGGATTTTTCATAGTTTTTGAAAAAAGTAGGGCTAACATATCGCCTTTTATATTATATTTTTGAGTTAAAACGGCAATTCTATCTGCATCACCATCATAGGCAAAACCAAGATTATAATCATCTTTTAACAAAGCTTTTAAATCTTGTAGATTTTTTTCATTTGTTGGGTCTGGATGATGATTTGGAAACTCTCCATCAGGATTTAGATGTATTCCTTTATAATTTAGATTTAATCTGTCTAAAATATCACATAAAACTGTATTTGCAACTCCATTTCCACAATCAACAATAAAAGGAATTTTAAAATCTTTTAGATGAAAAAACTGTTTAACCATAAAATCTATATATAAATTTTTAGCATCAAGTTCAAAAAAATCAAAATTATCTGGAATTTGTATATTTGGATTTTTTGATATTCTTTCATATAAAGCTAAAAGTTCATCACCAAAAAAAGGTTCATTGTTTATTGTTATTTTAAATCCATTATATTTTTTAGCATTATGGCTTCCTGTTATCATAATTGAAGCTGTTGGTTTTATTTTTTCATTGTTTATAAAAAACTCTTGAAAAGAGGCAAAATAGTTTACTCCAGTTGCAACTAGTCCAATATTTAGAACTTTGCAAGTTGATAGATTAATTCCTGAAATTAATCCATTAAATAACATTTGAGAGTGAGTTCTTACATCATAACCAACAACTATATACGGAGTTAAAGAAGTTTTTTCTTTTATATGAAGACCAAGATAATAACCAATTAGTTTGGCATTTTCATAGGTTAAATCATCATTTACTATTCCACGAATATCATATTGTCTAAAAATTGTTTTATTTATCATTTTGTTCTAACTTTAATAAAAACTCTTTTTTTTCAACTCCACCTGTATAACCACCAATTTCACCATTATTTGAAATGACTCTATGACAAGGAACAATTATGCTTAAGTTATTTTTACCATTCGCATTTGCAACAGCTCTAAATGCTTTTTGATTTTTAATCATTTTGGCTTCTTCTTTATAACTAATCGTTTTTCCATAAGGTATTTTTAAAAGTGCTTTCCAGACTTTTATTTGAAAAGGTGTTCCTATTAGTTTTAATGGAATTGTAAAGTTTGTTCTTTTTTTTAAAAAGTATTCATTTATCTCTTTTTCTAAAAGTTTAAAAATGTTTTTATCTTCTATAACTTTATCCGCTTTTAAAATTTTTTTTAAGTTTTCAATTTTTTTTTCACAAAACTCTTTTTCAAAAGGAGTAAACATAATAAGTTCTCCTTTAAAATAGGCAGCAAACATTTCGCTTAAAGGTGTAAAAAACTTTGTTGTAAAAATAGTGTTTTCATTTTTCATGGTCGAAATTCTAGCATAATCATATATAAGATATAATACAAAATGTTAAAAAATATAAATAAAAATATAAAAGTTTTATATGTTGAAGATGATGATGTAGCAAGAGAAAATGGTATTGAATATTTAGAAAACTTTTTTGATACTATTTATGAAGCTTCAAATGCAATAACAGCATTACAACTTTATGAAAAATACAAACCACAAATTATTATAACAGATATTCAGATGCCAAAATTAAATGGTTTGGAGTTTGTAAAAAGAGTACGCCAAATTGATAAAAAATGCCAAATAATAGTTATTACTGCATTTTGCGATAAAGATTATTTACTTCAAGCAATAGAGTTACAACTTGTTAAATATTTAGTAAAACCAGTAAATGAAAAAGATTTTGAAGAGGCTTTACTTTTATGTATAAAATCATTGGAAGAGGATATTTCAAATATCGTAAAATTTGATGAAACTTCATATTTTGATACTTTTAATAAAACTTTAGTTATTGAAAATAAACTTATAAAACTAAGAGCAAAAGAGATTTTATTTTTAGAACTGCTTATAAAAAATAAAAATAGATATGTTACTTATGAAGAGATTGAGTCTTATGTTTGGTTTGATAGTGTGATGACAAAAGATGCTTTAAAAACTTTAGTAAAAAATGTTAAAACAAAACTTCAAAAAGATATGATAGAAAATCTTACAAATAGTGGGTATAAAATTGGAATTTGATATAAACCAGATTATATTTTATGGTATAACTTTTGGTATTTTAATAATGACAATAGCGTATACTTTAATTAGATATATATATTCAAAAGAGATATTTTATATAAGTTATTGTTTTATGCAAATTTTTTCTTTGGTTTATATAGTTGCATATAGTAAGTTATATCAAATTAGTTATTTTGTTCAAGAATTTTCTTTAGTTTTAGCTTCTGTTTTTGCAGTAATTTTTGCAGTAAATTATTATGAAGGAAAATTTTTACCAAAAGTTTCAAACTATAAAGAGTTGATTTTAAATACATTTTTATTAAATGTTGTGATTCTAACAGCTTTTTATCACTATATTTTATTTGAATATTTACCTTATACTATCATTTATGCAATTTTATTTATTTCAATAATTTTTAATTTAAAACAAGGTTTTAAGCCAACGCTTATTTATGTAATAGGTTGGTCAATATTTTGTATAATTCTTTTTATCTTTGATTTTAAAAATAGATATATTGGCTTGGGATATTTTGATTTAGTTTTAGTTGTATTTGCTCTTGAAGCGATGCTTTTTACAATCTCAATAGCATATAAATATAATGATTTGAAAAAACAAAATAAAGAGTTTGAAAAGATGATTTTGCAACAATCAAAGTTTGTAAAATCAGGTGAAATGATAGCAAATATAACTCACCAATTTAGGCAACCACTAAATAATATTTCATATATCTTGATAAATTTGAAAAAGAGATTTGAAAGTGAAAAATTAGACAAGATTTTTTTTGATAAAAAGGTAAATCAAGCAAATGAACAGGTGAGTTTTTTATCAAAAACAATAGATGATTTTAAAGAGTTTTATTTACAAGAGAAAGAAAAAGATGATTTTTTTGTAAAAGACTCAATCCAAAATGCTCTTACAATCTTAAATCCTGACCTACAAAAAGATAATATAAATTTGAATTTAAAATTTGAGACTTTCGAAGATATAAAAATCTTTGGAGTTAAAAATGAGTTGTCTCAAGTTATTTTATCTTTGGTTTCAAATTCAATAGATGCTTTAAAAAATAGACATAATCCAAAAATATCTATAAATGTAGTATCTTCAAGTGCTGAGGTTATAATAGAAATTTTAGATAATGCAGGTGGAATAAAAGCAAAAAATCTAAAAAAAATATTTGAACCATATTTCTCTACAAAAGAAGAAGGAACTGGAATAGGGCTTTATTTATCAAAAATTATAATCGAAGAGAGTTTTGGTGGAAAGTTACAAGTTCAAAATATAAAAGATGGAGCTAAATTCTCCATCTTTATAGAAAAGGCTATTTAGTTTAAGGTTTTGAAAAAATCAGTTTTTTTACAACTTTATAATTTTTTTCTTGAGAATAAACCTCTATGAAAATAGGTATATTTTTTGTTTTTATATTGTTTAAATCATTAACACTTTCTATAATTAATACTTTTTTAGCTCTTTTTCCAGCTTCAAGTGAAAACTTCTCAAATCTTTTTATTTTGAAGTTATCATCATTTAGTTTTATGTCAAAAGTCAAAGTTTCATCTTGAGTATTATGAACACCTAATATATAGTTATTTACTATTTTTTTATCTTCTGTTACTTTATAAAGTTCAGTTGTTTTATTTATATTTACTAAGAAATTTTCTTTTTCAAGAGAAAAATAAAATGCTAAAAAAATACATAAAAATAGTGAAACAAAATATGTAGTATTTCTTTTTGTAAAAATAGATACTTTTTGTTTATTTATAACTTTATTTGTACTTCCCCAGTTAATTAAGCTTGGTTTTCCTAGTTTTCCCATAACAGTTGAACAAGCATCACTACATTCAAGACAATTTATACATTCAACTTGTAAACCTTTTCTTATATCAATATGTGTTGGACATATTTTTACACAAGCTTCACAAGTTGTACATTCTTCGTTATTTGACCACTCTTTTTCTTTGAATATAGATTTAATACCGCCTTGATAAACTTTTCCACCACGATTAAAATCATAAGTTACTTGTTTTGTATTATCATCATATAAAACAGATTGAATTCTTGAATAAGGACAAACATAAACACAGAAATTCTCTTTCATAAAAACGATATCATAAACTAAAAATAGTGCAACACTTATAATAAATAATATCATAAAACTATGTTCAGCAGGCTCTTTTAGATAAAGAAAGAAATCTTCAGGAGGAACAAAATAAAGCATAAAGTTTGATGATATAACTAAAGTAATAATCAACCATAAAAATAAAGAAATATATTTTTTAAATTGATTTGATTTTTTTGAATAATCTATATCTTTTTGTTTATTTTTGATTCTTCTTAAGTCTAAAATTGTACTTTCGATTAAATCTCTATAAATTACTCTAAAAATAGTTTGAGGACATGCCCATCCACACCAAATTCTTCCTAATATTGAAGTCATTGCAAATATACCAATGAATAAAAACATTAGCAAAAATGGCATAACATAAAGTTCGCTTACGTTAAAAACAATTCCTAGAAAGTGAAATTGTAACCTTTCAAATGATAGTAATAGAAGATGATTTTCATTTATTGTAATAAATGGTGAAATTAGTACAAAAATTGTAATCAAAGTATATACTAAATATCTTCTTTTTGAATAAGCCATAAAAACTCCTTTTATTTTCTTGTATTCTAAATAAAAAAAGTGTTCATTTGGTGGTATAAAAAAATATAAAAATTATATTGCTTATTTTGATTATTATTTGTATAATTTTGCAAGTTTATTTAAGGAAAAAAAGTGAGAAAAATTAACTTTGTTTTTTTATTTTTGTTGTTTGGTTTTGTTGAGCTATTTGCAGGAAATAGATACGATATGAAATCAGGAATTGTTGAATATGAAATTGTTGGAGATAATGGAAAAACTAATGGTAGTATAAATGGTACTAGTAAATTAGTTTTTAAAGATTTTGGTGCAATTGAATTAGTAGATGAAAAAACTACTCAAATTATTGCAGGAGAACAAGAAACTGAAAGAACAGTTTCTAAAATAGTAAAAGATACTTTGTATACAGCAGATTTTGATGATGAAATTATCTATTCTCAAAAGTTAGTATTAGATGAAGATAGTTCAATACAAAATATAAAAAATCGTGAGAGTTTTACTCAAATGGGTGCAAAATATTTAGGAACTGAAACTATTTTAGGATATAAATGTGATGTTTGGCAACTTGGTGAAGATAAAATCTGGGTTTACAATAGTGTTCCTCTAAAACAAATAAGTAAATCTTTAGGTGTTGTACAAATGCAAATAGCAAAAACTGCAACTTTTAACATAGATATAAAAGATGATAAATTTAAACTTCCAAATTTCCCAGTTAAAAAGATTGAAGCGATAATTGGTGGTGGAGAAGATGAAGCAGAATATGCAAATCCTGTAAAAAGATAATAGCTTGAGAAAAACTCAAGCTATTTTATTAAACTAGTTTTTTATTTTCTTTTGTAAGAATGTAGGCAACTATTATAAATGAAACAGCACCTAAGAATGTATTAGAAAGAATAGTTGAAGCTACTGCGAAAAATAGAGCTATTAAACTTGCTTTTTTAGTATTTACAACTAAAGCTATTATTGAAATAATCAATGATACAAATCCAACATAACCAAAATATATAGAGTGTCCCATAAAGTCTTTTATTCCACAAGCTATTCCTTTTGAATCAATGTTACAAGCATTTGCTAAAGCTTTATTTGAAACAAATCCTATTTTAAATAAATAAACACCAATTGCAAAAACTAAAGTATAAACTACAATCTCTTTTAAATCTGTAATTTTAATCTCTTTTGATGTACCTTTGTATAGGATAAACGCAAAAATTAAAGATAAAATAACCCAAATATTTGAAAAAATATTTAAAGAAGTTTCGTTATAGAAAACTATAATTGTATTTATAACTAAAACTAAAGATAAAAGTTTCTCAAATTTACCAAATTGAAGTTGGCTGAATCTTGGAATATATAGCCATAAAAATGAAATAGCTAAGATTATAAATCCATAAATTTCAAAGTTCTCATATCTTCCATTAAATGCTAAATTTGTAGTCATAATAAATGCAAAGAATGCTGATGCATAAAAGAACATTGAAGGAATTACATCACTTTGTTTTTTTCTTAAGATGTAAGCTAACATAAAATAATATACAAAAATTTGAGTTCCAAGAAGTAAAATTGCCCAAATAAACTCAAAGAAGTTTCTAGTTATTACATGATATTGTTCAACTTGAAGCATAAATAAAATAGCAAAAATAGTATTTATAATAGTAAAAGTAGCTATTTTTGTCATTGAAAATACTTTTTTTCTTAACATTGCATAAGAGAAACCTAATACTAAAAATAGTGAACCAAATGCTAAATATGTATAATTTGGGAAGTTTGAAACATCACCTTTAAATACACTTTTATCACCTCTATCTTTATCAAATAATCCCCAGAATCCACCAACAGCTCCTTCATTTACTCTTTTCCAAGGTTGGTCAACTGCTTCGATGATGTTATAGTTCCAGTTTTTTTCATTTGCTAATTTTACAAAATCTCTTACAAACATAGCTTGGTTTATTTTGCTAGGCATAGCATCTTCTCTTGCTCTTCCTTCACTTGGCCAACCTGTTTCACCAATTAGAATATTTGAAGTTCCTAACTCTTTTTCAACTTCCATTCTTACATTTGCTAAGTGTTCTATTGAATCATGTATATTTTGAGGATCATCTTCCCAATAAGGTAAAATATGAATAGTTACAAAATCAGTAACTTCTTTGATTTTTGGATATTTAAGCCAATATTCCCAAACATCAGCATAAGTTACAGGAGTATCAGGAAGTGCAGTTTTTACTTCAACTATAAAATCGTGAAGTCTTTGCTCAGAAGAATCACCTCTTAATAAAACCTCGTTTCCTACAATTACTGCTTTTACAATGTCTTTGTATTCAGTTGCAAGTTGGATTAAAGTATCTACTTCTTTTCTTGCATCTTTATCACTTTTTCCTATCCATGCACCCATTAACATTTGCATATTTAACTCTTTTGCAACTTTAGGAATAAGTTCTAATCCAACAGTAGAATAAGTTCTAATACAATTTGTATACTTAGAAAAAAGTTCTAAATCTTTTCTAATATTTTCTTCTTTTAAAACTAAACCTTTTTCAAAAGAGTATGGTGATTCATCTTTTGTAAATGGAGCATAAGAGACACATTGAAGTTTAGAAAAAGATTTTGAAGAGTCATCTTTTAATATAACTTTTGTACCTACATAATGCCAAAAAAATAGCACTGATAGTGCACTTAAAAATGTTAAAAAAACCTTATTTCTCATTATTATCCTTTTCTTATTTGACCTTGACCGTAGATTTTGTACTTGAATGTTGTTAAATCTTCTATTCCCATAGGACCTCTTGAATGAAGTTTATTTGTAGAAATACCAACTTCAGCTCCAAGTCCAAACTCTCCACCATCTGTAAATCTTGTACTAGCATTTGCATAAACACAAGCAGCATCAACTTCACTTAAAAATTTATTTATTGTCGTGTAGTTTTCACTTAAGATTGATTCAGAGTGTCCAGAACCGTGTCTTTGAATATGTGTGATTGCTTCATCAACATTTGCTACAATTTTTATGTTTAAAACATTTGCTAAATATTCTGTATCAAAATCTTCTAATGTTGCAGGAATTGCGTTTATGTGTTGTAAAGTTTCAGGACAACCTTTTAAGATTGTTCCGTGAAGACTAAGCGTTTCAACTAAACCACTTAAAATTAATGCTGCAATATTTGTATGAATTAATAGAGTTTCTATTGAGTTACAAGCACTTGGTTTTTGGCATTTTGCATTTACAACAATGTCAAATATTTTTGTAATATTTGCATCTTGGTCTATAAAAATATGACAAATTCCTTTATCGTGTTTAATTACTGGAATTGATGAGTTTTCACTTACAAATCTAATAAGTGCTTCTCCACCTCTTGGAACAATTAAATCTACATATTTGTCTTGTTTTATTAGTTTTGCAACACCTTCTCTACTTGAATCAGGAAGTAATGAAATAGCATATTCAGGAAGATTGTTTTTTCTTAATACTTCTCTTAAAATTGTAGCTATTGCTTTGTTTGAGTTTTCAGCTTCTTTTCCACCTTTTAAAACACAAACATTTCCACTTTTAAAACAAAGTGCAGCAGTATCACTTGTAACATTTGGACGGCTTTCATAAATGATTCCAATTACTCCAATAGGAATAGAAACTTTTTGAATATTTAAACCATCTTTAGTAACCCAACCATTTAAAATTTTACCTAAAGGATCTTGTTGTGATGCAATTTGTCTAATTGCAATTGCCATATCTTGAATTCGTTTTTCTGTCAGAAGAAGTCTATCTTGTAAAGCATCATTTAAATTATTTAATTTTGCATCATTCATATCTTTTTGATTGTGAGAAAGAATGAAAGAAGAGTGTTCTATTAAAGCATCTGCCATTTCATTTAGAACTCTATTTTTCTGTGCAGAGCCTAAGTTTGCAATAATTCGACTGCTATTTTTAGCCTCTTGTAAAAACTCTTGCATAAGCTTTTCCTATTTTAAAATAAATTATTTTCGCGTAATATACTAAAATAAGGCTTTGTTACGGCTTTTATAATTTAATTTAAAATATGATTTATTGGACCATTACCATTACCTAAATTTGGTGCGTATTTTATTGCTTCATAGATATATTTTTTTGCTATTTTTATAGAATCCTCCAAAGTTTCACCTTTTGCAACAAGTGAAGCAATACTTGCACTAAAACTACAACCAGTTCCATGCGTATTTGATTCATCGGCTCTTTTAGATTCAAAGTTTATAATTGTTCCATCTTTTTTTAATAAAACATCTACTGTTTTATTTTTATCTTCAAGCATATTTTTAAATAAAATATTTGTTGGTATATGTTTTATATTTTTTATATCATCCATTGAGTTTACATCAAAAAATAGTTTTGCTTCATATTTATTTGGAGTTATTACAAAAGCATATTTAAAAAGTGTTTTTAATGTTTCAACTGCTTCATCATCAATAAGTTTAGAACCAGCTCTTGAAATAGCAACAGGATCCAAAATAATAGGAATATATAAAGGTTTTATGCAATCAAGAACTTTTAAAATAAGCTCTTTAGAACCTAACATCCCAATTTTTATAGCATTTACTTTAAAATCTTCTAAAACGCTAGATATTTGTTCTTGTACAAAACTAGGTTTTAAAACTTCTACATTTGTAACTCCAAGAGTATTTTGTACAGTTATTGCTGTTATTGCTGTTGTCATAAAAATTCCATGATAAAATCCACTTTTTATGTCAGCTTGAATACCAGCACCTCCACCACTATCGCTTCCTGCTATTGTTAAAACAACTTTCATTTTTTAAACCTTTATTTACAAATACCACTATCTTTTAGCATTTCTTGGATTTTTTTACATCGATTATTATCAATGTAGAGATTTAACCATGATTCTACCCAATAAGGAATATTTCTTCCATTATTTCCCCAAGAGTTTACACTTTGATATTTTAAGCCCAAATATTGCGAAAAAGTGCGTTTATTAAAATTCGCTTTTTTTAGTAACAATTTAAAATTTTCTTTATCCATTTACATTCCAAAAATAAATATTCAAAAGTATATCTTAAAAATATAAAAAATATATAAAAGTATATAAAATTAAGAAATATATTAGTTGAATTTTTGTAAAATATTTATATATTAAAATAAGGATTTAAAATGAAAATAAAAGCAATTTTAAGTAGTGGAAGATTTAGAATTTTTAATGTTTTCAAATTTGAAGATTTAAAAGCTATAACAGCTCTTTATCCAAGATGGGAATATATGTCATAAATTTTTTTATGTTAGAATAAATAAAATTTAACTGGAAAAAATATGGGAATAAAAGATAAATTAAAAGAGAATTCAAATAAATTAATAAACATTGCAAGTGAAAATGCGACAAAAGCTTTTGATTATCCTAAAATAAAAAGCCAGCAATTAAAAGATGCAATAAATTTAAAAATTAGAGAAAAAGCAATACTCTCAACAAAAGCTAGATTAATAGAAAATCATAAAACTTTTGATGATTTTAGTGATGAAGATTTAGAAATAATTATTGCAGATGAAGAGAGAAAAATTATAGATGACTTGAAAACAAAATCTTTAGTTGTTGCTCTTGCAGCTCTTGGATTAAACTTTTTTGTTTAGGATTTTGTGATGTTTAAACAAGTAAAATCTGCTGTTTTTTGGTACTATTTATATAAGTTTAGAAAAAGAGTTACTTTAATAATCTTGCTTTTAATTATCGCACTTTTTGCAAATGTGATTTATGCAGATATTGTAGAGTACTTAAAATTAAAAGAAAAACTTGAATATTTAGAAATAGCTTTACTTTCAAAATGGTTAATCATAATATTTAATATTGGTATTTCTATATATCTTATTTTAACTTTGTTTAAAAAAGAAAAAATAGTAGAAAAAGAAACTATCAAAAAAGAAAAATTGACTCAAAGAGAAAAAGAGTTTTTAAATAAAAAAACTATCCGTTCAAAAGCTGATATTTTATTGGATAAATAATCTAGTTTAAGAATAAAGTCTTATTGACTTACTTATTAATGGTGCGGTTAGCGAGATTTGAACTCGCACAGCTGTTGCCACTACCACCTCAAGATAGCGTGTCTACCATTCCACCATAACCGCATAAAATAAAAGATTGGAATTATATCAATAAATTCTTATAAATGTTTGAAAAATTTAAAGCATAAAAAAAGGGTCGAGAAGATAACCTCTCAACCCTTTTAGGTTTATTAAATCTGTTGATTTAAAATTACCCTAAAAATGGATTTGCATATAATGCAATCATAGCTACAACAAGTGCATAAATAACTTGTGCTTCGATCATCGCTAAAGCAATGAACATTGTAGTCATTAATTTTCCACCTAAACCTGGGTTTCTAGCAGTACCAGCAATAGTTGCAGCAGCAGTATTACCCATACCAATAGCACCACCAAGTGCAGCAAGACCTAATCCAATTCCAGCAGCAACAACAGAGTATGCTTTTAAAGTTTCATTTACAACAGCTTCGTCAGCAGCGAAAGCGATACCAGCAATAGCTAGCATTAAAAGAACGATTTTTTTCATTCTATATTCCTTTATATAATTTAAACAAAGTCTGTTCGGCTTGCGTATCCCTACTAAATACTTTGATGGGCAATATTATAAAGAAGTAAAACTAAAAATAAGCTAAAATTTATAATCTAAGACTTTTTAAAAACTTTTTGTTATAATCAAAATTCTAAAGAAGGGTTTATTATGAAAAAAATAATTATAAGTACGACTTTTTTAATTACACTTATTGTTGTCTCTATCTATGGGATTTTGTTTACAAAAAAAGGAAATGGATTTATTTCCTCTTATATAGAAAATAGAGTAAATGAAGAACAAAAAGATTTGAATTTCAAAATAAATAATTTTACTTTAACAACAAAAGATGTTGATTTTGAAGCAACACTCAATGAAAACTCTTACATAAATATCTCTGGTGATTTATCTCTTTTCAAAAAAAATGTAGATTTAAAATATGATATAAAAATTGAAGATTTATCTATTTTCAAAAATTTAATTAGTGAAGATTTAAAGGGAACTTTTTTTACAAATGGAATTTTCAAAGGAAGTGAATCTGAATCAATAATTCAAGGTTTTTCAAATATTGCAAGTAGCGAAACAAAATATTATATGAACTTAGTTGATTTTAAACTAAAAGATATTTATTTAGATTTAAAAGATGCAAAAATTGATGAATTATTAGCAATATTTAATAAACCGCTATATGCAAATGGAAATTTAAATTTAAATGCGAATATTAAAAATATAGATAAAAATAGTTTAGATGGTTTATTGATTGCAAATATTTCTAAAGGTTTAATAAATAATGATATTTTTAATAAAGAATTTAATCAAAAAATAAATACAAAAATTAGTTTCAATGGTGATATAAATGCTTCTTTATTAGGAAATATTATTGAAGTTAAATCTGATATGACAAGTTCTGTTGCTGATATATTTTTTGATAAAACTTTAATTGATATCGAAAAAAATACAATACAAAGTGATTATAAAATTGATGTAAAAAATTTGGCAAAATTGGAAGGGCTAATTGGTAAAAAATTGCAAGGTGAGTTTCTAACGACAGGAAATCTTTTAAAGGATAATAAAAATATTTCAGTTGATGGAAATAGTGATATTTTTGATGGATTCTTTACATATAAATTTGAACTTAAAGATTATGAAATTCAAAACTTAAATTTGAATATAGAAAAAGCAAAATTAGAAAAAATATTTTTTATGTTAAATGAACCAATTTATGCTGTTGGAAATCTAGAATTACACAGTGATATAAAAAATTCTAATATAGAAAATCTTGATGGAAGTTCTAGTATAAAAATATCTGATGCAAAAATTATAAATGAAGTTGTAAATACTGTTTTTAAAAAGAATTTGAAAGATTTAATTACTTTTAAAAGTGAAATCAAAACTTCTTATGTACCAAACCAAGCTATTTCGCAAATAGATGTAAATTCAAATATTGCACAATTAAATATGAATAAAGCAATTTATGATTTTTCAAAGAATATTTTTAACAGTGATTATAATTTGAATGTATTTGAGTTGGAAGCTTTAGAAAGTTTTACAAAAGTAAAAATGCGTGGTGCAATTGATGTAGTTGGAACAATAGAAAATAGTGAAAACTTTTTTAAAATTAATGGAAATTCAAATCTTGCAAGTGGACAAATGAATTTTAATCTAATAAATCATGATTTAGTTTTAAATTTAAATAATGCAAATTTAAAAGATATAACGTATATGATGTTTCAACCTGAAATTTTTGATTCAAAAATTAATTTAGACTTAAAATATAACTTGTTTGATGAAAAAGGTACTTTAAATGCAAATTTATTGGGTGGAAGATTTTTAGAAAATAACTTCTCAAATATTGTTAATCAACTGGCAAAATACGATTTAACAAAAGATGTTTATGAAACAGCAGTTTTAAGTAGTAAAATCGATAGTAAAAAGTTTATAACAGACTTGACAATGAAAAATAAAAATAATCAAATAGAAATTAAAGATTCTTTATTAGATTTTGATAAAAATATTATAGATGCAAAAATCGATACAAAAATTAAAAATAATAGTTTTTTTGTTTTAGTAAAAGGTGATATAAATAAACCTACTATATCTTTAGATGTAAAAAATTTCTTAAAAAATAAGATTGATAAAAAGATAGAAGATAATAAAGATAAAATAGAAGAAAAGCTAAATAAAGTTTTGAAAGATAAAGATAGTGAAAAAACAAAAGAACTAATCAAAAACATAAAATCTCTTTTTTAGTTTAATATGATAATTATTATCGGTTTTAAGAGAAATTGAAGTTTCTTTTTGCTTTAATTTTAAATGAAAATGATTGATATTATTAAAGGAAAAGTTTATGATTAAAAGTACAAAGAAAGTTTTATTATCTGTTTCTGTCGTAGCCTCTCTTGCTCTTACTTCTTATGCGGCAACAAATAATAATGAAGTAAAAAAAGTTGAAGTTGCAAAACAAGCTTCAATTTTAGAAGCTTATGCAAATATTGCTTTAGATAATTATACAAATGCTTTAAAAGATGCAAAAAATTTGAAAGTTGCTATTGATAAATTTGCAAAAGCTCCAACACAAGCAAATTTTGATGCTGCAAAAAGAGCTTGGTTAGACTCAAGAGAATCTTATGGTTCAACTGAAATTTTTAGATTATCAAATGGACCTATTGATGCAGAAGAGGGATGGATAGCTGATGCTTATGGTTCATTAGAAGGGCAAATTAATGCTTGGCCTCTTGATGAAAATATGATTGATTATACTGTAGATGCTGAAGGAAAATTAACTTCTGGAAATATTATTGATACTGTTGGAAAATTTAATCCAGGTGGTGAAGATTCAAAAGAAGTTGATGTAACAAAAATTACAGTTGATGCTTTAACAGATTTAAATGAAAATGGTGGGGAAGCAAACGTTTCAACTGGTTACCATGCAATAGAATTTTTATTGTGGGGACAAGATCAAGATTATGCAAATTTTATGGATGATAATGTTACAAAAGGTCCAATGACAGCTGGTCAAAGACCATTAACTGATTTTACTACAGATAAAAATTCACAAAGAAGATTAGCTTATTTAAAAGCAAGTTCTGAAAAATTAGTTAAAGATTTAGAAACAGTTGCAAGTGCTTGGAAAAAAGAAGTAAAAGGAAATCAAGGACTTTATCAAGCTGCACTTTTAGGTAAATTAAAAGGAAAAGATAAAGATAAAAATATTGACCAAAAAGAAGCTTTAAAACAAATCATTGCAGGAATGGGTGTATTTATCAAATCTGAACTTGCAAATGAGAGAATTGCTGTAGCAGTTTTAACTCCAAGTGAAGAAGATGAACACTCTTGCTTCTCTGATAATACTCATAGAGATTTAGTTAAAAATTATGAAGGTTTCAAAAATATTTTAACTGCAACTTATAATGGTAAAAAATATGGAAAATCTCTATTTGATGCAGTTGACAAAGAGACAAAAGAAAGAATAGAAAAATTAATGTCATCTATTGAAGAAAAAATAGAAAGTGTTGATAGAATTGCAAAAACAGAAGCTCATTTTGATTATCAAATTAGACCTGACCATGAACAATCAAAAGTTCTTATAAAACTGAAAAATGAGTTAAGAAAACTTGGTGATGAAATGGTAAATGTTGCTTCAGCAAATGGAATTAGTTTAAGTACAGATGATGTTACAGATCCTGAAGAAACAAAAATTTAATGACTCATTGAAAAGAGTTGTTTTTATAAAAAGCCTTGTAGCAATATTTGCTACAGGGCTTTTTGCAGTTAATACTAGTAGTGATTTTTTATCAACAAATAAAAATAGTTCTTTACTTACAAGCCCTAAAAAAGGCTTAAATAATGAAGAACATGATAAGTTTATGTTAGGAAGAAGTTTTTTTTCTATTCCTTGGGTTGAAGCACCAAGTGTTACAACTGCAAGAGATGGATTAGGACCACTTTTTAATGCAAATAGTTGTATTAGCTGTCATCCAAAGAATGGAAGAGGAACTTTATTTACAAAAAATAATTTACCTTCTAGGGCTTTAATTGCAAGATTATCTATAAAATCTGATGATAGTTTGGAACATAAAGAGTTATTAAAATATCAAGGATTTGTTCCCGAACCAGTTTATGGAAATCAATTAGCGATTAATGGTATATTTGGAGTTGATTTTGAAGGAAAAATTAAAATTGATTTTGAAGAAAAAGAAGTTGTTTTCCCTGATGGAGAAAAACAAGTTTTATTAAAACCAAAGTATAGTTTGACTGATTTAAATTATGGTGATTTACATAAAGATGTAAATATATCATATAGAATTGCACAAACTTTAAATGGTATGGGTTTAATTGCCTTAATTTCAGATGAAGATATTTTAGCAAATGAAGATGTAAACGATAAAAATGGTGATGGAATTTCAGGACGAGCTAACTGGGTTTATTCAAAAATAACTAAAAAAACAGAGTTAGGAAAATATACTTGGAAAGCAAGTGTTGCATTTTTAAAAGAGCAAATAGCAAATGCAGCTTCAAATGATATTGGGTTGACAACTTCAGTTAATCCTAGTGAAAATTGTACAGATTTTCAAGAAGCATGTAAAAATGCTCCAAAAGCAAAAGATAGTATCGATTTACCAGATGAAAGACTAGATTCAATTGCTTTTTATTTAAAAAATATAAAAAGTTATATTCCCAAAAATACAAAAGAGTATAATGAGGGTCTAGCACTTTTTGAGGCTGTTTCATGTTCAAAATGTCATATCACAAGTTTTAATACAAAAGAAGGTTTTAAAATTTCACCATTTTCTGATTTTTTGCTTCATGATATGGGTGAAGATTTATCTGATGGAAGAGTTGAATTTTTAGCTTCGCAAAATGAATGGAGAACAGCTCCATTATGGGGATTGTCTTTACATAAAAAAATAAATAAAGAAGAGCCAAGACTTTTACATGATGGCAGAGCTAGAAGCTATCAAGAAGCGATTTTATGGCATGGTGGTGAAGCTCAAAATAGTAAAGAAAGCTATATGAATTTACCAAAAGAGAAAAGAGAAAAATTGATTAAATTTTTGGAGGAATTATGATAAAAAAATTTTTATTTTTGATGATTTTTAGTATTTGCGTATTTGCACAAGATAGTGCACTTTTTAATATTGTTAAAAATGTGTCTATTCCAGATGTACAAACAGCAATTAAAGACGCAAAAGCTTTAAAAGCAAATTATAGTGATGAGAATTTTACAAATTTTATAAGAGCTTGGAAAAAAGTTGAAGCTTTATATTTTGCAGGTGAGATAGATGATGATTATTTAGATACACCTAGATATATGGATGTTTTTAATAACTTAAAAGAGGATTTAAATTCTCAAATGCAAAGAGTGATTGATTCAAATGATGATCCTAAAAAAGCACTATTTAAAAATTCATTTAAAACTGTAAATGCTTTAGAATATGTTTTATATAGTGATAAAACTATTACTGATAGAAAAAAAGCAATTGCTGGTGTTATTATTGATTCATTAGTTTCAAAATTAGAAGATATAAAAGGTGCTTATGAGGAGTTTTTAACTTCTAAACCAAAAGATGAAAAATTTGATACAGCAATAGTTATTAATACTTTGATTGCAAGTACTTATAGATTAAAGGAGTGGAGAATTGGAAATGCAAGTGGTTCTTCTTCTAAATTTAAAAATGATCCAAATAATAATCGAGCAGAATATTTTTTAAGCCAAAACTCATTTGCAGCAATTGATGCTATTTTAGATGCTCAAAAAGAGATTTTAGAAGATAAGAATTATTATAATTTTGCTTCTTTATCAAAAAAACTTAATGCACAAAAAGAGTTAAAAGTGGCTCTTGATAAAATAATTGAAACAAAAGAAAAATTATCAAAATTAAAAAAAGATGATTTTTCAAAAGCTCAAGATTTATTTGAAAGTGCAAGAGCTTTACATAATGCTTATTATTTATCTTTAATTGATAAATTAGGTTTAAAAGCAAATGTTTTAGATGCAGATGGAGATTGATTAAAAAATGAATGATTTTTTTGCACTTGAATATTTAGTTAATCCAAGTAAAAGATTGTTTTGGATTTATTTATTAAGTTCAATATTTTTAGCAATTGTATATTTTTATGTTACTAAAAAAAATAGTAGATTAATCACTTCATCAAAGTTGTGGTTACATCCAAGTGCAAAATTAGATTACTATTACTTTTTTTTATCATATTTTATAAATATACTTTTGTTGGTACCTTTTATTGTAAGTGCAAAAACTGTTGCACTATTTGTAAATAAAGAGTTGTATTTTTATTTTGATTATTATGACAATAGCTTTTTTAGTTATAAACAAATAGTTTTGATGTACACAATTAGTATATTTGTTGTAAGTGACTTTACAAGATATTGGCTTCATAGATTTTTACATACGATACCATTTTTATGGGAATTTCATAAAATTCATCATAGTGCAAAAGTTTTAACACCAGTTACATTTTATAGAGTTCATCCTGTTGAAAACTTCCTTTTTGGACTTAGATATTCATTAAGTGTTGGTTTTGTAACAGGTGTTTTTATATATTTTTTTGGTGCAAAAGTCGATATCTATATGGTTTTTGGAGTAAATATTATTTTATTTGTCTTTTCCTTATTTGGATCTAATCTTAGACATTCTCATATTCCATTTTCTTATGGGGAATTTATAGAAAAGTGGTTACTTTCTCCAAAACAGCATCAAATTCATCATGATAAAAAGCATTTTAATAAAAATTTTGGTGGATATATAGCTATTTGGGATAGATTGTTTGGAAGTTTAACTTTATCAAAAGATGTCAAAGTTTTAAAATTTGGTTTAAGACGTGAACAGATGAAGGACTATTTATCTTTGAAATATTTGATAATTAGACCTTTTATAAATTTATTAAAAAGAAGGGGAATTTAATGAAAAATTTAAGACTATTTTTTATAGTTGGTTTAATGTTTTCTGCTTTAATGGCAGAAGATATGAAAAAAGAAGATTTAGGACGAATTTTATTTTTTGATGTAAATTTATCTAAAAATAGAACTCAAAGTTGTGCTACATGTCATAATCCTAATGCTGGGTTTGTAGATGATAGAGATAATGGTGTGAAAAAAATGGCTTCACTTGGAGATGATGGTAAATCATTAGGTGATAGACAAGCTCCAACAGCATCTTATGCAAAATTTTCTCCAGCATTTCATTTTGATGAAAAAGCTAAAAAATATGTTGGTGGACAGTTTTGGGATGGAAGAGAAGCAACTTTAGAAGGACAAGCAGGTGGACCACCACTTAATCCAGTAGAGATGGGAATGAGTGATAAAAAAGCAGTTGTAGATAGACTAAAAGAGAATAGTTTATATGTTGATTCATTTAAAAAAATCTTTGGAGCTGATATTTTTAAAAATGATGATAAAGCTTATGAAGCTATGACTATTGCTATTGCTTCTTTTGAAAGAACTGATGAATTTTCACCATTTGATTCAAAATATGATAGATATTTAAAAGGTGAATATGATTTAACTCCACTTGAGGATTTAGGTAAATCTATATTTTTCTCAAATAATAATAACTCTTGTGCAAATTGTCACGTTTTAAAAGGTGAAGATAAAGAGGGTGAAACTTTCACAAATTACCAATATCATAATATTGGAACTCCTGCAAACAATGAATTAAGAGCAAAAAATGGTGTAAAAACAATAGATGAAGGGCTTTTAGCAAATTCAAATGTGTCAGATGTTGCTCAAAAAGGAAAACACAAAGTTCCAACTTTAAGAAATGTTGCAGTTACAGGGCCATACATGCACAATGGAGTATTTAAAGATTTAAAAACTGTTGTAGAGTTTTATGATAAATATAACAATAAAGATAGAAATATAGATCCAGAAACTAATAAACCTTGGGATGAACCAGAAGTTAAAGATAATATATCTTTACAAGAGTTAAAAGCGAATAAATTAACAGATAGAAAAGTTGAAGCGCTTGTAGCGTTTATGAAACTTCTAACAGATAAAAAATATGAACATCTTTTAGAAGAACAAGAGAAAAAAGAGAAGTAAAACTCTCTTTTTTTAAGGTTGAACTTTTTTTGCTTTTAAAATTAGAAGAACTGAACCAATAATCGCAGCTATAACAGAACTTGCAAAAATCCCAAGTTTCACTGCTCCTACAATAGTTTCATCACTAAAAGCAAGGTGAGAAATAAAAATAGACATTGTAAATCCAATACCCCCTAAAAATCCAACGGCAAATATATCATTCCAAGTTACATTTTCCGGTTTTACACTAATTCTCAGTTTTGTAGCTAAATATGTGAAACTAAAAATACCAATAGGTTTTCCTATTATTAATCCTAATGCAACACCTAAAACTATTAGTTGATGTTCAATAACATTTGAGAAATCAATTATTACTCCTGCATTTGCAAAAGCAAATAAAGGCATTATAATGAAAGCTGAGAAGTTATGTAAAGCATGTTCTAATTTTACTAAAGGATTATCTACACTTAAATGTTCAACTGATTCTTCTAAATCTGCTTTTTTATTTAAAGGAATTGCAAAAGCCAGTAAAACACCAGCAATTGTAGAGTGAATACCTGTTTTATGAATAAATATCCATAAAAAAACTCCTAAAATTATATATGGAGTTAATTTTTGTACATTTTTATAGTTTAAAAACCAAATTATAGAATAAACAGCAAAAGCATATAAAAAGTATTCAAAGTGAAGTTCATTTGTGTAAAAAATAGCAACAACTACAATTGCTCCTAAATCATCAACAACAGCAAGAGTTACTAAAAATAGTTTAATCGCAGGATTAACTTTATTTCCTAAAAGCATCAAAATACCTAATGCAAATGCAATATCTGTTGCCATTGGTACACCAAAACCTGTGATATGATCAGGATTTAAACTTATATAAAGTATTGCAGGAACAATCATTCCTCCAATAGCTGCAATTATAGGAAAAGATGCTTTTTTTACACTAGATAATTCTCCTATTAGCATCTCTCTTTTTATTTCAAGTCCAACAACAAGAAAAAATATTGCCATTAAAACATCATTTATCCAATGAAGTAAGCTCATAGAAGCATTTAATTGTCCAAATGTAATTCCAAGTTGTGTAGAAAATAGTTCAAAGTAATATGAACCAAAACTTGAGTTTGCAATAGTTACAGCAAGCACAGTTACTACAAAAAGTATTAATCCACTTAAAGTCTCTTTTGATATAAAGTCTTTAATTAAAAATAGGCTATTTTTCATTTTTATCCTTTTTTAAACACTCTTTACAAATACCTTTAATAATAATATTTTCGATTTTGTATTCTGGAAGTGTTAAGTTTAATTTTTCATGAATACACTCAATTTTTGAACAATTGGTGCATATAAAGTGAGAATGTTGATTTTTTTTGATTTCAAAATATCTTTTTTTATCATTTGATTCAAATGAATTTATAAGATTTTCTTCTTCAAAGATAGCTACGTTTCTATAAAAAGTTGCTTTGTCCATAGATATAAAATCTTTTATATCTTCGTAAGATAAAGGTTTATTTGAGTCTATTAATACCTCTAAAATGGCTTTTCTTGCGTTTGTAAGTTTTATGTGAGTAAAGTCTGTTATATTCATAACAAAGATTGTATCGAAATTTTTTTTAAAATCATTTTACAACTAAGTTGCATTAAAGATTAAAAAGATTAAACTTTCAGCTTAATTGCAACTAAGTTGCATAAAATTAAAAAAGGAAAAAAATGAAAAAATTTTTAGTTTTATTTTTGGTTTTTGCTTCATTTTTATATGCAAATAAACCACAATTAACAGTAAATATTTTGCCACAAAAATATTTTGTAGAAAAAATAGTAAAAGATAAATTTGATATAAATGTTATGGTAAAACCTGAAAGTTCTCCTCATAATTTTGAGCCAAAACCTTCTCAAATGAAATCTTTAGCTTCTTCAAAAGCTTATTTTTTAGTTGGTGATCCAAGTGAACAAGCATGGATAGGAAAATTTAAACAAAATGCAAAAGATACTTTATTTGTTGATACTACTGTTGGAATAGAAAGAATTCCTATGGTTGCTCATAAACACCATGATGAAGAGGATGAAGATCAACATGAAGGTCATGCACATCACGAACATGAGCATGAAAAACATGCTGGACATGATCATGATGAATCAGGTTTAGATCCACATACTTGGTTAGATCCAATTTTGGTAAAAGTTCAAGCAAAAAATATTTATGAAGCTATGTTAAAAATTGATGAAAAAAATGGTGATTTTTATAAAACTAATTATGAAGAGTTTTTAAAAGAACTTGATAACTTAGATAGTGAGATAAAAAATATTTTAGCATCTTATAAAGATAAAGCTTTTATGGTATTTCATCCATCTTGGGGATACTTTGCTAAAAGATATGATTTAGAGCAAATTTCTATTGAAATGGAAGGAAAAGAGCCAAAACCAAATGAGTTAGTAAAACTTATAGAAGAGGCAAAAAAACATGATATAAAAATAGTGTTTGTTGCTCCTCAATTTTCGCAAAAAAGTGCAAAAACTATTTCTGAAAGTATTGGTGCAAATGTAGTTTCTATTGACCCTTTAAGTGGTGATTGGAAAAATGACCTTTTAAAAACAGCAAAAGAGATTGCAAATAGTTATAAATGATACGATTTTTTTTAACAATTATTCTTTTTAAGAGTATCCTTTTTGGATGCTCTTTATGTTCAGTTTATACTCCAAGAACTCATGTTTCTACTCATATAAAAACAGATAATCAAAATATTAAAACATTAAGTATAAATTGGAGTTTTGCAAAACAATTTTCTGATGAATTATTACAAATATATGATTTAAATTTAGATGGAACTTTTGACAAAAAAGAGTTGAAATTTATTGAAGATGCTTTATTAAACTATTTAGAACCAAGAAATTTCCTAACAACTATATCTTATGATAATAAAATTGATGGACAAACTATTCCTTTTGAAGTTCAAGATTATAAAATGAGTTTTAAAAATGGAATTTTGAATTTTGATTACAATATTACTTTAAACTATAAACTTTATGATAAAAATATTTTAAATATTAGAGTATTTGATAAAGAAGGCTATTTTTTTATAATCTTTCAAGATGAAAAACAAAAGTTTGATACTCCTTACGAAGTTAAAAAAAATACAAATATAAGTGAAGTAACTTATACTATAAATGCACCAACTTTAACAATTCAAGAGATACAAAATGAAGTTATTACTTCAAAAATAGAAAAAGTTGAAGAGAAAGAGAAAATCTATGAAGAACCTAAAAAAGAGAATTTTTTAGATATTTTTACAAATAATATAAAAAAATATTTAGTGGATATTGAAAATGGAGATAAAATTGCTTTAGTTTTTTTACTTATGGCATCTTTTATTTATGGAGTTGTTCACGCTCTTGGTCCTGGGCATGGAAAGGCTTTGGCATTTTCATATTTTTCTTCACAAAAAAGTTCTTATTTTGAAGCTTTTATTATCTCTTTATTTACTGCTTTTGTTCATATAATTGGGGCTTTAATTATAGTGCTTATTTCAGTTTTAATACTTCAAAGCGTTTTGAATAATTTTATAGAAAATAGTGTTACTTATATTACAGCTTTAAGTGCAGTTATTATTATGTTTTTAGCTTTATACATTTTATACAGAAAAGTAAAGAAAAAGTCTTGTTCTTGTGTCTCTTGTAGTGTAGAGTTAAAAAGTACAAAATTTGATATAAAACCACAAAATCAAAATTTTGTGAAATTGACTCAAAATAAACCTATCTTACTTCAAAAAAGAAGTAAAAAACAAGATTTGATTTTTGTTTTAACAGCAGGAATAGTTCCTTGTCCAGGAACAGTTTTGCTTTTTGTTTATGCTTTTTTACTAAAAACTTATTTTGCAGTTTTTTTAGCAAGTATTAGTATAAGTCTTGGAATGGCTGTTGTGATTTTTGCTTCATCATTTTTAGGAGTAAGTATTCATAAAATGTCTTCAAAATCTTCAAAGATTATAAATATTCTAGAGATACTTGCACCTATTTTTATGTTTATTTTGGCTTTATTATTACTTTTAAGTTCGAAGATTTTTTAAATCTCTTTTATCATATGATAGAAGTTGCTTCCTGAAACTTTTAGGATTTCATTATCTTGAAATCCTAATCTTTCATACAAAGCCTTTGCTTTTGGATTTTCAAAATCAACTAAAAGTGAAAGTTTTCCAAAATCTAGCTCTTTTGCTTTTTGTTCGGCAAAACTAAACAACTCTTTTGCTATTCCTCTTCCTTGAAAGCTAGGACTTACACTAACTGTATCTATATAAAATTCATCTTCAAAACACTCTTTTTCAAATGAATCTAAAAAAATATTTTTTCTTTTTAAATGTTCAATCATAGGAGAGTCTAGTTTTTCTACATCATTTGAATTGTATGCTAATAAAAGACCAACTATTTGGTTATTTGTTTCATAAGTATAAATATTGTTATAACTAAGCCTACAAACATCCATTTTTATATAATAATCCAAAGTTTCTAAAATTTTTTTATCTTCATTTTCACCAGTTAAAGTATTTGCAATATCATGAATTGCATCATAAATAAGGGTTGAAATATTTGTAATACTATTTTTATTTGCTTGTTTTATCATAATTTTTCCAAAATACGTTTTTTGTGGATTCTACTAAACCTTAACTAACAGATAATTAATAGATTTATTTTAAAATGCTAGTGGTTATGTAAAATTTTGGAGAAAATTATTGAAAGCAATAAGAATTTTAGTTTTAGAAAGTAATGATAAATCTATTTCTCAAATTATAGAGATTTTAAAAAATAATGATTTTTTGGTAGATATTTGTAGTAATAATGATGAATTTTTAGAATCTATTTATTATAACTTATATGATTTATATTTATTGAATATAAATGAAGAGAAAGCAATTCCTAGATTTCAATTAATAAAATTATTAAATGAGTGCCATGATATGACTATGAAAATGGTCATAGCCTCAATTTCAAGTATGATAAAACCATCTTTTATATCAGGTTGCGATGAGTGTGTTATAAGAAATGTAGATGAAGATGAAATAATTTTAAGAATAAAAGCACTTATTAGAAGACAGTTTAAAGTTCATTCTGATTTTATAACTTTAAAGAAAAATATAAAATATGGGATATTTAATAAAAAAATTTTAGTAGATAATGATGAGATTATTTTAGGAGAAAAACCTTTATTGATTTTAGATTATTTACTTAAATTTAGAGATATTTTTGTCTCTTCTGAAGATTTAGAAAAAGAGGTATATCCAGCTTGTAGCGATAGTAAAAATGGAGTAATTCGTTTTCATATTCATAAAATTAGACAGCTTTTAGGAAATGATATTATTTTATCAAACCGAGTAAGTGGCTACAAAATCAACATATAACTTATCAAATACTACAAACGAATAATTAACACTGCATATCTAAAATACCGTTTGCATTAAGCAAATAAATAAACAGGAGGATTGGGTATGTTCGATTACCCCATATTTGAAATGCCTTTTATAGGGCAAAGAATGTTGATGGCAATAAATGCAATTATCCATGTCTTTGTATCTCATGGAGGTGCAGTTGGAGGTTCAGTTGTTCTTGCTGCTATGGCTTGGTGGGCAAATAAGAAAAACGATATGCAAGCTTATAATTTAATTTATAAAGTTGTTATGGTGTTTTTTATTATTTCTACTTCAGTTGGTGCATTAACAGGTGTTGGTATGTGGATACATGCAAATATTTTAAGTCCAAATGCAATTGGTGGATTAATTAGAGTATTTTTTTGGAAATGGTTTATTGAGTGGATAGTATTTAACTTTGAAGTTGTACTTCTTTTACTATTGTTTATGACTTGGAAGAAAAATCAGGAAACGCCAGAGGGAAGAGCGAAAACTGTTAAATTTGGTGTTTATTATGCTATTTCTTCATGGTTAACAATGGTTATTATCACTGCAATTTTAGCATTTATGTTAACTCCAAATTTTGATGGACAACCTTGGGTAGATCCTGAAGTTTATCCTGGAAATGTAGATTATAATAATGCTTTATTTAATCCAACTTGGTGGCCTTCTTTAGCATTTAGAACGTTTACATCTATCGCATTTGCAGCTGCACTTGCAATTATGTGGACTTGGATAATTGCAACTTTTTCAAAAAATGAAGAAGATAAAGAAGCAAAAGCTAGACTTATTAAGTTTTTAGCGGCAATTATGTTAATAACTGTTCCAATAAGTGCTATCTTTGGTTATTGGTATTATACAGAAATTCCTGCTGCTGCACTTTCTATGATTCCAACTGCTGTTATGACAAGAGCTTTTGAAGATAGATTTGATTTAATGTATCTAATGGCTATTGGCGTTGGTGCTTCAATTATTGTTACAACAATAATCGCTTATTTTTCACCAAAAAGAATGCCATATTTAGCAGCAAGTTTAATGGTTGCTGGATTTTTAGTTCTTTGGGGATATGAAGAAAGAGTAAGAGAATTTATAAGAAAACCTTTTTTAATTTATAACTATATGTATTCAAATGGTATTAGAACAACAGATGTTCCATACTTGAATAAAGTGGGAATTTTAAAACACGCTGTTTTCTTAGATGAAAGCAAAAAAGTTGTAAATGAAGATAAATCAAATATTTTAGAAGTTGGTAAATCAATTTATCAAATAGAGTGTCGTATCTGTCACACGGAAAATGGTATTAATGGATTAAAAGGTTTAACAACTGGTTGGTCACATGATGCTATTAGAAATAGATTGAATAATCTTCCAGGTGGTGGAACTCCATATATGCCTCCATTTGTAGGAACTGATGCAGAAAAAGATGCGTTAGCAGCTTATGTTAAATCTTTAAACACTAAAGGAGTTATAAAATGAATTGGAAATTACCATTTGATATTCCATTAATTACACCAACTTTAGGTTTACCTTTAGAGTTTTTTAGTATTTTAGGAATTATAGTTTTTGTTGTACATATTTGTTTTATTTATATGTTAATTGGAGCTTCAACGGCTTCTGTTATTTATAATATTATGGGTGTATTTAAAAAAGATTCAAACTATGATAAGTTTGCTTATAGAATGACAAACTATACAACAGTTTCAGAAAATATGGGTGCTTTATGGGGAGTTGCTCCATTACTTGTAATCTCTGTACTTTTTACTGGATTTTTTTATACAGCAATTTTAAAAATTAGTCCGCATATTTTACATATCATTTATGGAAATATTATTGCGTTCTTATTATCTTATGCTTATAAATTTTCTTGGCATGCTTTGCAAAATCATAAAGGTTTTCATATAGCAATTGGATTATCAGCTGTGTTAGCATTTTTCACATTGCCATTTATATTTATGTCAATGACAAATCTTTATATGCAACCAGAACTTTTTGCAAGTATAAATAATATTTGGGAAATTATGTTTACTCCAGTTACTGGATTTAGACTTTTAAACTTCTTTTTAACAGCCTTTATGGCAACTGGTATTGTTATGATATTTATTGGAGCTAGATGGGTAAAAAGAGGTGATACTGAAATAGGAAAAATTTCTATCAGTCAAGGTAAAAAATGGTTTTTACTTGCAACTCCTTTAAATATAGTTGTAATGCCACTATTGCCTTTTGTATTTACTGCAAGAATTAGTGAAGCTTTAATGCATACAGGATTTATTTATTTACCTTTTATTGCTTCATTATTATTGATTGTTGCATTTTTATATGTATTAAGTAAATTTAAAGATGAGGTTGTAAGTTCTCAATCAGCATTTAGAGTAGTAGCACTTGTATTGTTATCGATTTTTTTAATGGCAACAACAAGAGAAGGTGTTAGAGTTGTTTCTTTTGCTGAACCACTTGCTCTTCAAGCTCAAGCAACTGAAGATTTTATGAATGCTTCTTTAACTGAATACAAAAAATATAAAGAAGAAATGGCAAATAAACCAGCACTTGACTTAAATGATCCAGCTGTTTTAGCTGAATCAAAAGGGTGTTTTTCTTGTCATAATGTAGATGTTAAATTAGTAGGTCCTTCATTTAAAGAGGTATCAACTAAAAACAGTGAAGTGGCTGTTTTAGTAAAAAGTATGATGAATGGAAGTGAGAATAAATACGATGTTATTCCTATGCCACCTCAAGATGTAAGTGAAGATGAAGCTAGAAAATTAGCAACTTGGATTTTAGAATTGAAAGAAGCTAAATAATGAAAGTCTTTAGGCTTTTATTTTTAGTAATAGTTTTAAAAGGAGTGGCATTTGCTACTCCTTTTTTAGAAGATATTTTAAAAAAAGATAAAATAAATATAGTTGCATTTGTAACTTCTTGGTGTCCTGTTTGTCAAAAAACAAATGATTATTTAGAGTCTTTTTCAAAAAAGAATAGTGATGTTTTTGTTACTTTATTTTTTGTTGATGAAGAAGTGCCAAAAATATTATCTCAAACTTCAAATTTTAAAACAAATTCTATTTCTTTTGAAGATTCTAAAAAATTTGGTGTAGATAAAAGTGTTCCTTATATTTTAGTTTTTGATAAAGAGCTAAAAGTAATAAAAAAATATAACTCTTTTAATGAACTACTTTTGACAAAACTTATTAAAAATTTACAACAAGGTTTATATGAAAATGGTACTTTACCACCAGAACAAAGGATAGATTTATGGCAAAAAAACAGGTTTTAGCACCAACTTTATTTATAACATTTTGTTTATATATTTTAACTCCTTGGCTTAGTTTTAATAATATTCATTTTTTGATGTTTAATTTTGAGTTTCATAGGTTTGAGTTTTTATTTATGGCTTTTGAAGCTTCAACTCATCAACTTATTTATATTGTTATCTCTTTATTTATTGGATTATTAGTAGGATTGAACTTTACTGTTTCTAGGTTTTTTTGTGGGTATTTCTGTCCTTCTTCTATTGCTACATTTATAACTACATCTATAAAAAATCCTTTTATTCTTTTTTTTACAATTTTGTTATTTGCTTTTGTTTTAGCATTTTCAACTATTTCATATTTTACAACAGCTTCTAATTTAGTTTTAAATTTTACAAAATTCGATACAGCTTCGATTTTTGTAGGAATTTTAACAACTCTATTTACAAGTATCTTTTTAGTATTTCGTGGTTGGTATTGTTCTATTTTGTGTCCTTACTTTTTTGTAAGTGCGATTCTTCCCCAAAAAGATAAACAAACTTTTGAGTTTTTTGATAAAGAAAGTTGTATAGACTGTAATAAATGTGTAAAAGTTTGTCCTATTGATGAACTTGATATAAAAGCTGGTTTTGATATAAGATGTGTTCAATGTGGGCTTTGTGAAGTTGCTTGTGAAAAAGTGATGCTAAAATTTAATAAATTATCTCTAATAAAGAAAAAATTTGAAGATAGAAATATTTTTAGAAGTTTTTCAAAAAATGGATATGTTTTTGGAATAATAGTCTTTTTATTGATGATATTTGTGGTTTATTATATTTTAGATAGCTCTTTTTTAGATAATTGCTATTTTACAAATAAAGAGTTGTATAAATAAAAAATGGTCTAGACTTTTTTAACTTGTAATTTACATTCAGAAAATTAGTAGGAGAAGACTGTTTGTAAAAGTTATTTAATCTAGATTAACCATTTGTGTAATTTTATATATAAAGTGTTAATTTATTGTTTGAACAGTTTTATAATTTGACATTATGTTATAAATTGTTTATAGTTATAAAAACTATAAAGGATTTTGGTTGATAGAACTGCTGTTTAATAAACTTATGCCAATTGTAATACTAATAATTATTGGTTACTATTGGAAGAAAAAAGAGTTACCTTTTGATAAAGATATGATTAGTTCTTTAATTATGAATTTAGGAACACCAGCTCTTTTAATAGCTTCAATAAATAATAAAGATTTAACTAGTGAAAATATAATAACAATTTTAATTTATGGAACGATAATTATTGCTATTTGTACTATTTTAACAATAGCTTATTTGAAATTTGAAGATAAACCAATAAGACCATTTTTACAAAGTTTTATTTTCCCAAACACTGGTGGTTTAGGAATTCCTATTGTTTATGTATTGTTGGGACAAACTGCATTTGTTTATGCCATTACTTTTTCAGTTTTAATTAATATCTATCATTTTACTATTGGATTATGGCTTTCAAATAGTTCTTTAAATCTAAAAAAAGCTTTACAAACACCTGTTTTATATGCTTTAGTTCTCGCACTTGCTTTTAAAGGAACAAATACTCAAGTTCCTTTTATAATAGAAGATGTGTGCAAAATGTTAGGAGGAATAGTAATTCCTTTATTACTTATAGCTTTTGGTTCCTCACTTGTTGGTATAAAAATAGGGCAGAATATAAAAGCAGTTAGAATGGGAGTAGTGCGTGTAGTTTTAGGATTTTTAGTTGTTTATACTATTTTTTATTTTGGAAATTTTGAACCAGTTTTAATTTATACTTTGTTGATTCAATACTCTATGCCAATTGCAACTACAAGTTATCTTTTTGCTTTAAGATTTAATGGACCTTCAGATGAAATTGCAGTTATGACAGCTTCAAGTACAATAGCAATTTTATTTTTACTTCCTATAATAATCTATGTAATAGGATAAATTACATAGATTATAAAGTTTTAAATGTTAGTTTTTGGAAGGCTTATAGTTATCTCAAGTCCATTATCTACATTTGAAGCTTTTATTTCACCTTTAAAATGTCGATTTATAATAGTTTTACTTATATAAAGTCCTAATCCTGTACCATTTTTCTTCGTTTTTGTTGAAAAATATAAATCAAATATTTTTCCTAAAATTTCTTCTTTTACTCCACCTGCATTATCTTTTATTTTGATTATTAGATTGTCTTTATTCTCTTCTAATATAACATCAACTGTTTTATTTGAAAAGTCGTTTTCTTTAAATGCATCAACTGAATTATTAAAAATAGTTAATATAACTTGGTATAGTTCACTTTTATAACCATAATAATCAATAGGTTTATTTGAATTCAAATTAAATTTGATTTGATTTGATTCAAATATAGGTTCAATTAGATTATAAGTAGAAAGAATAGCTTCTTTTAAAGAAAAAGGTTCTTTGTCTTTTTTGGGTTTAAAGAAGTTTTGAAAGTCATCTATTGTATTTGATAAATAATCTATTTGTTGTTTAAAATTCATTTTTAGATTATCTAAAGTTTCAGCTGTTAGATTGTCTTTTTTCTGTTTTATGATGATAGTATTTACTATTAGTGAAATATTATTTAAAGGTTGTCTCCATTGATGTGCAATCATATTCATCATTGAGCCCATTTCAGCGAGTTTTGCTTGTTGGAACATAATTGCTCTTTGTTCATGATTTTTTTGTAATTCCTCTTTTATTCGCTCTTCTAAGTGTAAATTTAACTCAGCTAATTTTCTTTGAGTATTTTTTAATTCACTAATATCAATAATTGTACTAATTCTTTTGTTTGAACCTTTTATATTATGACCTTTTACTAATCCATCGATAAAGGAACCATCTTTTTTTAAAAATCTTATTTCGTAAGGTTCCTGATCATCTTTTAGTTTTTCTTTTAATATGTGGTAATCTTCTTGTGGAACAAAATCAAAATAGGTTTTATTCTCTACTTCTTTAAAATTTTGATAGCCTAAAATTTCTAAGAATTGTTTATTTACTTTTAAAAGTTTTCCTTTTTCAAATAAACTAATTCCTTCTATTGCTGAATCAAGCCATTCATTTAATTCATCATTTTTTACTTTTAAAAAAATAACAAAAAATAAGATAATGCTTAATATAAATAAAAATATATAAAATATTTCCCAAATTAAATGTTCATTGACAATTTCAGTATATCTTGTAACTTTATATTTTTCTTCAATTAATTTTATATCTTCTTGTGAAAAGTCTTTTAACCCAAGATTTATAATCTCTTTTAACTCAGGTTTAGTTTTTTTAATAGCAAACGCACCTTTTATTGGTTCTATATGATTTAAAAGACCTGATATTTTAAATTCACCATATCCAAATCTTTGAATCAATCTATCAACAGTTATATTATCTGTAATAAAACCATCTACTTCATCATTTTTTAGCATATAAATGATTTTATTTAAGTCATTTTCAACAGATACATTTGTTCCTAAATAGTTAGAATTTAGATAATCTTTAAATACACTATATCTTGTAACAAAATCTTTATTCTCAAGAATATTATTTTCAATAAAAGGTTTATTTATTTTTGTAATAATTGCTAAATTTGATTTTAAATAGAAATTACTTCTATCCATTGTTTTATAATAAGCATAAGAATCTTCAGCAACTATAGTTACAATATCGCATCTATCATCTACAACATTTTGAATATTCTCTTTATAATTATCATTTTTTATTGGTTTTAAAGTAAATCCAAATTTTTGTGTAATACTATTTAAGATTTCTCCTGATATTCCTATTAGTTGATTGTTATTATCTATTCCATCTATGGGGAAAGAACTATCTTGAGTACAAACTGTAAACTCTTTATTCTCTTTTAGGTAATTATTTTTATAAAAATCAGTTAATGCTTCTTTTTCATTCCAAACAAAATTATCTAAATTTATATTTTTGAATTTTTTTGGGTAAATTAAAGATATTGTATTTGCTATTTCTTTGATTTTTGATTTATCAAAGCTTCCAAAATCTTTTTCTAAATAGCTACTAAAAGATTTTAAACTATTCGCTTCATAATCTAGTTCTTCTTTTGATTTTTTTTGAGAGTTATATTTTTCATAAATTAAATCAACAGTAAACGGAATATTATTAAAAGCATAAATCCAACCTTCTTTTGTTGCTTCAATAAAATCTTTTACAATCTTAGGGTTTTGTTTAGCAAACTCAGATGAAGTATAAATCATATCACCATAAAAATCAAATCCATAATCTTTTGGAAGAAAAACATTATATTTAATATTTTCTTTGTCAAAAAGATAAGTTTGGTTAGATAAATATTCAATAATTGCATCTGATTTTTTATCTATAAAATCTTTTGAGTAAAAACTATGCTCTTTTGTATTTACATGAATATCTTGACTTTTTAAAATTGCATTTATTGAAATATTTGAAATATCGTTTGTTGAAAATTCTATATTTTTATTTTTTAAAGAAGTTAAAGTATCTAACTCTTTTTGGCTAAATAAAGCAATAGGAGAAGATTTAAAAATAGAAAAAACTGCTACTACATCTGCTCCATTTAATTTTTGATAGATTAAAGAGGAATCATCTATTCCAAAATTATTTTCATTATCTAATATTGTATCTAATGGATTGGTTTTTCCATCAAACTCTTTGAAATTTACATCTAAACCATATTTTTTATATATTCCTAACTCTTTTGCTACATAAAATCCAGCAAATTGAAATTGATGTTTCCATTTTAATTGAACTGAAATAGGAGTTAGTTCATTTGAGTATAAAAAAGAAATTAGTAATAAAAACAGATATATTTTTTTCAAGAAATTCCTTTATATTCTTTTTAATTTTCTATTCTATCTAAAAATTTATAGTTATTTTTTATTAATATAAACTATTTATATATTTTAACTTTATAAATTTAGAATCATTTTTTTGAATCTTTTTTTAAAGATTTCGCTTTAACATCATGTTTACCAACAAACTCTTTTGAATCTGCATCACTTACT
>VSSQ01000219.1_pt1 | contig 43767 bp, 40 predicted proteins | sample 4763081 | NCBI WGS metagenome assembly VSSQ01 (sample SAMN12137344, study PRJNA551015) | bioreactor metagenome | isolation source: SDC9 anaerobic chlorinated ethene degrading culture | place: USA: Knoxville, Tennesee | collected 2015-01-01
GAATATCGTTGGAAAAGATAAAGGAGCATAATTTGCCAGTGCCGCACCGGGATATGTTGCCGGTAACCATCGAGGAGCAGATTATTTGTTATGCTGATAAGTTTTTCTCGAAAACGGCGTTAAACAGCATGCATGATCCGGAAAAAATAAGCAGGATACTCGGTCGTCACGGTCAGGAAAATATTGCCGTTTTTGATACCTGGCATATCCGGTTTTCTTAAAACCTAAAGCAGCTTGTAAGATAGTCCGAAAGTGAGCAATTGTTTAAACTGAATCATAGCCTTTTCGTCGGTTAGTACGGTGTTGTCGTATCTCGGGTTAAGAGAAAGACGGGTAGAAAGGAACCTGTTAAACTTGAAGTTACCTATAATTTCCCAATCCACTTCAATTTTTTCGTAGTTGGTATAAAAAGAGAGTTTGGAGTCAATTTGCAGTTCACGCACCGGACTGTAAGATATTTGTGCTCTGAAAGAACTACCCACCTGACTCAGGATATTTTCCCCTTTGGGTATACCGAACGACTTTTGATCTACAAGTAAAGTGTCGTTCGCATAGATAAACTTATAGCTTAAAGGAGAGAACATGAGTGAAAACAATTTTTTGTACTTGTAGTCTAAACCGACATTCACGTTAAATCTCACCGGAGTTAATAGTTTAGCTTTCATAACCGAAGAATTAATCGCTTTGTAACTATTGAAGAACTGAGTTGAGAAATCTACCGATCCACTATAAAACCAGTTTCCTCCCGCTTTGACCCCCAGTTTGCTGGTAGCCCTTAAGATATCATCATTGGTGTTCAGTAACCGTAATGTATCTCCTTCAACCGAGTTAAAACCCATCCGCCATTCCGCAAAATTATCCCATTGAATATTCTTTTTGTCATCATAATTGAAAGTTCCGTTCACGATGCCCAGAATAGAAATATTATCGCTACCACCCTGATACCAGTTTTTGGAAATATAATTCTGAGAAAATTGCAACATGGCATTTGATTTTGTGGTCCATGGGTTGCGTTTAATTTTTTCAATGGTTAGTCTCCTGTGATCATAGTTTAACCTGTTCCTGTTCATCAAAACGGTTTCGTCTATAGGCTTTGCATTCAGTTCAAAATTAATGAAATCAGTCACATCGGGCAGGTTGTCAATTTTGTACGCAATAAAATGCGGATTGTAAGTGACAAACTTCCGAATGGTAATTTCCCTTAATTCCTGCAATATCTCTTCTGCACTATTCAGTTTTGTTGTGTTGAGTGAATTAAATCCTGAGGTTGCAAACTTTGAAAAATAGTCATTTGCAGACCATGAGTCAAAATGAACAGGCTTAGCTGAATAACCATGAAATAATATATCGATAAAAAGAGGATTTGTTTTTAAGAATCTGTCATTGATGATAACCTGTTTTGTTTTTGGTCGACTTTGCTCTACATTTAACAATATTTGCCGGATGTCTATTGGTACGTATGTTTTTTTTCCGTTTTTGACAGACGAATCAGGTCTGGTTTCAGGCAGTGTAATTTCAGGCGTGACATTCTCCGGAGCAATGGTCAGCGAATCTTTCTCATTAAAGGAATTTTCAATTAAATGTTTAATCGCAGTAACAATGATGGTATCCTGATTGATCTCAGTAGCAGGAAATACTGAAAGCGGAACCAGAATAAATAAAAAAGGAGCAAAAATAAATTTCAATTTCATCTTCTGACAGTAAAATGCTGTTTTTTCTTCATTAATCAAACAAAGTCGGGGCATCTTCTTCAAATCTGCGAAGAATTGCCTGCATCAATGTTTCCCGTATAAATTTTGATTTATTGGACACATTGTATTGATTGATATACCTGTTGAGCGCCTTGTTTTCCGCATCATTGAGCATGAATAAATGTTTGTGCTTCCGCAGTTTATTGCGGCTCAATGAAGATTCTTGTTTTTTATTCCCCATTATGTTGAAAAAAGTAGTACAAAAGTAATATTAAATGTCTTAACTTTTACAATTTACGGGGAAATTCCCTACATTTGCATTACTTAATCAACAAACACTTTAACTATGGCTAAACACAATGAACTTGGTTTAATCGGCGAAAAACGCGCTCTGGAATTTTTGGTTGCAAAAGGGTACAAAATCCGTACCACCAATTACCATGCTGGAAAATTAGAGATTGATATCATCGCAGAAAAAGATGGCTGGTTGGTAGTTGTAGAGGTCAGAACCCGTTCTACCGATACGTTTCTTGCTCCGGAGGAAACCATTGATCTGCGCAAAATCAAAAATTTGGTAAATGCGGCAGGGAGCTACATCAAACGTTATAATTGGCAGGGCGAGACACGATTCGATGTGGTATCGGTGATGCCTGACGGAGATGATTTCAAAATTGAACATATCGAAGATGCCTTTTTACCTCCGGTTTTCTGAATCAGGGGCAAAAAATAAAAAATATGATAAAAAAAACATTTATCTTTCGTGTGTAAAATAGTTTGGTTAATTTTGCACAGAATAATACGCTATAATCCCGTTTATTTTATATCAAACCATCACAATTTACGACAAAATGAAACTCATTGAAAAACAAGTAGCCGATAAACTCCTAAGAATAAAAGCTGTTAAGTTACAACCGCATAATCCTTTTACCTGGGCGTCGGGATGGAAATCGCCGATTTACTGCGATAACCGCAAAACATTATCTTATCCGCAAATCAGAACTTATATCAAGTTGCAGATTGCCCGGCTAATTCAGGAAAACTATCCGGAAGCAGAGGTCATTGCCGGAGTGGCTACAGGTGCTATTGCACAGGGAGCGTTGGTTGCCGACTTGCTTGGTTTGCCATTCATCTACATTCGACCGACTCCAAAAGATCACGGATTGGAGAATCTTATCGAAGGAGATTTGAGACCGAAACAAAAGGTAGTGGTTATTGAAGACTTGATTTCAACTGGTGGCAGTAGTCTTAAAGCAGTGGAAGCTATCCGCAAAGACGGTTCTGAAGTACTTGGAATGGTCGCTGTATTTTCTTATGGTTTTCCTGTTGCAACTGAGAAATTCAGGGCAGCGAGAGTAAAACTGACTACCCTCTGCGATTATGATGCAGTGCTGGCAGAGGCGCTCTCGATCAACTATATTAATGAAGAAGATATTGAAACCCTCAAAGAATGGCGGATGAATCCTGCTGAATGGAGAAAAGACTATTAATTGAATGACAACATACAAAAGTGATATAAAAACCATTTCTTCTTCAGAAGAAGTGGTTTTTGGCATGCTGAGTGACCTCAATAATCTGGGGAAACTTGGTGATATGGATAAATTACAGGGGAAATTCAGGGTGGTGGAGTATGATGCCGACTCTTGTCTGCTTGAACTGAGCCAGTTTGGGAAAGTGGGTTTCAGAATTACAGAAAAAACACCACATAATTCTATCTGGTTCGAAACTTCTTATCTGCCGGTTGAGGTAAATGCCGAAATTAAACTGGATGAATTATCCTCAAACCAAACGCAAATGCAGTTGCTGTTGCATGCCAATCTTCCCTCGGTGTTGAAAATGATGTTAAACAAACAACTCGAGCAGGGAATTAATACCTTGGCTGATTTGTTTGAGAAATTACTCAATAAAAAGCTCACATAATACAACGATTATGGCAGAAAAAATCTGGGAAAAAAACGTGCAGGCAGATCAACGGATTGAGAAGTTCACGGTAGGAAGAGATCGTGAAATGGACCTTTGTCTGGCTAAATACGATGTGCTTGGCTCTATGGCGCACATTCGCATGCTTGAGTCTGTCGGACTGTTACAAGCTGACGAACTGGAGGTGCTCCTGATTGTGCTGAAAGAAATTCATCAGACGATTGAAAGGGGAATTTTTGTTATAGAGGATGATGTAGAAGATGTTCATTCTCAGGTAGAGCTTTTACTGACACGTAAACTTGGTGATGTGGGTAAGAAAATTCACAGTGGCCGTTCCCGTAACGATCAGGTATTGGTTGACCTCAAGCTTTTTGCGCGTACTGAATTGATGAAAATTACCGGTCAGGTGAACGACCTGATTGAAGCCCTGATTGAACAGAGTAACCGCTATAAGCATGTGCTCCTGCCTGGATATACCCACCTGCAGATTGCGATGCCATCTTCCTTCGGATTGTGGTTTGGCGCCTACGCTGAGAGTCTGGCTGATGATCTGCAATTATTACTATCGGCATGGAAAATAACCAACAGAAATCCCTTAGGTTCAGCTGCCGGTTATGGTTCTTCTTTTCCTTTAAACAGGCAGATGACGACTGATTTGTTGGGTTTTGACAGCATGAATTATAATGTGGTTTATGCCCAGATGGGACGTGGTAAAATGGAACGAACGGTTGCTAATGCTTTGGCATCGGTTGCTGCAACTGTCTCCAAGCTAGCTTTTGATGCCTGTATGTACAACTCACAGAATTTTGGTTTTATCAAACTACCGGATGAATTTACTACCGGATCGAGTATCATGCCACATAAGAAAAATCCGGATGTATTTGAACTTACGCGTGCCAAATGTAACAAGATACAGTCGTTACCTCAGCAAATCATGCTGATAACCAATAATCTACCTTCCGGATATTTCCGGGATTTGCAGATTATCAAAGAAGTTTTTATTCCTGCTTTTGATGAGTTGAAGGATTGTTTGGATATGACAAGTCTTATGATGTCACGGCTTCAGGTGAACGAGCGTATATTGGATGATTCAAAATACGACCTGATTTTTAGTGTTGAAACTGTCAATAAGCTTACACTGAGTGGGGTGCCTTTCCGTGATGCTTATAAGCAAGTTGGCTTGGATATAGAAACTGGTGGTTTTAATCCGGATAAAGCCATTCGGCATACGCATGAAGGGAGTATAGGAAATCTGTGTAACGATGAAATATTGTTATATAAGAACGAAATTATCAGTCAATTTGATTTTGAAAAAGTTAAGCAAGCAATTGATCAATTGCTTGCTTAATTGAAAGCCAATAACCGATTTATTTAGCGGAAATTATACTGGTTTTTTGAAATTTTTTCCTGATTTGATTCTCAGTGCGTTTAATACAACGGTTACAGAACTGAGACTCATAGCTGCTGCAGCAAACATGGGGCTTAATGTCCATCCCCAGATCGGGTAAAAAACACCTGCAGCCAAAGGAATTCCCAATATGTTATAGAAAAACGCCCAGAACAGATTTTGTTTGATATTCAGCATAACTTCTTTACTAAGTTGAATATAGGAACTAACACCTGAGAGATCGTTGCTGATAAGTACTACGTCTGCCGATTCAATGGCTATGTCGGTTCCTGCTCCGATTGCAATTCCCAAATCTGCCCGCATAAGAGCGGGGGCGTCGTTGATTCCATCGCCAACCATGGCTACTTTTTTGCCTTCAGCCTGTAACTTGCGGATTTCGTCTTCTTTACCCTGTGGCAGGACACCGGCAATTACATGTTTTATTCCGAGTTTTTGTTGTATGTGCTGTGCAACCCTGAGGTGGTCTCCAGTCAGCATAATCACTTCCAGTCCCATTTGCTGAATATGTTTAACAGCCTCTGCACTGTGTGGTTTTAATACATCAGCAACTGCAATAATACCCAATACTTCTGTTGAATTGGCAATATAAAGCAATGTGTTTCCTTCGTCGACCAGCAACTCAGTTTTGTTTGAAAATGAATCTGTTGCAATGTTTTTTTCTTCCATGAGTTTGGCGCTGCCGGCGAAATATACCCGTTCATTAATAACAGCTTTAATTCCCAATCCGGGAAATACTTCGAAGTCAACAACAGGTTGCGGAAGAATACCTCTGAATTCAGCTTCGTCCAGTACAGCATTTGCCAGTGGGTGTTCAGATTGTTTTTCTAGTGAGGCTGCAATTTCCAGCAATTTATTTTCGGGAAGAAAACGATTGGAAATGATTTTAGTAACCATCGGTTTCCCAGCAGTTAGTGTTCCTGTTTTATCTAATACGATTGTATCAATTTTGTGTCCGGTTTCCAGTGATTCAGCCGATTTGATCAGCATACCATGACTGGCTGCTTTGCCTGTTCCGACCATAATAGCTACCGGAGTTGCCAGTCCGAGTGCACAAGGACAGGAAATCACCAGCACGGAAATACCAATTGATAAAGCAAAATCAACAGGGTACCCCAGGAGCAGCCATACAGCCGATGCAACGAGAGCAATTGCGATGACAACGGGCACAAAAAAACCACTGATTTTATCTGCTAATTTAGCTATAGGAGCTTTAGAAGCTGATGCTTCTTCAACCAAACGAATAATTTGAGACAGGGTGGTGTCTTCACCGACTTTAGTTGCTTTTAGTGTCAGATAGCCTGTTTGACAAATGGTTGCCGACATCACGGTGTCACCTTCCTTTTTGAATACAGGTATACTTTCACCTGTCAATGCAGATTCGTCCAGCGAAGCATTACCTGCCATCACTTCTCCATCTACCGGAACCGACTGACCGGATTTTATAATAACGAGATCTCCTATTACAACCTGACAAACCGGAACTTCTGTTTCTTTATCATCACGTATAACCAAAGCTGTTTTAGGAGATAAATCCATTAGTTTGGTTAAAGCTTCTGAGGTCCGGCTTTTTGATCTGGCTTCAAAATACTTCCCTAAAGTGATTAGTGTAAGAATAGTGGCTCCCGATTCGAAATAAATATCGTGAGCAAATTTCATGATGTTTGTATCATGAGTACTTCCCATTCCATAGCCAATTCTGAAGATGACATAAATACCATAAAACATGGCTGCCGATGAGCCGATAGCAATTAGAGAATCCATGTTGGGGGCAAGTCTCATCAGACTCCTGAAACCTGTAATGAAGTACTTCCTGTTAATCAGGTAGATCGGTAGAGCCAGTAGAAACTGTATAAATGCAAAATTGAGTGCGTTAGCATGCCCTTTCAAAACCGCAGGATATGGTAGCGCTAACATATCACCCATCGAAACATAGAGCAGGGGAATCAGAAAAAACAAGGAACGTTGCCATCGTTTTTTCATGTTTATTGTTTCTTTATCAACTTTCAACTCATTCCCGTTTCCGGATTTTTTTGCAATAGTTTGTCCTTCCGTTTCTATTTTAACCCTCGTACTGGCTTCATATCCGGCTTTCTTAACTGCAGATTCTATATCAGTATTACTCATTACTGCTTCATCATACCGCACCGACATTGAATTAGTAAGCAAGTTTACCTGAACGGCTATAATTCCATCCAAATTTCGCACCGACTTGTCGACATGAGCCACACAAGCCGAACAACTCATTCCTTTTATATCAAATATTTCTGTTTTCATGTCAACTAAAACACATTTCTAATAATATTGTTTGTATGATTCTGAAAAAAACGAAAGAGTCACAACCGTAAATCAGTTGTGACTCTTTACTATTTAAGAGGTATTTGCTTTTAGAAAGACTGACGGGTTGACGCCTGATAGTTGATCTTCAGTGCGTAAGCACGCCTAAGGGCTTGTTTGATATCAGTTATGATACCCATTTTTGTTTCTTTGTCAGCTTTGATAGAAACGGTCATGACATTTTGATCCTCTTCTTTCATTGCAGTACGCTCCATGGTAATAAAATTTTCAATCTCAGATACATCTGCAAACTGATCATTTAACTGGATGCGGGTAGCTGAACCAAACTGCTCCCTAAATTCTCTGGTCGGCTCACCTACATAGATATAGCGCACCAAAGATTTATTCTCAAGTTTCTGAAGTTCCGTTGCAGAAGGTGGTGTTACCTTTACTTTATAGGTTACTTCCTTCATGGTTGTAACAGCCATGAAGAAGAATAACAACATAAAGATGATATCAGGTAGAGACGATGTGCTAAGTGCAGGCATGCCCCTTTTTTCTCCTTTTCTTATTACTGCCATTAGTTGGATCCTCCATAATTTTTAGGTTCGGCCTCGGATATTTTCTGAGGATAAACCGTTTGAACATCTTTTTGTTGCATTTCATTCAATTCGTCAAATTTCTTTCCGAATTTGAGTTGCGACAATTCATTACGCAATTCGTTATATGCAGCAACCAGTTCGTTCTGCACGTCAATGTACGCCTGATATTGCGTATCAACGTCATTTTGTACAGAAATAACGTGATCACGTGTATATTCGACTACACCAAGTGTTTCAAATTCTTTAGCGAATTTTTCGGGCAGATGTGCATCGTTTGCTTCGTTTTTTACAAACTCCTTGGCTTTTTCTTTGAGATCCCGGATGTTCATTTCCTCTCCTTGTACCAATAACTGGTTTAAGCTATTGATTTTAACAACGAAGATATTTCTTTTTTTGATGTCAATATCCTGTGGTTTTTGGTCAGGGGGTAGCGGTGGCGGAAGACGCCTTGTCAACCCTGTGCTGACATTCATCGATGTTGTTACAAGGAAGAAAATTAAAAGCAGGAACGAGATGTCTGCCATCGAGCTCGCATTGATTTCATTTAATTTTCTAGCCATTATTTTTGAAATAATTAGGTATACGTTTGATAATTATTTTAAGCTGGTATATATCCTGGAACCAAAGATTGTCAAGATAATAACCACAAATAAGGTGTAGATGGTATAAATAAACATATCCGTTATTTGTGCCCAGGTTCCCTCATTTTGTGTCCCTTCGTAACCGATGATGTTCATTTTTTCACTACTGCCAAGTATGTATGAAACAACGAATACACCTGCAAAAATCAAAATTGGAATTAATGACTTCAATGCAGAAACCGGATTACTTATGAATGATTTGATGAATTGAACAAGTGCCATTGATAGAGTAACGACGATGGCAATCCCGAACAAAATATATAACCAGTAAATAATTGTGTCTGTTAGCAGAGGCACATGTATGGCCTCACCTGCAGCACTGGCAATGGATTCGCTTCCTTGTCCTAAAGTTGCATAAAATGCAATAAGCAAAAGGAAAGAAATCAGTACCAGTACAAGGCCTGATATTTTGATTGCTTTAAACATAATTTCTTCTTATTTTGAATGTTTTACAATGATATCCAACAATGAAATTGATGAATCTTCCATGTCGTTGGTAAGACTTTCAATGATTGTAAGAATATAGTTGTAGAATACCTGTAGAATCATTGCAACGATCAAACCGAATACTGTTGTTAAAAGTGCTACCTTGATACCACCGGCAACTACAGTTGCAGAAATGTCACCTACCTGTTGGATTTTGTCAAAAGCCTGAATCATCCCGATTACTGTTCCCAAGAATCCTAAAGAAGGGGAAAGAGCAATAAAAAGAGAAATCCATGTCAGGTTTTTCTCAAGTAATCCTAACTGTACACCTCCATAAGATGCAACCGTTTTTTCAACAACTTCCACCCCTTCATCATAGCGTGAAAGCCCCTGGTAGAAAATAGAAGCAACAGGGCCACGTGTATCGCGGCATACTTCCATGGCAGCTTCCACACCACCTTTTTCCCACGCTTCGTCAATGCTGGTCAACAGTTTTTTTGTGTTTGTTGAAGACAAGCTTAGATAAATAATTCTTTCGATGCTTAAAGCTAAACCCAGAATCAAACAGAATGCTACCGGAGCCATCCACATAGCATCTCCTTCGATGAATTTTTGTTTCAATGCTTTATGCATTCCTTGTTCTTCTACAACGGCCGGAGCTGTTGTTTCCACTACTTCGCTGACAGTGGTGTCGCCTCCTGCAGCCTGAATAGAATCCTGTGCAATCACATTTAATGTAATACCAAAAGTGAAAAGTGCCACGATTGAGAAAGTTGCAAATACCTTTTTCATTTTACTTTTTTTTTGAATTTTTGAATTTTTATTTTGTGTTTATTTATCTCATTTCTATCTGTTTGCGGAGAGGAAGAGATTCGAACTCTCGATACGATTCCACACCGTATATACGCTTTCCAGGCGTACCTCTTCAACCACTCGAGCACCTCTCCGAATTAGCGGCGCAAGTTAGCAAAAATTTGTGACATACAAATAAAAATATATTATTTTGTAAGTCAAAAAATGTTTTTTTTAGTAAACAGAACGGATAATGATTACTTTGAACCTAAATTAAAAAGGTTTAAGGCGTTTTTCGTAGTTTGTTTAACGACAGCTTCATAGCTTGTGGATTGCAATGAGGCTATCTGACGAGCCGTGTATGACATATAAGCGCTTTCATTCCTTTTGCCTCTGTGAGGGACCGGAGTGAGGTAAGGGGCATCTGTCTCAAGTACGATATATTCCAGATCTGTTTGTTGTATAACCTCACCGAGAGTTGAGTTCTTAAAAGTAACAATACCGTTGATTCCAAGTAGAAAACCTCCAAATTCAATTATCCTGGCTGCTTCTTCAGTTGTGCCTCCAAAACTATGGAATATACCTCTTAAACCGCTGTTTTTGAAAGGTTCCATAGCGAGCATGGTTTCACTGAATGAATTTCTAACGTGGATAATAACCGGTTTATTGTATTCCAGTGCCCATTTTAATTGCTGCTGAAATGCCATTATTTGTTCTTTTACATAGGTTTGATCCCAATATAAATCGATACCGATTTCTCCTATAGCAATATATGTCCTGCGTTTTAATTCAGATTCAACTGAATCTAATTCTCTCTGATAATCTGCTTTTACACTGGTTGGGTGTAACCCTATTGCAGCATGGCAATACCCGGAATAACTTTCTTCGAGTTTAAGCATGGCATCCAGTGAACTGCTGTCGATATTCGGTAGAATAATATTCGTAACTCCGGCAGCCTTGGCTCTTTCGATTACTGCATCTCTGTCGGAATCAAATTCTTCAGCATATAAATGTGCATGCGTGTCGATCATGATTTATTCCCATTCGATGGTTGCAGGTGGTTTTGAACTGATGTCGTAAACCACCCGGTTTACTCCTTTTACTTTGTTGATGATGTCATTCGAAACTTTTGCCAGAAATTCATACGGCAACTGCGCCCAGTCGGCCGTCATGGCATCGGTTGAAGTTACAGCACGCAGGGCGACCGCATTTTCATACGTTCTTTCATCACCCATTACGCCTACCGATTGTACGGGGAGTAGGATTACTCCTGCCTGCCAAACCTTATCATACAGGTTCCATTCTCTGAGCCCGTTGATGAAAATATCATCGGCATCCTGTAAGATTCTTACCTTTTCAGGTGTTATGTCTCCTAATATACGTACAGCAAGTCCGGGTCCCGGGAATGGATGACGTTTGATGAGATGGCTCATCATGCCAAGTTCGGTTCCTACCTTTCTAACTTCATCTTTAAATAATAAACGTAATGGTTCGCATAGCCTGAGATTCATTTTCTCAGGTAAACCACCCACATTATGATGCGATTTGATGGTTGTGCCTGTGATTGAAAGTGATTCTATGATATCGGGATAAATTGTTCCCTGAGCAAGCCACTTTACATCTTTTATTTTGTGGGCTTCTTTGTCGAATACATCAATAAAGGCGGATCCGATAATTTTACGTTTTTTCTCAGGTTCAGTAACATCTTTCAGGAGTCTGTAAAAATAATCGCGTGCATTCACCCCGATGACATTTAATCCCAGGTGTTCGTAGTCTCTCAGTACGGTTTCGAATTCATTTTTTCTGAGTAATCCGTGATCTACAAAGATACAAGTGAGGTTCTTGCCTATTGCTTTGTTGAGTAAAACGGCTGCTACTGAAGAATCTACACCTCCTGAAAGACCAAGTACGACCTTGTCGTTGCCAAGCTGAGCTTTTAACTCGCTGACAGTTGTTTCAATGAATGATGCAGGTGACCAGTCACGTTTACATGCACAAATATTCAGGAAGTTTTCCAGTAGAAACATGCCGTCAAGGGTATGAAATACTTCCGGGTGAAACTGAACGCCCCAGGTTTTTTCTCCTTCTATCTTATAGGCTGCCAGTTCTACATCTTCGGTGCTGGCTACTTTTTTGAATTTTCCGGGAAGTTGTGTGATGCTGTCTCCATGCGACATCCAGATTTGCGATCCGGCTGATATGCCTTTAAAAAGTTCATCTCCGTCAGCAATGTACGACAAATTGGCACGACCGTATTCCCGGGAACCGGCGGCCTCTACCTTACCGCCTTCCTGGTGCACCATCAGTTGTGCTCCATAACAAATTCCCAATACCGGAAATTTTCCTCTGATGTTGGAAAGGGTTGTTGTAAAGGCAGTCGGGTCGTAAACCGAAAACGGGCTTCCGGAGAGAATGACTCCTCTTATGTCGTCGGTCTTTTCAGGAAATTTATTGTAAGGTACTATTTCGCAATATTCTTTTAATTCGCGTAATCTTCTGCCGATAAGCTGGGTGGTCTGTGAACCAAAGTCGAGGATGATTATTTTTTCAAGCATATAATTCTGAAATTTGCCGCAAAGGTACAAAAAATATTTATTGTTCCATTGACTTGCGGTTATTCAGTTCTTCTTGTGTTTTGGCTTTCATGCCGGGAGTTTCTTTGATAAGCTGTCTCAGGTATTCTTCTGGATAACCCGGACGAATGATTTCTGTTGGAATTTTTTTATCGTTTTGTAAGAACTTACCGTTCTCTTCTTTTTTAATAACACCATCTAAGTATTTAACCAGCAGGAATTCTCCCAGTTTTTTCCATGCGGTAGTAACGTTTGTAGCCTGAGTATGGCTGAAAGTTGTCAGAAATTCCCGGGCGTTTTCCTCAGGCAGACCGGTTACCGTTTTGTCGATACTCGGTATCATGGTGTGAAAGTTTGTTTCCCAGTGTTGTTGAACCTTTTTTATGTCGGGCATCACGAGTGAATACCTTGGATAAGCAAAATTTGATACTTGGTTGAATATCCAGAAAGCTGCGGTAGGAGAGTACTCAAGCAAACTTCCGTTGTGATCACTGAAGCATTCCGGTACACTGTTGATGCCGCAATACATGGGCACATATACCGATGAGGCAGCATCATCAACTCCAAACCAGAGGATTCCCCCCACGTATGGAGGCAGCCAGTTGCGCATCTGGGCGACAAAAGAAAAACCGGTTTGTTGGGTGGCAATCGGACGTTCGTGATAATATTCAACTCCGTCGACTTTGAAACTCAGGGGGCTCAAACGCAGTTTGCTTCCGTATTGTCCGGCTCCAAATCCTTTTGTGATGTCGAGTTCCGTCCCTTCGTACTGGTCACGCATGAAGCTTTTCATATCCTGTACGCTTAGTTTCTTTGCCGGTTTAATCCAAAGCGGCATGCGATCTACAGTTTCTCCTTTAATATATGTGATGTATTTCTCCATATCCGGATTTACTTGCCGGAAGAAACTCCACACCCTGGCCTCGCAAGCTCTCAATGCGCCATAATCAAGTGGTGCATACGTATCGGAAAAACTGAAATCTTTATTTTTTCCTTTGAAATAACCTTGTTCCCGGGCAAAAGCAATGACATCAACGGAATAAAGGCAGTTATTCCTGTCGTCGAAGGGGAAAGTGGTAATGCGGGCCTGATTAGCATGAGCCGCAATACAATCGTCAGGAATACGCTGTGCAACCCAGACTGCGCCTTTGTTTTTAGGGCCTTTACCTGTCATCTCCATAATCCAGACTTCATTTGGGTCGGCAATTGTAAATGATTCGCCTGAACTATAATAACCATATTCTTCAACTAAAGAAGTCATGATTCGGATAGCCTCACGTGCTGAGCGGGAGCGTTGTAACGCGATGTACATCAGGCTTCCATAATCAAGTATGCCGGTTGTATCTCTTAATTCTTCTCTGCCTCCGAAAGTTGTTTCTGCAATCGAAACCTGATTTTCATTCATGTTGCCGATAACGGCGAATGTCTTTTCAACTTGTTTTATTTGCCCCAGAAATTTTCCAGTGTCCCATTCGTAAATGTCGAGCATGGTCCCCGGCGGATAGGTGCGTGAAGGGTAATGATATAATGACCCAAACAGCCCATAGGAATCAGCCGCATAAGTAATCATTGTAGATCCGTCGACCGTCGCCAGTTTTCCCGCAATTAAATTTGTACAGGAAAAAATACGAAAGGAAACAGAGAATATGAATATTAATAATGTTACAATAAATCTCATCCTGAATTGTCTTTTTGCATGAAAAAGCGAACAAAGATAATACAATAATTTTATTTATTACAATATTTATACAGTTGTTCTATAAGTGAATGCAAGCGATTTTAAAAGCTGTTCAGTTTGATTTAAATGCCGTTTATGACAACTTTTTTGTATTTTTGCATGTTTAAAAATCAGTATACAAAAAGTAGACCGAATGTTTAAAATAATATTTTCAATTGTGGGGGCTTTGATGCTACCCGTTATTACGTTTTCGCAACATCATTCTCATAATCATGGACATGAGATTGCAGATTCACTTACCTACAAGCAGATATCTGAGATAACCGTGCAGGGGGCTCTGGCTAATAAATTGAACTTCCCTTATCAGATGGTTCTGGGCGAGGAAGCCGTTAGCCACGGTTTTATTACACCGGCGAATGCTTTGCATCATGTGCCGGGTGTGGCGCTGAGTCGTGATGCAATATGGGCAACTTCGGTGAATATCCGTGGCTTTTCGGAATCAAAATTACTCTTTCTGGCTGATGGAGACCGGATGCAAACTGCATCGGATGTTGCCGGTGTATTGTCGACTGTCGATATGGGGAATCTGGAAAAAATAGAAGTGATTAAAGGTGCCGGTTCGGTTATATACGGTACAGGAGCCATGGGAGGGGTGGTTAATTTTGTTACAAAACGCCCGGGTTATACTGAGAAGTTTAAAACCAATGGTCAGTTTTCAACCGGATTCCATTCTGTAAATAGTTTATGGGAAAATAATCTTAATGTTAATCTGACTAATCATGACTGGTATCTGACTTTAGACGGAAGTTACCGTATGGCACAAAACACTACGACTCCGGATGGAAAGCTGGCAAACAGCCAGTTTAATGATGCTTCGTGGGGGCTGAAGGGAGGTATGCGAAATGGCGATAATCAGGAGTTGCAGGTAAACTATAATCATTTTGAAGCCTGGGATGTCGGATTACCCGGAGGAAGTGTTTTTACTCCCGGTGCTATTGTTCGTTATTTGGGTTTTACAAGGAATCAGCTGAATGGAGAATATGTTTTCAAGGATTTGTCGCACGTGCTGAAAGTATTGAGTATAAAAGCATACACTCAAAACATCAAAAGAGAAGTGGAAAATGTGGCTAATTCCACTACGGCAGTATTCCCGGGAAGTTACAATGTTACCTCCGGATTAAAAGCAACAGCGGATTTGTATTTTAATGATTATGAAACCATGACGGTTGGAGTTGAAGGGTGGAACCGCGACCAGCAAACTTCCAGAATGAAAATTTCAACAGCTTCGGATACCATTGTTATCAGGGAGCAACCTACACCGAGAGCAAATATGTTTGATGTCGGTATTTTTGCCCAGCATAAATGGGTCGTAGACCCGAAATACTGGACCATTAATACCGGTTTGCGTCTTGATTTTATCAGGACTGCCAATGACACAGCATTCAGAGAGATATCAAGATATAAGTATGTGAATGGCGTCAGAACAGAAGTGCCTGCAAACAAAACGGTGTTGTTTCAGGAAGGAACTAAAAACGAACTGGCTTACTCAGCGCATATTGATGTTGCATTTAAGCCTGCAGAACGTCATAAACTGATTTTGTCAATCGCTAATGCTTACCGGGTGGCATCCATTGAAGAGAGATTCAAATACATTGATCAATTGGGTATGCCATTGGTTGGTAATCCTGATTTAAAGCCGGAAAAAGGATTGTTTTCAAATCTGAGTTATGCTTATACAGGAAAGAAGTTATTGTTTAATACAGATATTTTTGCCAGTTATCTTTTTGATTTGATTACAGAAAAAGAAGGACTATATTCGGGCATACCAGCCTGGATCAGTACCAATGTCGACCAGGCTCTGTATCTGGGCGGCGAATTTGATTTAAAATGGTTGATTTCGCATGTGCTTGATTTTGAGACTCATGCTTCGTATGTGTATGCGATTGATGCAAAGACTAAAGAACATTTGCCTTTTATCCCTGCGTTGCATGGGATTGTGAAGTTGCATTATCATTTCCATGATAAAATCGGCGCCTATGCCGAAATGGACTGGGAATTCGAGTCGGAAGAAGAACATGGAGAGAGTCATGAAGCCCATCGTCATGCCATTTTCAATGCCGGATTTCATACAACACCCCGAAAGATAGGGATGATCAATGTTCAATTTACCGGAGGAGTCCACAATATAATGAATCTGGCTTACGAAGAGCATCTGTCATCACTAAGGGGGATTAATCGTTTGGAACCGGGCAGAAATGTCTTCCTGAAAGCGAAGATTTTGTTTTAGCGAATAGCGAACAGCAATTAAACTTTTAAACACTTAAACTAACTACTAATTAAATGAACTACGGATTTTACACCTCACCATTTGGGAAATGTTGTATAGCTTTTACAACAGAAGGTTTATTTGGACTTATTTTTACAAAAACTGAAGAAGAAGCTGTTAAAGATTTGCATGACCGGTTTCCGAAAACAGATTTTACTTTAGATGCCGCGCAGGCTAAATTGTTGGGAGATCAAATTTTTAAGCAACGGAAAAATGTGCGGCTTTGTCCGCTGGGTACGCCTTTTCAACAATCAGTCTGGAAAGCATTACAAGAGATTCCTGAAGGAGAAATCCGGACTTATGCGCAGATTGCGGATGCAATTGGAAAACCTAAAGCTGTCAGAGCCGTTGGTACAGCTATCGGAGCTAATCCTATCGCGTATTTAATTCCTTGTCACCGGGTTGTTCGTACTGATGGTGGTTTGGGTGGTTACCGCTGGGGACTTGCCTTAAAACAGCAAATGTTGCAAGCGGAAAGGGTTGGCATATAAAAATCACAAAATGAGCCTGTTTTCCTAATGCAATAACTGTTTATGTATTTACAGGAATTTGCTGCAAATTTTGCTTATTTCCTCCAGAAAGCGGACATCGGTATCGTCCAGTATGTCATAGCGTTCGCTGTCAACGTCCAAAACTCCAGCTACTTCTCCTGATTTATTTAATATCGGTGTTACAATTTCTGAAACTGAAGCAGAACTACAGGCAATGTGTCCCGGGAATGCATTGACATCCGGAACCAGGATGCTCTTCTTTTCTTTCCAGGCTGTGCCGCAAACACCTTTGCCATACCGGATGCGGGTACAGGCTATTGGTCCCTGAAACGGGCCCAGTACCAGTTCGTCGCCTTTTACAAGATAAAAACCTACCCACCACCAATTAAAGGTTTCTTTCAGCGCGGCGGAGATGTTGGCTAAGTTAGCTACGATATCCACTTCGTTTGCTGTTAACGCCTGAAGCTGTGGTAACAGTTGTATATATTTTTCAGTTTTTGAGCTTGAAGATGAAACAAGTAAGTTTTCTGCCATTTTTTTTTGCAAATTTAGTAATTTCTGTGAATCAATAGTTGAAAAGCGACTATAATTAAAAAAGCGTTCTTCACTTCACCCCGCTTCATTTCTTGCTGAATCTCATGAAAAAAGTTCTGCTCCTTAACTTCTGATTCACATTATTTATAATAAAATTGATGTATGTCATTTCATCGACAATGTGTTTTTGTATATATTTGCATGTGAACGGAATATTTTTAAGATTTTATTGAAGTTGTATTATAATTTGAAAAAGTAATGAGTTATCTTGAAAATCTTGTTGATACATTGTTGGTAAACATGGGTGTTCCTGATACCCTGGCTATTTATTTGAGATTATTTCTTTTTCTTTTGATTTTATTTCTTTTTTCGTGGTTGGCTTTTCAGCTGACTAAAAAAGTATTCATCCGTAATATTTACAGGTTATTTAAGAAAACTTCCATCAAATGGGATGACTTGCTGGTAGAAAATAAGGTGTTCAATAATGTTGCTCATGTTATTCCGGCGGTAATTGTCAGGATTATGGCGCCTGTTATATTTGCTAATTTTGAAAAAGTGTTGCCTGTTGTGGTGAAACTGACAGATTCCTATCTGATTATTGTAGGCATGACAATATTGGCGGCATTTTTAAAAGTGATAGAATACAGTTTGTCAAAAAATGAGATTTTTAAGGACAAACCACTTACAAGCTATTTCCAGCTTATTAAGATTCTGCTTTATATTGTTGCTCTAATACTAGTCCTTTCTGTCTTGCTGGGAAAATCTCCTTTGTACTTTTTGAGCGCTTTTGGCGCTATATCAGCAATATTGTTATTGATATTCAAGGATACGATATTAGGATTGGTGGCGAGTGTTCAGATATCAGCTAATGACATGGTGCATGTCGGTGATTGGGTGGAGATGCCCAAATTCAATGCTGATGGCGATGTTATAGCGATTAATCTGAATACAGTAAAAGTGCAGAACTGGGATAAAACGATTACAACTATTCCGACTTATTATTTTATAACAGATAGCTTTAAAAACTGGCGGGGAATGCAGCAAAGCGGAGGGAGGAGAATTAAACGTTCTGTATTTTTGGATGCACATTCCGTGAAATTTGTTGATCCTGAAATGAGAGAGCGATTAAAGAAGTATTCTCTGATTAGTAATTATGTGGAAAAAAGGCAACAGGAAATCGAGCTATACAATTCTTCTAATCAGATGGATACATCCGTTTTGATTAATGGAAGGCGAATGACCAATATTGGTGTATTTAGAAAATATATAGAAAACTATCTTAAGAATCATCCCAGAATCAATCAGAAGATGACTATAATGGTCAGACAGTTAGCTATGGAAAGCAAGGGTATTCCAATGGAAATATATTGTTTTACCAATACGACGGCATGGCTCGAGTATGAAGAAATCCAAAGTGATATTTTTGATCATTTATATTCAACTGTGTCGTTTTTCGATCTTGATATATTCCAGGAACCCAGTGGTAAGGATTTTACAAAACTGACCGGTAACACATGAATGTTTTCATGATATTTTTTTCTCCCAAAAATACATCCTTGGTTTACACTCTTCAAATCCCAGGTTTGCATAAACTTGTTGTGCAGCAGAATTGTCTTCCCTGACTTCAAGCGTGAGTTTACAATAACCCCTTTCTTTCGAAATATTAATTAATTCCTGGATCAATGCTTTTCCCAATCCTTTGCCTCTGAATTTATCCAAAACAACCACATCATGAATGTACATGTAGGGCTTCAGCTTGAACGTTGAATAATTGATAAATGTTGTTGCCATACCGGCATAATTATTTTCGTATTTCATGAGTAGCACTTCTGCAGTGGGGTGCTCTTGTAGATTTTTTAAAAGTTTCTGCTGTTGATGCTCATTCAAGGGAGGGTAATCACCCATTGGATCCGACATGTAATGATTCAGAAGATCAAGATAGGCTCTTGTATGTTCTGTGTTTTGCCAGTTACATTGTTCAAATGTCATGCTTATAGCCATGTAAAGTTGTATATTTTTATTAAAGAGCGTCAAAGATATAAATTTTTATTTTGATAAAAGTGAATTATTCAGTTACTTTGCATATTCTGATGATGTAAATTTAAAGAATTAAGTTTCAGGACTCAACTTTTTATGCTTAATTTTGGTTTATATTCAAATGAATATATTAAAATCCAGTTCTCATAATTAAAACAGTTTAAAATGAAAATTTTTCAGTTATTTTTTATAATGCTGATTTCACTTGGGATGACAATCCCTGTGTTTGCTCAGCAAATGCCTCCGGTTCCGATCGATCCGAAAGTGCGTTATGGCAAATTAGAAAACGGTTTGACCTACTATATCCGTCATAACCAGCAGCCCAAACAAAGGGCTGAGTTTTACATTGCACAAAATGTAGGTGCGATTCTGGAAAATGATGATCAGAATGGATTGGCGCATTTTCTCGAACACATGGCATTTAACGGGACTAAAAACTTTCCCGATAAAATGATTATCGAGTATTTCGAAAAGATAGGTGTCAAATTTGGTTCTAATATTAATGCTTACACATCTCTGGATGAAACGGTTTACAACCTGTCGGATGTGCCGACGGTTCGGGAAAGTGTTATCGACAGTGCCTTGCTGGTCTTACACGATTGGTCGGGATTTATTTCTTTGCTGGGAGAAGAGATTGATGCTGAGAGAGGTGTAATCCGCGAGGAATGGCGTACAGGTGCCGGTCCAGAACGGAGGATGTGGAAAGCTTCCAATTATCTGAAATATCCCGGTTCTCAATATGCTAAAAGAGATGTTATCGGTGATACGGCTGTGATTAATAACTTCAGTCACGAAACGTTGCGTGCATTTTATCGCAAATGGTATCGTCCCGATTTGCAGGCAATACTAATTGTGGGCGACGTGGATGTTGATCAGGTGGAGGCAAGAATCAAAACGATGTTTGCTGATATATCTGCAAAGGAAAATGCAGGAGAACGTCCGGTATATCCAATTCTGGATAATAAAGAGCCAATCATTTCAATTGTAAAAGACAAGGAAGCTCGTATGACCCGTATTGAACTGGAGTACAAGCATGAAGTTATGCCGGATGAAATAAAACCCACAATGGCCGGATATATGACAGGGCTTTTAAATTCTGTCGTTTCTACGATTATGGGATACCGTTTTGAGGAAATTACACAACAGGCAGATGCTCCTTTCGTAGCTGGTTTTGCAGAATACGGCGAATTGGTGAAATCAAAAGATGCGTTTCAATTGTTGGCGATTCCTAAAGAAGGTCTGGAGCAACAGGGACTGAAAGCATTATTGCTCGAAGCCGAGAAAATGAAAAGATTCGGTTTTACAAATGCTGAGGTGGAAAGGGCAAAAACAGATATCCTGAAATCACTCGAAAATGCATATAATGACCGGGAAAACCAGCGTAACAGAGATTTGGTTCGTGAATATGTCCGCCATTTTCTGGATGGAGAAGTAATTCCGGGTATCGAATGGGAGTATCAAACTGCTCAGATGCTGATTCCACAACTGACTGCTGATCTGATTAATCAGGTTGTGAAAAATTATGTGACAGATGAGAATATGGTCGTTTCATTCATGGCTCCCGACAAGCCTTCTGTTTTAGTGCCTTCTGAAGAAGCCATTCTTCGGACAATAGCAGAAGTTAAAGCTGCTGAGTTGACTGCCAGAGAAGAGGAGGATTTGAATAGACCATTGATTGAGACGGCTCCGAAAGCAGGTAAAATTAAAAAGACAGAACAGGATAAAATATTTGGAACTACTACATGGAAACTTGCGAATGGAGTAAAAGTGGTGTTCAAGAAAACAGATTTTAAAAACGATGAAGTCTTGTTAAATGCTTTCAGCGAGGGAGGATTGTCGAAAGTGAAAGATGCCGGGGATATGGTTTCCGGAATGCTTGCCGCAACTATTGTCGCTAATAACGGGGTGGGTGAGTTTTCTCTGATCGACCTGAATAAAATGCTGACGGGCAAAATAGCAACTGTTACTCCTAAAATCGGTCAGTATGATGAAGGTTTCAGTGGAAAATCATCCGTTGCCGATTTTGAAACGATGCTGCAACTGGTTTATCTGTACTTCACTGCTCCGCGTAAAGATGATAATGCGTTTGGCGCTTTGGTGAATATGTATAAGACGAGTCTGGCCAATAGTGTCAACGACCCGCGCAGGGCTTTTTCTGATTCGGTCTCGGTCATGTTATATAATCGTAATCCAAGAACAGTTATATTGAACATGGAAACCCTCAATAAGCTTGATCAGGATAAAGCGTTGGCTATTTACAAAGACAGATTTGCAATTCCTGCTGATTTTACATTTGTATTTACAGGAAATGTTGATCCGGAGAATGAAACTGTTAAACAGGCTATATTGACTTACCTCGGAGGTTTGAAATCGAAAAAGAAAACCGAAAAATTTACCGACAATAAAATTCGCTTCCCAAGAGGCTTGGTAAATAATCACTTCAAACGGGATATGCAGATTAAGAAAGCATCCAATTTTATCCTGTACACAGGTCATCTTCCTTTTAATATAGAGAATTATGTTACCATGAATGCCATTGGGAATATTCTGAACATGCGCTATCTTGAAAGCATACGTGAAAAAGAAGGTGGTTCTTATGGGGTAGGGGTGAGAGGAGCTCTTGGTAATACTCCGGTTGATCAGGCCAGTGTAATGATGCAATTTGATACCGACCCGGAAAAACAGGCGCACCTGATGAGTATTATCCACAAGGAAGTCGATGAAATTGTTGAAAAAGGTCCGCGCGCTGATGATCTAGGCAAGGTAAAGGAAAATATGATTAAGAAATATGCTGAAGACCTGAGAGAAAATAATTGGTGGTCGGGTGCCATTGCCAGGTTCTATCAGGATGAGCTGAACTTTGTGGAAGACTATACGGCAGCAGTAGAAGCCCTGACTTCAGAAAAAATCCAATCGACATTAAGAAAACTTACAGAGCAGGGAAATGTACTGGAAGTGGTGATGATGCCGGGAGAATAGATTTTTAACCATATAAGTCATATAAGATACATATAAGTTTTGGAGCGTGTATAGAACTCTGTGATACAAATTATTTACCTGTTTAGGCAGAAAATTGGCAATGCAAATACTGGACTCCATTTTACACAAACTTATATGTATCTTATATGACTTATATGGTTTATTATTAAAATATAAAAATAAATCCCTCAAAATTTGGTTTGTAACATATTGTTTTTGTTATTTTGCAGCCGATTATGAGCTAAAAGTAACTAAAACACAGTTTTTATGTCAAAAAACCTAGTCATTGTAGAATCTCCTGCAAAAGCCAAGACCATAGAAAAATTTCTCGGTTCCGATTATCAGGTCATGTCCAGTTTCGGTCATATCCGGGATTTGGCAGAGAAAGGTATCGGGATTGATTTCGAACACAATTACAAACCTCTTTATGTAGTTTCTTCTGATAAGAAAAAAGTAGTTTCGGAACTTAAAAAAGCGGCAAAAGAAGCTGAAACCGTTTGGCTGGCTTCCGATGAAGACCGTGAAGGAGAAGCCATAGCCTGGCATTTATTCGATGAATTAAAATTAGATAGACAAAAAACCAGACGTATTGTTTTTCACGAAATAACTAAAGATGCAATCGTCAGGGCCATTGATAATCCCCGTGAAATTGACGGTCACCTGGTGGATGCGCAACAAGCTCGCCGGGTACTCGATCGCATCGTAGGCTTCGAATTGTCTCCCGTTTTGTGGAAAAAAGTAAAACCATCGCTTTCGGCGGGACGTGTACAGTCGGTCGCAGTCAGGCTGATTGTAGAACGCGAACGCGAAATCAATAATTTTGTAGCTGAATCATCCTATCGTGTCAATGCTGTTTTTCAGGCTGTTGACGTGAAAGGAAATCCAGCCATGCTGAAAGCCGAATTACAACACCGCTTTGCTAACAAGGAAGATGCCATGGCTTTTCTGGAGCATTGTAAAGATGCCTCATTCAGTATCAGTGATATTGTTACCAAACCTGCGAAGAAATCGCCGGCTCCGCCATTTACGACCTCTACACTGCAGCAGGAAGCTGCCCGGAAACTCGGTTTCTCCGTTTCCCAAACCATGCGGGTAGCGCAAACTTTATATGAATCTGGAAAGATTACCTATATGCGTACCGACTCGGTAAATCTATCGGATTTGGCGCTGAATACTTCTCGTGCTGAAATTACGTCGATGGCTGGAGAAAAATATGTAAAAATCAGAAAATTCACAACAAATACCAAAGGTGCTCAGGAAGCGCATGAGGCCATTCGTCCGACTTATATGAACGCGCATACCATTGAGGGTACAGCACAGGAAAAAAAACTCTATGACCTGATCTGGAAACGTACCATTGCTTCTCAAATGGCGGATGCTGAACTGGAGAAAACATCTGTTTATATTAACTGTTCCTGTAACCAACATCAGTTTGTGGCTACAGGGGAAGTGATTGTTTTTGATGGCTTCCTGAAAGTGTATCTCGAATCGACTGATGACGAAGACGAGGAAACAACTGATATGTTACCGGCCTTGAAAGCAAATCAATCACTGAAAGCAGAAGAGATTATTGCCCAGCAGCGTTTTACACAAAAGCCACCACGTTATGGCGAAGCGAGTCTGGTTAGAAAACTTGAGGAACTGGGAATTGGCCGGCCTTCAACCTATGCCCCCACGATTACGACGATTCAAAACAGATCTTATGTTGAAAAAGGTGACCGTCCGGCAGAAAAACGTACATTCAATATGCTGGTTCTCAAAGACGGAAGTGTTTCAGATAAAACAAAGACGGAAAATACCGGTGCAGAGAAATCCAAGCTGTTTCCTACCGATATCGGGATGGTTGTCAATGACTTTCTCACGGAATACTTCCCGACAATACTAAATTATAACTTCACGGCTCAGGTTGAAAAAGAATTTGACAGTATTGCCGATGGAAAAATAAACTGGGTGAGTTCGATTGATAAGTTCTACAAGCAGTTTCATCCGGTGGTGGAAGATACGCTGAAGAATTCGGAACGCCAGGTAGGCGAGCGGGTACTTGGAACAGATCCTAAGTCGGGTCGTCAGGTTTCGGTGAAGATTGGTCGTTTCGGTCCTGTTGCTCAAATCGGAACTGCTGAGGAAGAAGAAAAACCTGTTTTTGCTTCACTTCGGAAAGATCAGTTGATAGAGACCATTACCCTTGAGGATGCGTTGGAGTTGTTTAAATTGCCCAGACAATTGGGTGAGTTTGAAGGTAAAGAGATGACCGTTGCCATTGGTCGTTTTGGCCCTTATATCCGTCACGACGGAAGTTTTTATTCCCTTCCCAAGACCGATGATCCGTTGAGTGTAACTGCTGAACGGGCGATCAGTATTATAGAGGAAAAACGCGAAGCTGAAAAGAATAAGGTAATAGCTGTGTTGGGTGAGCAAAATGAGTATCAGGTGTTGAACGGTCGTTTCGGACCTTATTTTACGTATGAGAAGAATAATTACAAAATCCCTAAAAGTATTGATCCTAAAACCCTGACGGCAGATAAGTGCAGGGAACTGGTAGAACAACAGGGAACTGTAAAACCAAAAAAGAAAGGATTTCGAAAAAAATAGGGTATAATTGTTAGTGGTCAGTGGTTAATTGCTAACTGACCACTGATCACTTACCAATAATTAAATTGCATAATTCATATGAAGAAGTTAATTATCATCAGCCTGCTTTTTGTTGGAATTACCGGTATTCATGCGCAGTCAGCATTTGCACTGACGGATGGAGTACCAGCCCTGGTGTATGCGCTGCCCAAAACCAACCTGTGTTTTGAAATAGAAGTGGAAACTACGGTTGAAAAACCGGGTGTGTTCTATTTGTATTCTCAACGTTATCTGGCTACAAGCCAGGTTGTAATGGAAGAAAAAACCACATCAAAAGTGAAGGCTGTCAGCATGAAGACTGTTACGATTCCGGATGTGAATCGCCGGTTCGCAATTGAACCGATGGCTAAATCTCCCCTGAATGGTATTGTGGTAAATGAGCAGGGGATTTTGTGCGGAGTTAATATCACTCCTTCATCTCCGACAATTGCTGATATTAAGCAGCAGAAACAGGAAATTACCAAATCTGAGACTGATTTGCTGCCCTTAACTCAGGAGTATATGATGGCCGGTTCAACAGCCAAGATGGCAGAAGGTGCAGCCAAGCAAATATACGATATTCGTGCAAGCCGTTTAAACCTCTTGTCGGGGGAAATGGATCAGTTGCCCGATGGTGAGGCGCTAAAAACGATGCTCTGCGGACTTGATGCAAAGGAGAAAGAGTTAACGGAATTATTTGTCGGTTCGGTTAGAAAAAATACAAAGGTTTACAAGTTAAATCTGAGTCCGGATAATATTGTTTCTAATGAGGTTTTATTTCGCTTGTCGGCAACCCGTGGTGTAGTTGCTAAGGACGATTTGAGTGGAGAACCGTATTTTATTTCTATTACGCCTGAGAAAATACAAATGCAGGAACGTGATCCTAAAGCAAAAGTAGAAAAGGCTGGCTTATATACGGTTTTGCCTGCCCTTACAACTGTGACAGTCAGCGATGGAGTAAATCTGGTGTTGCAACAAACAATCCAGATGCCACAGTTTGGACAGTTGGTGACACTACCTGAATCCTTGTTGCGCACACCCGGAATCAAGATTATTGTTGATGTGCCTACCGGTAGAATAACCGGGATGACAACTCAACATTGACATTAAGAATTACATTGATAACAATAAAAAAGGTTCGTGGTTGTTGCCAGCGAACCTTTTTTATTGTTCCACAACAGTAAAGGTTTCTATCCCTTTTAAAAAATTCGGATTTTCCTGTATCATACAGAATGCTTTGTAAGATGCATTCTGTTGCGACTCTTTTTTGCTGGCGCCACTGGCTTCACATATTTTTTTGCCGTTAATCACCAGACCAGTACGGAACAGGTGTGAGTTGGCAGAAAACACTTCTTCTTCGAGTAATACAAATTCATACTTCAGGTGATATTTCTGACAATACTCAATGATTTTGGACTTGTAGTTTTTCTCATCAATAACTACTTTGTCGAGATCGATAAAAGTCTTGAATAGTCTTTTTTCCACAAATCTTTTACATTGCTTGTATCCTTGATCAAGGTATATGGCACCAATTAACGCTTCAAAGGCATTCCCATAGATATTGCTATTGGAGCTGTTAGCGATGTGACGCGACTTTACGACCAATTTATCAAGTCCCATTTCCAGAGCCAGTTGGTTTAAAAAGTCACGTTTTACCAACTTCGACCGGGTATTGGTCAGGAAGCCTTCCCGTTGACGGTCGTAACGGGTAAACAAAATATCGGTGACCACCGAATTGAGTACGGCATCTCCCAAAAATTCGAGCCTTTCATTGCTCAGGAAATGTCCGCTGGGTGATGAACGGGTCATCGAGCGGTGCCGCAATGCCAATTGATAGTAATTGATTTTATCCGGATAAAATCCCAGGATATGATAAAATTGCAAATAAGGCTCTTTTCGAGCGTTCGATAAGAGCCTTATTTTTCTTAATAAATATTTAAACACCTTATCTTTTGAACTTTTTTACAATTAAGCTCGCATTGTGCCCGCCAAATCCAAAGGTATTTGAAAGAGCAGCATTTACCGTGCGTTTTTGAGCTTTGTTAAACGTAAAATTAAGGTTATAATCAATTTCCGGATCATTGTCTCCTTCTTCATGATTGATGGTTGGAGGGACAATGTCATCCTGAACCGACAGTACAGCCACGATTGCTTCTACAGCACCGGCAGCTCCCAGTAAATGACCCGTCATCGATTTAGTAGAACTGATATTCAGTTTGTAGGCATGATCTCCGAAAACATCTTTTATTGCTTTCGCTTCAGAAGGGTCTCCAACCGGCGTTGAGGTTCCGTGAACATTGATGTAGTCGATGTCTTCAGGTTTCAAACCGGCATCTTTCAATGCTCTTTTCATCACCAGCATGGCACCTAATCCATCAGGATGTGTTGCAGTGAGGTGATAAGCATCGGCAGACAGACCGCCGCCAACAACCTCGCAAATGATATTTGCGCCACGGGCAAGTGCGTGCTCAAGCTCTTCGAAAACCAGACATCCGGCACCTTCTCCCATCACAAAACCATCACGACTTCCACTGAATGGGCGGGATGCTGTTTCAGGGCTATCGTTTCTTGTCGATAACGCTGTTAACGCGTTAAAACCGCCCACGCCACCAGGAGTCAATGCAGATTCTGCACCTCCGGTGATCATTACATTAGCTTTTCCTAACCGGATATAATTGAAAGCGTCAATTAAAGCATTGGTAGAAGAAGCACAGGCAGAAGCAATAGAATAGTTGGGACCTCTGAACCCATAGGTAATTGAAATCTGTCCTGCTGCAATATCCGAAATCATTTTCGGAATAAAGAAAGGATTGAATTTCGGACCATTTTCAAGGTTCTGATAATAGTACCCAATTTCCTGCTCAAAAGTAGTTATACCGCCAATTCCTGCAGAGAAGATTACTCCTACTTCATCTTTGTCAACCGTTTCCAGATCTAATCCACTATGCTCAATCGCTTCTTTGGCGGATACCATCGCGAGTTGCGCATAAATGTCCATTTTTCTGGCTTCTTTCCGGTCGAAATGCTGGTTCGGATCGAAATCTTTTACCTGACAGGCAAACTTCGTTTTAAAATTGGTAGTATCAAAGCGGGTAATCAGTGAAGCACCGCTCTTTCCATTGATAATACTATTCCAGAATTCCGGAATAGTATTACCAAGAGGAGTAACGGCACCAAGACCGGTTACTACAACTCTTTTTAATTCCATAATGTTCTTAAGGAATAATTATTATAATGCTTCGATGTATGCGATAGCATCACCAACTGTAGAGATTTTTTCTGCCTGATCTTCAGGAATAGTGATTCCGAATTCTTTTTCGAATTCCATGATCAATTCTACAGTGTCTAATGAATCTGCTCCCAGATCGTTAGTAAAACTTGCTGTTGGAACCACTTCTGATTCGTCAACACCTAATTTCTCCACGATGATCGCTTTTACTTTAGCTGCAACTTCTGACATAATTTTGTTTTTTAAGTTGATAAATAAAATTTGTTTTTTAATTTTGCGCTGCAAAGTAAAATAATTTTCTCGACATAACCTCGACATTGTTGAAAAAATTACTCTTTTTTGCACAATTTTTCCAATTTTGCGCAAAATTATTCGCTTTATGACCCCTAAAATAGCCCTTTTTGCATCCGGTTCAGGATCCAATGTTGAAAACATCGTCCGGTATTTTGCCGGAAAAAAGACGGTTGAGTTCCCCCTGATTTTATCTAATAAACAAGATGCTTTTGTTCATGAAAGGGCAAAGATGCTGGGAGTTCCATCGGTTACATTTTCAAGAGACGAGTTTGCAGACGGACGAAAAATAGTCTCATTACTAGATAAATATGAGGTTGATTTTATCGTACTTGCAGGTTTTTTGCTTAAAGTTTCATTGCCAATACTGGAGGCCTACCCCAACAAAATCATCAATATCCATCCGGCGCTTTTACCTAAATTCGGCGGAAAGGGCATGTACGGACACCATGTGCATCAGGCGGTGGTGGATGCCGGTGAGACACATTCGGGTATTACGATTCACTATGTGAATGAGCAATACGACGAAGGAAGTATTATTTTTCAGGCTACCTGTGAAGTGTCTGTCGGCGATACTCCCGATATGGTTGCAGATAAAGTACATGCACTGGAATATCGATACTTTCCGGAAGTAATAGAAAAATTAGCTATCGGTGTTTTATAAGTGCCCAACTGCGGTGTTACTTTCGATATTCGGATTCGGTCACGTACTTCAGTACACACCCTCATCCTCAATATCTCAGCGCCTTGTATTTGAACACTTCTGAAATACCGTCCTATTCTAACGGGGATATGCCTAATTGTCGGTATGTTTCCCGCATTGCTTCTTCGTTGTCGGTTATTACCAACAACGAATCACCTTCTTCCAGATGTGTATTTCCGCGTGGGATGAAGTAGCGGTCATGTCGTTTTACCATTACTACAAGTGTGTGTTCAGGAAGGTTGATGTTCATAAGGTTATTCCCTTGCTTCAGCATTTCCTGATTTACTTTGATTTCGCAGGTAGCAGATTTGATCTCGTCGGAAAACTCTACATCAAATTCTTTCAATTTAGGTCTGGTGGGTGCTACGCTTGATAGCTTCAGCCATTTGGCAATTAAAGGCACAGATGTTCCCTGAACCATTAATGAGAGTATGGTGATGAAAAATACAATATTAAAAATCATTTTGGCCTGTGGCACATCGTTTACCCAGGGGTAAGTTGCAAATATGATAGGCACTGCTCCCCGTAGGCCAACCCATGAAGTAAATATGCGTGCCCTGAACGATAGTTTTTTAAAGGGCAGCAGACACAGAAAAACTGAAAGCGGACGGGACACAATAATCATAAATACTCCGACGATAATTCCTACGCCGGCAATTGGCAGCAATTCACTTGGTTCTACCAACAGCCCTAAAGCCAGGAACATGATAATTTGAAAGAGCCAGGTAAGTCCATCAAAAAACTTTAAGGTACTCCGGCGATGTACAATCTTATGATTTCCGATTATCAAACCGCCTAAATAAACGGCTAAATATCCGTTACCTCCCATCTGGGTGGTTATTCCATAAATGAAAAACATAATGGTCAGCATCAATACCGAGTACAATGCGTCGTTATCAAGGTTGATTTTGTTGATAAGTTTCACTGCGAATTTTCCAAGTAAATATCCTGCACCCGCACCGAATAAGAGTTGTTGCATGAATTTCAATATTACCATCCAGCCACTTATTTCAGGGGTGTTCAATAACTGAATCAAAACAATTGTGATCATGTAAGCCATAGGGTCGTTACTACCACTCTCAAGTTCAAGCAACGGACGTAGGTTTTCTTTCATTGAAAGATTCTTCGATCGTAATATTGAAAATACGGAAGCCGAGTCGGTTGATGACATCACTCCTGCCAATAGAATTGATTCGAGCAGCGTGAAAGTAACGCTATGAAGGATGTTGTTAGTTAGCCAGTAGACAAAGACTCCTGTGATTAAAGCGGTAAGAAGAACTCCTATAGTGGCTAATACCACTCCCTCGCGGGCAATTGGCTTAATCTCGGACAGTCTGGTGTCCATACCTCCGGAAAAGAGGATGATATTAAGTGCTACTACCCCGATATATTGTGTGACGCTTGGTGAGCTGAATTGAATGCCGAGCCCTCCGCTCCCGGAAATAATACCAATAAAAAGAAATAACAAGAGTGTAGGTACTCCGTATTTATAGCCGGTTTTACCTGCGATTAAGCTGATGAACAGCAATACCGATGTAACTAAAATAAAAAGATCAAAATTCAAACCCATAAGCGATTAACTAACTATTTTTACAGAAGTTGCGTCTCCTTTTTTTTTGATAATTGCAAAAATACAATTTTTTTTTGTTTTTTCTTTTGCAGGATCAAAAAAACACTGTATATTTGCACCCGCAAAAGCAAGGTGCCATAGCTCAGTTGGTAGAGCAAAGGACTGAAAATCCTTGTGTCCCCGGTTCGATTCCTGGTGGCACCACTTTTAAAAGAAAAGCGCTGCAATTTAACAATTGTGGCGCTTTTTGTTTTTTTGCATACTAAAATCGTAAACATTCCGGAAAAAGAAAAATGCCCTGCAAATATTTTATTTACAGGGCATTTGTTGCATTTGTGACTCCGAAAGGATTCTAACCTTTAACCTTCTGATCCGTAGTCAGATGCTCTATACAGTTGAGCTACGGAGCCGTTTTTGCTTTTTGCGTGTGCAAAGGTAATGTTTTTACCGAAATCACCAAAATTAATTTCGGGTTTTTTCAAATTTATTGAATTATATCTCCGGATATGTTACCCGGCTGTTTTGCAGGCTTTGTACTCTTTATGCCGGTTAGTCTATAGTAACTACCAGATATTATTTTTTTTAATTGAGTTGATTTGTTTCGATAAACTTTATATCTTTGCATCAAAATGATGATTAATTCATTGAAATTAAGGAGAATTAGAAGATGGCTGAAGAAGTAAAAAAACCAAGAAGGCCCCGTAGGACCAAAAAGAATGTAGAAAAAGATGTGCTTGATGCGGTAACATCCGTAATTGAGGATGTTGGGTTTGGAAAAGTAACACTCAAAGAAATTGCTACACGCGCTAAAATTGAAGCTTCGGTGTTTTATCGCAGGTATGATAATCTGGAAGAACTCTTTGATGATTATACCAGAAAGTATGACTACTGGTTCATGAGTGTCGCTGATAACATGCCAAAAAATCTGAATGACGAAGATGCGTTTAAATGGATTATTCAGAATTTGGCAAAGGAACTCTATAGCAACAAAATCATGCAAAGATTGCTGATTTGGGAGTTGTGTGATGAAAATAATCCGGTAACCCAGCGAACTGCAGTGCAGCGTGAAATCCTGAATAAGTCACTGATTCAATTGTTGGAGCAGCGTTTCGATGGCTCCGGGCTGGATATGAACGTGCTTACCGCCGTGTGCATTTCGGGAGTGTATTATTTAATTCTGCACCAGAATATCTCTAAATTCTGTGATGTTGATTTTTCTACCAAAGCGGGAAAGAAGAGATTAGAAAAGGCACTCGATCAACTTATTTCTTTGTTTTTCTCCGAATTGAGGCATCAACAGGAAAAGCATCAGATTGCGCAACGTTTGAGGGAAGCAGGGGTGAGTCAGGAAGTCATTGACCGTTGTATAGAGCTTAAGTAACCAACGTCAACGGTAAGCAGAAAAAGTGTTTTATTTAAAGTGCATATAATGAGCTTCTGGCCATGGTGTGCACTTTTGTGTTGCTGAGGTTATTTAAACAGCAGATATTGTATTTGTATATAAGATAATAATTATTTATCTTTGCATCGAATTATACAACATTTTATTGAAACTTTACAGACTTAAATGAAATTGCTTAACCGATGAAATGATTTGTGAGTTTGCAAAATTTGCTTTCCTGAAAAGTAAAAAAACAAGGCGCTGAATCTGTAAAAAGATCAGTGCCTTGTCATTTTGTAAAGCTATATTGTTTCTTGAATCGCTTTATACATTAAATCTGAAGTGCATGATATCTCCGTCCTGAACCACATAATCTTTGCCTTCCACATTCATCTTACCAGCTTCTTTGCAAGCAGCTTCGGAACCCAGTGTAATAAAATCGTCGTATTTAATAACCTCGGCACGGATAAAACCTTTTTCAAAATCAGAATGGATAACACCGGCGCACTGGGGAGCTTTCCATCCTTCGTGGAAGGTCCATGCCCTGACTTCCTGAACTCCTGCTGTGAAATAAGTTTGCAGGTTTAGTAATTTATAGGCTGATTTAATCAGCCGGGCAACTCCCGATTCGGTTAGTCCGACTTCCTCGAGGAACATCTGACGTTCTTCGTAGGTTTCTAATTCGGCAATGTCGGCCTCAGTGGCTGCCGCTACAATCAGTATTTCTGCATTTTCATCTTTAACAGCCTCTCTGACGGCATCTACATAAGCATTACCATTAACTGCCGATGCTTCATCAACATTACAGATATACATCACCGGTTTGTCGGTAAGCAGGAACAAGTCCTTTACATAAGGTTTTTCGGCCTTGTCGAGGATAACCGTGCGGGCTGATTTTCCCTGCAAAAGAGCTTCGCGGTATTTCAGCAGGATATCGTACACGATTTTGGCAGTTTTATCACCTCCGGTTTGCGCTTGTTTCTGTACTTTGTTGATACGGCTTTCAACCGTTTCAAGATCTTTCAGTTGTAATTCCGTATCGATAATTTCTTTGTCTCTCACCGGATTGATATTGCCGTCGACATGCACAATGTTGTCGTTTTCAAAACAACGTAACACGTGAATGATGGCGTCTGTTTCCCTGATGTTGGCTAAAAATTTATTTCCAAGACCTTCACCTTTGCTGGCGCCTTTCACCAGCCCGGCAATATCCACAATCTCGACAGTAGTGGGTACAATGCGTTGCGGGTTGACCAGTCCGGCTAATTTATTCAATCTTTCATCAGGCACTGTAATCACACCCACATTGGGTTCGATGGTGCAGAAAGGAAAGTTTGCAGCCTGGGCTTTTGCATTCGATAAACAGTTGAAAAGGGTCGATTTCCCTACGTTGGGTAATCCGACAATACCACATTGTAACGCCATTATAACTATGATTTGATTTGGGCTGCAAAGATAGGCAAAAAAGCTGAACCTGAAAACTATGTATATCGACAGAATTGCTTACATTTGCGATAATAAAAATTAAATTTAATACTGCTATGAATACACAAATCAAACAAATTGCCCAAAGAATCCGCGGATTAAGAGAAGTATTGAATGTTTCGGTTGAGGATGCAGCCACAAAATGTGGGGTAACTGAATCCGAATTGATCAGGTATGAGTCCGGAACAAGCGATATCCCGGTGAGTTTCATCTGTCAGTTTGCCCAATGTTATGGTGTAGAATGTACTACGTTGATGTCGGGAGAAGAACCACACGTGTCGACCTATTTTGTTACCCGCAAGGGAACAGGTGTTAGCGTAGAACGCACCAAAGCTTACAAATACCTGGCGTTGGCCCATGGATTCCGTCAGGCAAAGATGGCTCCGTTTGAGGTGACTGTTGAGCCCAATGATTTGCCCATTACGCTTAACACACACGCCGGACAAGAGTTTAATCAGGTGTTGGAAGGCACTTTACAATTGCACATTGCCGGAAATGATCTGGTGTTAAACGAAGGTGACAGCATTTATTTCGATGCCACAAAACCCCATGGAATGAAAGCTGTTGGAGCGAAAAGAGTGAGATTCCTGGCGGTGATCGGATGAAATTTTATCCCATTATGAAGCATTTTATCCCATATCTTCACGTTTTGCCCCTGTTTGTGCAGTTTTCTGAATGAAGGTATTTCCTTTGCAGCCGAATTAATCAAAATATCGTAACGCCATGCTCGAACAGTTCCTCAGACAAACTCAGTTTAAAGACTTCGAAGATTTCAAATCGAACTATCAATTAGTTGTTCCCGACAATTTTAATTTCGGATATGATGTCGTCGATGCCTGGGCTGAAAAGGAACCCAATAAAAGAGCCTTGTTATGGACGAATGATAAAGGAGAATGCCGCGAATTCACCTTTGCCGAGTTGAAATATCATTCCGATCAGACAGCGTCTTACTTTCAGAGCCTGGGAATCAAAAAAGGCGATATTGTGATGGCTATTTTGAAACGTCGGTACGAGTTCTGGTTCACCATCGTCGCGCTGCATAAAATTGGCGCCATTATTATCCCGGCAACCCATCTGTTGACAAAAAAAGATCTGGTATACCGCAACAATGCGGCCGATATCAAAGCCATTATAGCCGTAGGAGAGGAACCGATTCTATCTCACATCAACGATTCGAGGGCGGAATCGCCTACCATTGAAATGTTGATTTCGGTCGGACCGGTTGTGCCGGAAGGATGGCTCGATTTTCACAAAGGCATTGAAACAGCGCCTGCTTTCACCAAAATAGAAAAGGTCAATGAAAACTCCGATCCACTGATTATCAGTTTCACGTCCGGAACTACCGGAAATCCGAAAATGGTGATGCTGGACTATGTTTATCCGTTGGCGCATATTGTCACGGCCAAATACTGGCATAACCTGCATGAAGGCAGTCTGCACCTGACCATTGCCGATACCGGCTGGCTGAAAGCTGTTTGGGGAAAGTTATACGGACAGTGGATAGTGGGCGCTTGTGTGTTTGTATACGATCATGAGAAGTTTACGCCGGTTGATATGTTGGCGATGATAGAGAAATATCGCATTACCTCTCTTTGTGCGCCTCCTACTATTTTTCGTTTTCTCATCCGTGAAGATGTGAGCAAATATGATTTGACATCACTTGAATACTGTACTATTGCCGGAGAAGCGCTGAATCCCGCGGTTTATGAGCAGTTTCTCAAACTGACAGGAGTGAAGTTGTGTGAAGGTTACGGGCAAAGTGAGACGACACTGACCATTTTTACTTCGCCTTGGACCAATCCGAAGCCGGGCTCCATGGGGCTTCCCAATCCGCATTACGACATTGATTTGCTGACCCCGGACGGTCGTACAGCCGAAGCCGGTGAACAGGGCGAGATTGTTATCCGTACCGATCGTCAATATCCGGTTGGACTGTTCAAAGGCTATTACCGCAATGAAACCCTGACGAAAGAAGCCTGGTACGACAATATCTACCATACCGGCGATGTGGCCTGGCGCGATGAAGATGGATTTTTCTGGTTCGTGGGGCGTACCGACGATGTAATTAAAAGTTCAGGATATCGTATAGGTCCGTTCGAAGTCGAAAGCGCCCTGATGACTCATCCTGCCGTGGTTGAATGTGCCATTACCGGAGTCCCCGACGAAATCCGGGGCCAAATTGTGAAAGCCACCATCATTTTGGCTAAAGATTACAAAGACAAAGCCGGTGAAGCCTTGATAAAAGAAATTCAGGAGCATGTAAAAACCGTTACTGCACCTTATAAATATCCCCGCATCATCGAGTTTGTTGACGAACTCCCCAAGACCATCAGCGGAAAAATCCGGAGGACGGAGATCAGGGAGAAGGATAAAAAGGGGTGATGTTTTTATCAGCGTTTCAAATAATAGTTTACGGTAGTTACCACCCGCACATTCTTAATATACGGCGTATTCGAATCCCGGTCGGTAATGGTAAACTGCCCCTGATACGCATCCCGGATTTTGCCTAACTTGCTATTGGAGTCCTTGGCAAATTTCTCAGCAGCGAGTCTGGCGTTACGTGTTGCTTCTTCAATCATGCCCGGCTTGATTTCATTCAAACCGGTAAATTCATAGCTGACATTGAAGCGGTAATCTCCACCGGAAATGGCGATGCCCTGTTTTAGCAACTCCGTTTGTTCCGACATCAGTTTGCGTACTTTATCCACATTGTTTGAGGTGACTGTGATGACCGAAGTGGCGTTGTAGCGAAACTCAGGTACTGTTGTGTTATACCTTTCAGCCTTGAGGTCGAGAATTTCGGGTGCAGCCACGCTGATTTCTTCTTCAGCAATACCATTTGATTTCAGGAAAGCAATAATAGCTTTGTTTTTCGTGTTGATGTTATTGTAAAGCGAAATCAGATCATCGCCCAGATCTTTGTACATCAACGGCCAAATGATTTTGTTGGCAGGCACTTCCATTTCGGCCAGACCTTTGACACTCACTACCCGGTCTTTGTCTTTAAAACTATTGATGCCCATATACAGCATTAAACCAAGTACACAAAAACCCAAAGCAAGGATGGAGGCTTCGATTATTCTGTTTTTCATAACATTGAAGTTTTTATAAATTGAGAGGTAAAGTTACAGTTTGTTGTTGGATTAACAAAATGGGATACGTAGAGACGCGATTAATCGCGTCTCTACGTATCCGCCAACACAACTTATCGGGGGATTGCTTCGTCGGCTTCGCCGACTCACAATGACGGAGCATTAATTATGGTCATATATACGTCGCACGAGTTTTTGCGAACATATTGAGTGATTTGCAGCGACGGGTTCGAAGGCCAATTACGCTCAACCAAAACCTTATTCCCAACCTTATTTTCTAACTAAACTACCTTAGTAGAAAATGAACACCCCCACCATACCTAACCTTATTAGCTTATTAAAACCATATCAAAAAATAAGGTAATAAGGTCAGAGAAATTATCGACCAAATCTCTGCTACTAAGGTTGTTTAGTTAGAAAATAAGGTTAATAAATAAGGTTAATAAATAAGGTTGATAGCGGGTTGTTCTCGGTAACAACTGCTTCCCGGTCCTTTGTTTCGTTTTGGATGACAGTGTTAATTGAGCATCACTATTCCATCACCAACCCCTTCCCCTCATTTCCCCACCCTTAGCCGTTTTAACTTAAATTTTATGAAGTATGTAATCATTCCAATTTTTTGTTCAAAAACAGCACAATCTTTGGTATAGCCTCTGTGAAATTTTATGTATAACCAGTTTGCTTATTTATATAAAAAAGGCAAACACAAAACCAAATTATTATGGCTGTTTTTTATAACAAGGTGCAACGGAAGAATCCTTCCGACCCTAACGCGACTGCAAAGTGGTATCCCTCGCTTCGTACCACCGGTATGCTGAAAGAGAAAGAAGTGGCACGTCAGATTGCCGACGAAACCACGCTGAACCCGAAGGAAGCCGAAATGGCGCTTTCGCAGTTACAAAAGATCATGCTTCGTGCGCTGCACAACGGACAGTCCATCCAGCTGGGCGACTGGGGTTCGTTTCACCTCACCCTGAATGCCGAAGGTAGCGAAACCGAAGCAGATGTAAGTGCTACGAAAGTCAGAAAAGTCAACATCCGGTTCTCTCCCGGCAAGGAACTGAAGGAATCGGTTGCCAAAGTTGAATTCCGACAAGCCAGTACACTGAGCAAATAACTATTGATCTTTTATCCCCAATGAACCGGGCGGCTTACCTCGATAAGCCGCCCGGTTTTTTGATGCTTGCCCATCTTATCGACGCGAGTTGCCCAACTCGTTGGCGTGAGTTGTCCAACTTATTGGCGTGAGTTGCCCAATTTGTTGACGCGAGTTGCCCAACTCGAATGAACCAGTTGCCCATCTATCTTCAGCAAAGTCTTGTTCTCTCTTCAACAAGATACTGTTCTCCCTGAACACAAGTCCTGTTTTGCCTGCAACTTCTTCAAATCGGGGCATCTGCCATTTTTAGCAGGTTGTCATAACCTGACAAATTTTCTTGTCACTTAAATAATCTAAATTGTTTATGTCTGGCAGGGTTAAATTGTTTTTACTACTGCTAACGAATGTGATAAAACCGGCACTTGCAGCGGGATATAATACATTTTTATTTGGCTAATATGCAGGTAAGTAATTAAAGATGAAAGAAAAAAGCAGGTATGAGTTAAAATTATTGAAAAATATTTTTAGCTTTGTAATCTGAAAATGCTACGGATGAAATGTTAACCGAATTATCTGATACTGACATGTGCAACCTGTACTTTCTCTTGGGTTGTGAGTTTAGTTGTGGATTGTGGGTGATTTTGGAGAAAAGAGTAAGAAGTTTGAATTTGTAGTATGTGTATTAATCATACTTGAAGAGGTTTCTTATTGTCGTATATTTTAATGAATTAGAACTGATGATCAAGTGGGGATATGAACAATGAGTTGGACATACATGAAATGGAGTTGGATATATATTGGTGTTAGCGGTAAGTGTAAAAAACGAAAATCAAAGTGAATATGATAGATCGAACTTTATTTTTATTGATAGTAATAATGTTTTGCTATGGTTGTACGAATACAGACAAGAAAGAAAAAAGTGACACAGATCAAACACTAAGAATTGACACAATTACTAAGTTTGATCCTACAAATTATGAAGAAGAAATAAACGACACACTTGTAGACTCTGTTAGAAATATCAAAATTGTCATTAAAAAATCGACAAGAATGGATAAATTTATAACTCAAGAGTTAGAACTAGACAGTTTGCATTTTCAAAGAATAAATTATCGAGACAAGACCTTAGAATTCAAAGTACTCGAGCATGACAAAGTGATATTCGAAAAAAGGATTTTAAAGGAAGATTTAATTCAGATAAATGACAAGGACTTTTTGTCTAAATCTGTAATGCACGGAGCATGGTTTGAATCTTATGATAAAGAAACAGAAGAAATAAAAATGAGCTTTAATATTGTAGTTCCAGATACAGACTGGGGTTATTTCTTTATCATGATAGTAGATAAATCTGGAAACATAAAAATTGAAGAGCAAATTGAACAAGATGAAGACTTTTAACGAACTATTTAAGGTAAACACCTAACACCTAACAAGCCCTAAGCACAATCCTATCGGGTGTGTCGCTTAGCGCCATCCGTTACGGTGGCATATTAGAAAAAATGAAGAACGTAATTTACATATTATTTGTAGTTGTGACACTCTTGTCTTGTACAGACAAGAATAAACAACTTAATGGGACTTGGATTGAAAAAGACAACTTCCGGAATCCTAAAACATTCAACTTTATGGAGAATTCCTTTCAGGTTTTCGACGGAAAGTATCTTATTGCTGAAAAAATCTTTTTAATCAAAAAAGACACTTTTATAACAGGCGACTATAACGAAATTAATAAAAGTAGATTTAAATTGAATGGGAATATCTTATCATTTATAAACCTGAATAATGACACTGTAATCAGCAGCTTTGAAAGGGGTGATTTTAAGAATCCACTTGACTATTTTAATTACAAGAAAGGAATTAAAATCTGTGTGCCCAAACTGAATTCCGAGGAAATCAGACAAACAGAGAAAGCCAATTCAATTTATTATGACTCTCATGGAAACCTTTATTATAATGGAAGAAAAACAGCTATTAAGGATTTAGCAAGTCAGTTTAGAACAGATGGTGAATATGAAATAATTTACACTTTAATTTACTGTGACAGAAATGTTAGTTTATCAAAGTTGCAAGAAATTAAGAGGGAGCTAATAAAATCCCAAAATTATTTTGTCACTTACATTACACAAAACAACAAAAACCAATTAGAAGGAATTAATGTAAGACTTCCACATATTACTGAATCTGAATCAATATTGGATTTGATTCCTGAAAACAACTATGAGGCATTGATTTGCCAAATTACAAATGACAAAATTTTGTTGAACGGAAAAGAAATTTCTTCTAATCAATTATTCCAATTATTAAAGGATAAGATTTCCCAAAAGAAAAACGAACTTAATGTAAAAGTTTATTTTGATGACAAAATGAACTATGAAAGATATGTAAAAGAACTCTATAATATCCGGAATGCTTATTATTCAGTTCGGAGAGAATATTCGAAAATCAAATTTGGCGACTCTGATTATGAATTAATGGATGACAGCGTTTCTATTAAAATTAGGGATTTGTACCCTATGAGATTTTTTGAAATTAATGAAAACGACTTTAAACGAATAAAATACGCCCCATAACATACTCTATATTCGCAGATTTTGCACCCCCATTCACTTAGCCGTTTCACGACAGTGAATGCTCCCGCAAATCGCCCGTACTCAGAGCCTCGGTCGTCAGAAGCAACTTATTAAAATAAAAAAAAACACACCAAAACTGATAGAACAAAATTAAATAACACTCAAACACAATGAAAATGAAAAAAGAATTCTTTGCATTTTTACTTGTAATATTCTTTGCTTCATGCAAGGATCAGGTTGACGATACGAAATTAATACCCATTGCAAGCTCCGATATAGAATTGTCGTACCCTACTGGCATTGGTACTTCAGGAGATGAAAAATATAGTCTAATTGGTTATGGATATGATGCAACAGGATTTTGCGATACAATTTCGGTAAGGGAAAAAGTGCTTGCTAGTTTTCCTGCTTCAAATTTATATTTAGATTATCCAAATTCTGCTTCTCCTACATTAATAAGTGGAGGAACTTTCAAGGAACTTTCAGATAAAATCAATATGCCATATATTGTGACAGGTTCAGGAGAAGTACTTACAAAACATTTACAATCTCTGATGAAGTTGGCCAATATATCAGACTTAGCCAATTCTACCTATGCATTTACATATTATGCCCTTACAGCTACTTATGTTCATTGTGGGTTTTATCCTGAAGAGGATATGCAACAATATCTAAGTTCTGGATTCAAGAATGACATTGTGAATTTTTCGGCTGAAAATCTTGTTTCGAAATATGGTACACATGTATTAATGGATGTGTTTTGCGGAAGTAAATTTGAGGCTTTATACCTTTGCAAGCGAAACCTTCCCAACGATAGAGATATTTGTGAAAATCAGTTCTATAAACGTATGCAACAATTTGTTGGAGGTATGCCATTTATTATTAGAGAAACAATACCTAACGCCAAAAATGACTTCCTGGATGAAAAAATGATTTACAATTCGATGGGAAGTAGAAATAAAATATGTGGCATTATCAATGCAACAGATTACAATCCCGATAGTATTCGTGTAGACATAAGCTCTATATTTAGTGCTGAAAATATTCGACCCCAGTTTGTTACGATTGGTCCCCGTGGGATGCTTCCCTTATATGAGCTGATTAATAACGAAAACAAGAAAGAGGAAGTAAAAGCATACATTGAAAATTATATTTCATCCAAAGCTATTAGATAAAATTTCAGTTATTAAAAAAATTACCTTATGAATACTGATTTCAACTGGAAAAAACTGTACAAAGTCGCTGGCATCTCAGCCCTGGTTATTGTGTTGATCATTCCTGCTCAGGTCGTGATATTTTCATTATTTCCACCACCGGAAGATTCAATTGGTTTCATGAAATTGTTTCATGATAATTGGCTGTTGGGACTGCTAAGCCTCGATTTATTATACTATTTCAATAATGGATTTTTAGTTGTGTTTTATCTGGGATTATTTGCCTCGATGAGAAAAATTGATTTCTCCGGTATGTTGATTGCGTTGGTTCTCGGATTTATAGGCATCGCCATTTACTATGTGTCATCAATTGGATTTGAAATGCTGGCTGTCAGTAAACAGTATTTTCAAACTGATTCAATCGAATTAAAACAGCAATTGATTGCTATCGGACATGGCTTGATTTTGAGATATAAGGGGACTGCTTTTGATGTTTATTATGTTTTTAATGCCATTGCCCTGATATTAATTGCCAAAACGATGTTTAAATCCGTTGAATTCGGGAAAGCAGCAGCTGTATGGGGATTGATAGCCGGGATATTTATGATTATACCTTCGACTGCCGGGACAATAGGTTTGATTTTTTCATTGATCTCATTGATTCCCTGGATTGTATTTTCAGTCATCGTGGGTCGAAAGATGTTGATCATGGCAAAATAATATGAGTAAGAGTTTTAAAAATAACACAATAATTCACCGGCATTCTTAGATTAAAGTGATGGAAACACAAATTAAAGAAAACATGGACAATCCCGTGCAACTTGAGAAGTTGTACAGATCCGATAAGAAAAGCTTTGAAAAAGCATTTTTCGAAATCTACCCTGAAATAGCACATCATCAAATAGCTGACTTTTGGAAGGCCAGATTGGAACCTGATCCACTATCAAAATCAGATGTCCGGAGAACCGATATTTATTTTCTGGTTGTTACCTGCCTGATAACCGGATTCTTGGTTAAACTTCCGCAGGTATTTGATTTTAATCCGGTTGATAATCTTTTTTATGAAAAGAACGTTGGACTGATTGTGTTAGCCGGCTTGTCGGTGTTTTCTTTTCTCACAGCGAATCAACTAAAAATCAAAAATCTGATAATTTCAGTTGTGATCTTTATTTTGTCAGCTGTTTACATTAATCTATTACCAACAGGGGGTGAGCATAATTCTGTCGTGTTAGCTTATTTGCATCTGCCTTTATTTCTGTGGTGCCTGTACGGATTGATATACATCAACTTTAATACGAAAGATAAGTTGAAACGAATGGAATATGTCAGGTATAATGGTGATATGGCTATTCTCATTGCTATAATACTGATTGCCGGAGGAATTCTAACCGCTCTTACGCTTGGACTGTTTTCTGCTATTGATTTGAAAATAGAGCGTTTTTATTTCGATTATATCGTAATACCCGGATTGGTCGTTTCGCCGGTTGTGGCGACTTATATTGTTAAAAACTTCCCATCGATAACAAGCAAAATTGCTCCGGTTATAGCCGGTATTTTTAGTCCGCTGGTGCTGATTACCCTGACTGCCTTTTTGATAAGTGTTTTCGTTACAGGCAAAGATCCGTATAACGACCGGGATTTTCTGCTGATTTTCAACCTGATGCTTTTTGGGGTAATGGCAGTTGTGGTGTTCTCTGTTTCCGGATTGTCAGTCAACAGGAAGTATAGCCTGAAGGTATTAATACTCTTTGCTTTGTCCATTGTTACTTTAGTAGTCGATCTGATTGCTTTATCTGCCATATTATACCGCTTAGGTGAATTTGGCTTTACACCTAACAGGACGGCGGTTTTAGGATCTAATCTTTTAATTTTCGGAAATTTGGCTCTGATCACGATTGATTTGTTTAAAGTTGCGTTTAAAGGGAAAGAACTTAAAACAGTTGAACAGACAATCGCCGGTTACTTCCCGGTGTATATGGTTTGGGTAATTTTCGTAACAGTTGGGCTTCCGTTGATTTTTGGGGTGAAATAATAAAGGGTATATATATAAGAGAGAATTCATGCAGTATATTTTTTTTATCGCATCATTCAACGCTTTGTTTTTTTCATTCTTGACTCTGCAGAAGAAAAAAGCCATACACGACAGGATATTGATATGCTGGCTGATATACCTGGGTTTTTATACTGGGATATACGGATTGTTTTCAGATCAGC
>VSSQ01000312.1_pt1 | contig 43367 bp, 30 predicted proteins | sample 4763081 | NCBI WGS metagenome assembly VSSQ01 (sample SAMN12137344, study PRJNA551015) | bioreactor metagenome | isolation source: SDC9 anaerobic chlorinated ethene degrading culture | place: USA: Knoxville, Tennesee | collected 2015-01-01
CAGGATGATATCGGCATTTTTGATGACTTCAACATTGGATGTCGTGGTTTCGATAGACGGAGAAAATGCTTTCAGTGCCCCGAGATTTTGCTCATTGATGTCGCTTACCCGGACATCTGCTGCAAACGAAAAACTGCCGGATGCAATTCCTCTGGCGATGGCTCCTCCCATGTTGCCTGCGCCTATGACTGCAATTTTCAAAATTGATGTTTCCATTGCTGTTTGTTTAATCACGCAAAGATAAATAAAACTTTCCGAAATGCTAAAAATTAAACCGGATACCTGTGATGATACTCCACGGCCGGGCGTTCAACTTATCCGTATCGGCGAGCCGCCAAACCGATTGCAACGAGAAAATCCGGAATATATTGGTGAAACCAACACCGACTTCCATATAGGGTTTATGCAGTTTTCCGGTTTCAGCAGGAAAGTCGAGAACAGCAGCATGTTTATCTGACAGAGAGCCATACAAACATTTAAAAGAAACCAGTTCCCGCAGGTTCAGTTGCCGGATTAACGGAATCTGATTGAACAAAATCCCGTTGAATACCCATTCGTGGTGCATGGCGATATATTTATCATAAGCATATTCCATGTAATTCATTAAATTATATTGATAACGTTTGAAAAGGAGGGTCTCACTGCCCTGGGGTATCCACAGGAGGTTATAGGGCACAGCACCCCATATCCATCCGGCATCGAGGTTGTAATTCCATTCCCCGATGCTGAACAACAGGCGATGACTCAGTCTCGCGTTTACTTTTCCATATCGATATGTATCCTGATGAATTGCTGCTTTACCACCTTCTAAGGTTAAATATACAACCGGATGATAATTGTGAATGTGTATACGATCCAGATGATCTTCGTAGGTTCTTTCATTACGGGAAAAACGGGTTATCAGCGAAGCCGACTGATGATGCATCGTTCCGGCCTCATTTCCGTTTAATTTGAATGGAAGTGTTTCATTCCCGGTATAACGATGATTCCTGTAAAAGAAACTACTTTCGATACCCGGATTCCAGTCATGCGAAACGGAGGCATAGAACTCTTTTCTCGGATTGATTTTATCCGATGAGCGGAATCCGAAATAAGTATTGGCAATATCTTCGTCGCCCGAAAGCAATGGGTTCTCTTTTAATAAAAAGTCGTTGTAATCGTAATCAATCCGGCGTAAATCATCGGTATAACCGGCACTAATCACTGTTTTGTTTTTCAGAGGAAGTTTCCAGGCGGCATAAGCTGAATACTGATGTTGTTTGTTTCGGAAACCATAACCCCAGTATCCTCCGATGGTGAAGTTTTTCCAGAGCAATTCGTTGGTTCGGAGCGGCAGACTGAAACGCATACCTTCGATATCCGTGAGGCGAGCCAGCTGATACACTTTGCCGATGTCGATTTTTCCGGCCTGCACGTAGCCTGTAATAACCCCGTCGGCAATCCATTTGGCCGTTTTCATCAGCGGAAGGTCATTCATTTCAGCCAGTTTCAACTCCAGTTCATCTTTGGTGAAAGGCGTGCCGGCAAAATCAGGCTGTGTAGCAATCAGGGTGTCTTTTAATGCAGCATAAGTTCTTTTCTCCAGGTAAATTTCCGGAGATAAATTGGTGCTATCGGCCAGCAGTTGATAGACCATATTCAGTGACAAAGCCACTTCCCCGGGAACCCAGAATCCCTGCTCCACACTTTCGTACCGGTTGCTTAATCGCAGGTTACGGATGTAATTAATGTTGGAACGTACCGGGAGTTCTGCGGTAATTCCTGTAACCGCGTAAGTTGCCGAATCTATCCATAAATCGCCGTTGAACGCGAGGTTTTTGTTGTTTCTCGTCCTATAACGGAGGTAATACTGTTTTCCTGTATCCGACTGAATGCTGTCGATGAGGAAAAAGCGGTAATAGGAGTTGGCGGTGTTTGCTAAGGGGCTGACAAAATGTTTCCCGAACAGCACGATGGTGTTGTGATAGAAATTCAAATCGGTAGTAAACTCACCCAGGAGTTTTTCAAGCAGGATGGCCGCGTTTTCCGGACTCGCCTTTGCCTCTTTGCGCAGACTGACCGGTGGTGTATTGCCCGATTTGAGATAAGAAGCTGTGGATAAATACAAAGGAAGAAGCGTAGTAGAATCATTTCTATTACGATTGCGGCTGAGGAGGACGACTTGCTGCTCTTCGTTTGAAAGGGTTACCGGATGGTTATAAATGTCATTCTTTATCCTGTTTTCCCTGACCCGCTGCATCAGGTCTAATGCCGGATTGGCGCCGGGAAGCACGAAAAGATCCTGCAATAAATTGATGTCTTCCCGCATTTCGACATACAAACCTGCGGTCTCGCCCGGTTTAATCTTAAACTCCTGTGTTTTGTACCCGATACACGAAAACACGAGGGTGTTTTCCGAACCGGTATGCTTCAGGACATAAAAGCCATCTTCATCCGTTACGACGCCGATTTGCGTGTTCTTAAGGTAAATATTGACCGATTGTATCGGCGTTTTATCTGTTTTGCTGCGCACAGTTCCCACCACAACCGTTTCCTGTGCGAGTCCCAACGTGAAGCCGCACAACCAAACCAACAGGATTATGTAGTTATGCTTTTTCATTTTTTCAACATCGGATGACATTCGAGGATTGTTTTTTTCAGGAAGTGGATGTCGATATGGGTATATAACTCCGTGGTCGTGATGGATTCATGTCCGAGTAATTGCTGAATGGCGCGCAGGTTGGCGCCGTTCTCCAGTAAATGCGTGGCAAAAGAATGCCTGAAAGTATGCGGACTCACCTTTTTACGGATGCCGGCAGTGGCGGTCAACTCCCTGACGATGGTGAAAATCATGGCGCGGGTTAGTTGCGTGCCCCGCCGGTTCAAAAAAACGTACTGTTCGTGCCCTTTTTTGATGTCCAGCATGTTCCGGTCGATGTTCCACAACTTCAACTGGTTGATGGATTGCGGAGAAAGCGGAACCAATCGTTGTTTGCTGCCTTTCCCCTCCACGAGCATGTATCCTTCTTCCGGATACAGATTGGCTATTTGCAAGTTGATCAGTTCGGATACCCGCAAGCCTGAACCATAGAGGATTTCCAGCATTGCTTTGTTGCGTTGCCCTTCGGGTTTAGACAAATCAATAGCCCCGATGATTTGGTCAATTTCGTCGACTGTTAGGACTTCCGGCAAGCGCAATCCTATTTTCGGACTTTCGAGCAGTTCTGTCGGGTCGTCCTCCCGTTTGTTTTTATAAATCAGAAAATGGTAGAAAGATTTAATGCCCGATAAAATCCGGGCTTGCGAACGCGGATGAATGCCCAGCGAGCTGATTTCAACGATAAAATCGCGGAGGTGCTCATGTTCAGCCTTTGCTAACTCTACATGCGCATCCGAGAGAAAATCCGATAATTTCTGCAAGTCGTTTTTATAGGCGACAATTGAATTATCCGACAAACCCTTTTCGAACTTCAGGTAATAGAAATATTCCTCGGCGATGGTCAGCATGGGATTGTTGTGTTGACTGGTTGAAACTGGGTACAAAGATAAAAAAATAAAGGGTAAATAACTGTGTGAGGTTGATTGGGGAGTTGCTTCGTCGGCTTCGCCGACTCGCAATGACGGTGCGTTGATTGGGGTCATATATACGTCGCACGAGTTTTTGCGAACATATTGAGTGATTTGCAGTGACGGGTTTGAAGGCCAATTACGCTCAACCAAAACCTTATTCCCAACCTTATTTTCTAACTAAACTACCTTAGTAGAAAATGAACACCCCCACCATACCTAACCTTATTAGCTTATTAAAACCATATCAAAAAATAAGGTAATAAGGTCAGAGAAATTATCGACCAAATCTCTGCTACTAAGGTTGTTTAGTTAGAAAATAAGGTTAATAAATAAGGTTGATAGCGGAGTGAAGGATCTGTTATTTAACTTAAATTTTATGAAGTATGTAATCATTCCAATTTTTCGTTCAAAAACAGCACAATCTTTGGTATAGCCTCTGTGAAATTTTATGTATAACCAGTTTGCTTATTTATATAAAAAAGGCAAACACAAAACCAAATTATTATGGCTGTTTTTTATAACAAGATGCAACGGAGGAATCCATCCGATGCCAGTGCAACGCCAAAGTGGTATCCAACACTTCGATCCACCGGCATGTTGAAAGAAAAAGAAGTGGCACGTCAGATTGCCGATGAAACCACGCTGAATCCGAAAGAAGCCGAGATGGCGCTTTCACAGTTACAAAAGATCATGCTTCGTGCACTGCACAATGGGCAGTCCATTCAATTGGGCGATTGGGGTTCGTTTTACCTCACCCTGAATGCCGAAGGATCAGAAACCGAAGCTGATGTCAATGCAACAAAAGTGAAGAAAGTGAACATCCGCTTCTCCCCGGGCAAGGAATTGAAGGAAGCGATTGCCAAAGTTGAATTCCGACAAGCCAGTACATTGAGCAAGTAACCTGATTGTCACTTATCCCTGAAAAACCGGGCGGCTTACCACGATAAGTCGTCCGGTTTTTGTTTGCACTTGCCCGACTGATTGGTTATAGATGCTCAACTTGTTGATGACAGATGCCCATCTCATTGACTTTAGTTGCCCGACTTGTTCGCATTAGATGCCCATCTAGTTGACGACAGATGCCCATCTGTTTTCAGATAGATGGGCATCTATCATCAGCAAAGTCCTGTTTTGTCTTCAGCAAGGTACTGTTCTCGCTGCACCCAAGTCCTGTTTTGTCTGTAACTTCCTCAAATCCTGTTATCTACCATTTTTGGTGTGTTGTCGTGACCTGACAAAATTACCTGTCACTTAAATATTCTTAATTGCTTATGGCTGGCAGGGTTAAAATGTTTTTACTACTGCTAATGAATGTGATTAAGTCTCTGCTTGCTGCGGTCGATAATACATTTTTATTTGGCTAATATGCAGCTAAGTGGTTAAAGATGAAAGAAAATTGGAGGTGTGAGTTAAAATTATCAAAATTTATTTCTATGTTTGTAAGTCGAAATTTCTACGGATGAAATGTTAACCGGATGGTCTGATGCTGATGGATACAGGGTGTACTTACAAAAGAAGAGTTTAAAGGAGGTGAAATTGATGAAAACGAACTATTCAAAAATTTCGAATAGTTCAAATGGAAAGCATTCTGAGAAAACAGTCCCAATGATATAATTTTGAAGACAGATGTAAGCGTGGCAAAAACTACTAAAGTTATAATACACTTGAAGCACATGGTCGTATAGTGAAGATGATTTGAAGTTAATCCTATATAAAAATGTGTAGAAAAAATAGATTTGGACAAGTTTGATAAACTTGCTAAATATATCAGAATTTCAGAGTTATCATTTTCTTTTGATAATTGTTAAAAAATAAAACATATTCATGTTACATCTGGGTTTCAGCTAGTACTAAATGTAAAAAAATGAACTACAAAGAATTATATGAATTTGCCTATAACTTTCTTTTGACATTTGAAAATGTGACCGAAAGCATTTTAGAACGTCATTTAGTTCCTGATCTTATCAAACCAAAAGATTTGAATAAAATATATTTTAAACTATGTGAGTCAGCTCAAAATAGACAAATGAGTGCTAAAGTAATAGGGCAATCAATTGGAGGAATTGAGAATTTAAAAAAACTACTTTTTGAGTTTGATCCCAAAAGAGTATCAGAAAAATATAAGAAAAATGAATCGAACAAATTACTGATTGATATTATTTCGACACTAAAACCCAAAGGACAATTAAGAACCACAAACAGAAGTATATGGCCTCAATTTTGTAAATCCATAATCGATTCTGCATATTTCTTAAACTCATTTGATAATGTTATCGATTTTTATGATTGGGCTGATTTTTTTATTCATGATAAAAAAGCTAAGCTTTCACTTCCATTATTAATTAGTGCTGAAATACATGGAATTGGATTCCCATTAGCTTGTGACTTCTTAAAAGAAATTGGATACATCGAATATAGTAAACCAGATACACACCTAAGAGATATCTTTTTTGCATTAAACATTGTTGATAATTACGAGAAATCGATAATTAAGCAAGATTTTGAGATATTACAGGTAGTAGATAAAATAGCATTTGAAAATAATACCACTCCCTATGCAGTAGATAAAGTTTTTTGGCTTATTGGAAGTGGTAATTTTTACTCTTCTAATATAAAAATTGGAGGTCAAAAGCAGAAGTTTATTGATAAATTTAAGTCAATTATTTCCTAAACACAATATCCTAATTCACTAATATATCATGAAAAAATTATTTCTTATACTAGTTGTCTCACTATCTATTCTACAACTAAAATCTCAAATACATTTCGGAGATGATGCAGCAACCGTAGAAGCCATACTAAAATTTGGTCGTAAATATCCTCATTTAAGTTATGCCAATGGTAAAATTGAATATATCTATCATTGTGAAAAAGGTAGATATGCTCATGATTTTAAAAAATATATAAATTATTGCGATTATTATATTATGGATGCAAATGAGAGATATGTATGCTACTTACGTCAATTTGAAAATATTTCAATCGAAGAATTAGAATCCCTATATAATGAGTTTTATGTTGAACGTAAATTTGGCAATTACTATTTTAACAAAGACTTTGATATTTATTATGAATTATACCTAGCTGATAATAATTTAGCTACAACAAGGAGTAAAAAGGTAGTTTTGTCAAATTTTAATTCAAAAATTAGAAGTTGGATTGAAAAAAAGCAAGAAGAAGTTTTTATTGAAAAGCAAAAACAACTAGAACTAGAGCAAGAAAATGAAAGAAAGATAAAAGCAAAAGAGGATTCAATCAAATCGGCAATTTTTGATCTTAAAATAAATTCATATCCAACATATAGAAGATTTACTGAAAATTTAAGTTTAAAGATTAAAAATGAACTTTCAAACAATGATTTATTTGCTTTTCAAATAATTTCTAAATCAAAATTAAAAAAGAATCGATTTACAAGTGAGTATAATCTTCAATATGGTTATATTAAGGATGAAAAATCTGAGGATTTTGAATATTTCGAAAGTATTGTTTTTATAAGAGGAAATGATGAAGAAATTCAATCACTTAAGAATGTAAATTTACCACCCATTTATATAAATAAAATTGAAGCACATACTGAAGCCAAATTTGAGAATATAAAAATTGATTTTGTTCGTGGTATAACAAAAGTTAAAATTAGAAACGGTGAAATCGTTTATAGAAAGGGTATTCCTGATGAAGATATAAAAGAAGTATTATCTAAGCAGTTAAAAGAAAAGGAAAATGGTTTATATTTTGTAAGGTATGAAGTTTCTGACATTCTTGGGGTAAGGGATGTAAATATTATATCAGAAGAGATTGAAAATAGAACTATAAAATTTTTAGTAGGTTTGGGGATAGTTGCTTTATTATTAGCAATATAACGTTTATTTCCTTTTGACTGAAGTATAGGCTTATCTTCATTTTTTACATATAAACACTTTGAGCAATAAGATTCACTCGTATATCTACTCATTCGATTGTGTGCTGCTTATTGACCTCCGCCAGATTTTGGCAAACGTAATTCTCCAGTTAGGGGAATAAGATTATTTCATCTGAAATTTGCCAAATGCCATCCACCAATGCCTTTTTGGTTCATCTTCCCCAAAAATAAAGCCCACTTTAAACCAAATTTGAGCCATATCCACCTAAACGACTCCCCCCCATTTTGCCATTACCCAAATATCAACTATCCTTGATACTATTAATACATTGTGATTATGAAACCTCCTTATGAAATAACGACTGAGATGCTGAGATTAACCGCATCAGTCTCGGAGAAAATCGGGGAAATAAAAGCAGCTAAACTGATTAAACCTCCGACCGAGTTACGTAAACGGAACAGGATTAAGTCAATACAATCATCGCTCGAAATAGAGGGGAATACGCTGACTATAATACGCCCGCAATCCCTTACTGCTTCTACACTCAACGTTTGTGGTCAAAAGTAAAAAAAATTAAATAGGCAAACTCAATCAGAAATAAGATATTATCTTTGGGCGATATTAAAAACAAAAAACCCGGCTTCATCACCAGCATAAAAACTGGGAGAGGAATCACCGGGACTACGGCACAAAGATACAAAAAATATGGAGACCGCAACTATTATTGAAAAAATTATTTCATCTGAACGTTTACAACCTTATTTGACATATCATAGGAATGATCTTGATAAGGCAATTCAGCATTATAAAAGCAATATTCTGGTATCAGAGGCATTTTACCCATTACTATCAGTATTAGAGATTGGACTGCGAAATTCAATTGATTACCAATTAACAAAAAGGTTTAATGACCGGAATTGGTTTGAGAATCATGAATTTATAAAGATTGCTTCAAGATTTCAAATTGACAGAATATCAGAGGCGAGAACAAATATATTGTCAGAAAAAAAGACAATTACCTGTGGAAGAATCATATCAGAGTTATCGTTTGGCTTTTGGACCTCATTATTTGATACCAAATTCGAAATGACGCTATGGAAGACACTTCGATTGTCGTTCCCAAATTGTCCGAAAGCAATCCGGAAAAGAAAAACGATGAGTTCTAAGTTTAATTCCATCAGAAAATTAAGAAACCGGATTTTTCATCACGAAGCAGTAACGTGGAATCTTGATGTCGTCAAAAAATATGAGAATGAAATTCTGGAAGCAATCAATTGGCTGAATAAAGATTTAATCAATTGGATGGGAGACCTAAATCATTTAGAAAGAATTATTGAAGAAAATAGAAATAAGATTTTATGACACAGAACTACAGGTCATAACACACAATCGTATGTTCAATCATTCGGGTGTGCCCCTTATTGACCTCCGCCAGATTTTGCCATTTCCCAAATATCAACTATCTTTGATACTATCAAATGATACTATCAATACACTGTGATTATGAAACCTCCTTATGAAATAACGACTGAGATGCTGAGATTAACCGCATCAGTCTCGGAGAAAATCGGGGAAATAAAAGCAGCTAAACTGATTAAACCTCCGACCGAGTTACGTAAACGGAACAGGATTAAGTCAATACAATCATCGCTCGAAATAGAGGGGAATACGCTGACTGTTGAGCAAATCACAGATTTGATAAACAACAAAAGAGTACTTGCTCCGCAGAAAGACCTTGTCGAGGTTAAGAACGCGATTGAATTATATGAGAAAATCAAGGAGTTCAATCCATATAGGTTGGACTCGCTATGCCGCGCTCACGGTATTTTAATGCATGCCCTGGTCGACAATCCCGGACTGTTTAGAACTACTTCGGTTGGAATTCTCAAAGGAGATAATATCACTCATGTTGCACCTCCGGGAGATATGGTTTATCCGCTGATGAAGGATTTATTTGATTATCTGGAAAATGACGATGACTTGTTGCTGATTAAAAGTTGTGTGTTTCATTATGAGTTCGAATTTATACATCCTTTTTCGGATGGTAACGGGCGGATGGGACGGTTCTGGCAAACGGTGATATTGAACAACTATTCACCCGTATTTGAATTCCTGCCGATTGAGTCATTGATTAAAGAACGGCAACAGGAGTATTATCAGGTGCTTGGTGATGCCGACAATAAGGGCAGTTCGACCGGATTCATCACGTTTATGCTCAACATTATCAATCAGGCCCTGGAGGATTTGTTGCGTACACAAAATTATGCGGTAACGGGTATTGACAGAATACAGCAATTCAGCAATTTTATAGGTACGAAAGTTTTTACCAGACAGGATTATTTGCGGCATAACAAAGGAATTTCGACCGCAACCGCGAGCCGGGATTTAAAAGAAGCCGTGGAGAAAAAGATGATAGTAAAAACAGGAGATAAACGATTGACAGCCTATCAATTCGTAAAATAATCCGATTTTTTTCTATCTTTGTCCCGAAAAACCCTACAACATGCAGCAGAAATTTACATCTTCCAGCAAAATGAATGATCTGATCAAGGAGGATTCTTCTTTGCTGTTAACCATAACACGGTTCGGTTTTTCGTTGGGATTTGGCGATAAAACCGTGAAAGAAGTCTGCCTGGAGAAGCAGGTGGACGAGAAAACTTTCCTCGCGGTGGTGAACTTTATATCCGATGGATACAAGGAAGAAAACATCAAACACGAGGAGATTTCGATTGATGCGGTTATACTTTATCTCCGTAAAGCGCATGATTTCTTTCTTGACTTTAAACTGCCGCTTATCCGTAAAAAACTAATTGAAGCCATTGATGAATCGGTGCACGAAGCGCCTTACCGGAAGATGATCATGAAGTTCTACGATGATTATGTAGCGGAGGTTCAAAAGCACATGGATCATGAGAATGAAACGGTATTTCCTTACGTGCTGAATCTGTTGGAGGGAAAGAAGGACCCGCGTTATACCATCGCCATTTTCGAACAAAACCACGAGAATATCGACTCGAAACTATCGGATTTGAAGAATATCCTTATTAAATACTTTCCGGCGCAACAGCCCAATTACTTGCTGAATGAGGTCTTGTTTGACCTCTCGGCCTGTGAGAAGGACTTAGAGAAACACAATCGGGTAGAGGATCATTTCTTCGTGCCTGTTACCGAAACCATCGAAAAGAAGTTGAGTGAGCAGAAGAAAGAAGAGTCGGTGCCAACGGAAAAAGCAGATAACCTCACGGATCGGGAAATAGAAATACTGGCCAGCGTGGTAAAGGGACTTACCAACAAAGAAATTGCACAGAAGCTTTTTTTATCGACACATACCGTTATCTCGCACCGCCGGAACATTACGCGGAAATTAGAAATACATAGCACCGCCGGTTTAACGATATACGCGATTGTGAATAAATTAGTCACGCTCGATGAAATAAAATCGGTAATTGAATAGCATCTTTCTGATCGACTATTAACCTATAATTTAATGTATAGTAAAAACGTCAGAACCTGGATATTTTATTTTGTGATGATAAGCTCGTTTATCATCCTGACGTATGTGCTCTTTAAAAACGCGGAGAAATTCAATGAGTATGTACCTCCGGATGTTACGGTGGTCAGTTCGGCTGTAACCGACAACTTTGATTCTTTCAAACTCTCAATCTCTCACAATCTCGGAGAGCCGGTTGCGCTGCTTTTAATGCAAATCATTGCCATCCTGTTTGTCTCCAGAATAGCCGGATGGTTTTTTATCAAAATCGGTCAGCCGACTGTAATCGGAGAGATTCTTGCCGGTATCCTCCTGGGACCTTCTTTGCTGGGTCATTTCTATCCCGAAACGTATAACTTTCTGTTCGCACCCGAATCGTTGGGTAATTTGTACATTCTCAGTCAGGTCGGACTGGTGCTTTTCATGTTTGTCATCGGCATGGAGCTCAACCTGGGTCTGCTCAAGAATAAGATGGGAACTACCTACGTCATCAGTAATGCAAGTATTATCTTTCCATTCTTTCTGGGGATGTTATTTGCTTATTTTGCTTACGAAGAGTTTGCTGCCGGTCAAACCGACTTTCTTTCTTTTGCTCTTTTTATTGGTATTTCGATGAGTATTACTGCTTTTCCCGTGTTGGCAAGGATTGTACAGGAGAAGGGTATGACCAAAACGCATATCGGACAAATCTCCATCATCTCGGCTGCTTTTAACGATGTAACTGCCTGGTGTATGCTGGCTGCTGTTATTGCAATCGCCAAAACAGGTAGTTTTATCAGTTCGTTGTACACAATCGGACTCTCCATTGTTTACATCCTGTTTATGTTGTATGCCGTACGGCCGTTTATGAAAAAAATTGGTAATATCTACAGCAATAGTGAGGTGTTGAATAAGAGTGTTGTTGCTTTTATGTTTTTATTTTTAACCCTTTCAGCTTTTGCTACGCAGATGATAGGGATACATGCTCTGTTTGGCGCGTTCCTGGCGGGTGTTATCATGCCTGAACTTCCGCAGTTCAGAAAGATTATCGTTGATAAGATTGAAGATGTAGCCCTGACCTTATTGCTCCCTTTATTCTTTGTGTACACTGGCTTGCGCACCGAAATCGGGTTGATTAATACACCCCACTTGTGGATGGTTACGGCAATTATGATTTTATTTGCCATTGGTGGAAAGTTTATCGGGGCCGGACTATCAGCTAAACTGATGCGCGAAAACTGGCGCGATAGCCTTTCTGTAGGCGTGCTGATGAATACCCGTGGACTGATGGAAATTGTGGTGTTGAATATCGGCTATGAAATGGGCATTCTCCCCAAACCCATTTTTGTGATGCTGGTGTTGATGGCGCTGGTTACAACCTTTATGACAACACCCATGTTGTCGCTCATTCAGAAGATATTCCCCGAGAAAAATCTGGAGGAAGAATATCAAAAACAGCAGGCTCAGGGTATTTTCAAGGTGTTGATTGCATTGGGAAATCCGGAAAATGGTAAATCGTTGCTGAGCGTGGCAAAGCATGTGCTGGATGGAGTTAAAAATACCTTGTCGGTAACAGCACTGCATATTACGCCGGGCTCAAATACAAATCCGATCTACAGTGATGAATTTGCCCGGGAGAGTTTCGTTGGTATAAACCACGAGGCGCACAGACTGCATATCCCGATTGAAAACGACTACAAGATTACGGATAATATCGAAGCGGGTGTTGTGAGAACAACCAATTACGATAACTATGATTTTTTGCTGGTTGGAGCCGGTTTGTCACTGTCCGGGATTGAATTTATCAAGTATAAACCATATTTTAAAACAGCAGACTGGATTAATAAACTCATAAAAAGGGTTACTAAATCTCAGGAAATATTCTACCCTGGCTCGCTGATAAAAGATAAAACACGTTATTTTGTTGAACACAGTCAGTGTAGTGTGGGTATCTTTGTGAACCGGAACTTCAGTGGTATTTCTACGGTGTTGGTCTTACTGGAAGACAAATCGGATGACTTCCTGATTCGCTATGCCCATCGTTTGCTGAAGAATGACCCGAAGGTGCATGTTACTTTCCACGATGAGCATAAACTTTTATCGACCGAAGATACATTCAAAGAACAATATAAGGAGTTTATCAGGCATTATCCGGATGCGGTGAAGCTAAGTAAATCGAAAAACGGTACCGGTAGTTTTCAGAAGTACAGTTTTATGTTGATTAGTTACCAAAGCTGGATCAGGATTACCGAAAGCGACAGCAATAAACTCGACAGTATTCCATCTACCCTTATCATCAATAAAAAAGAAAGTCGTTTCAGTAAAGTTGGGAAAGGAGTATCGTGAGATTATTCAAAGGAAATAGATTCAATCTATCCGTGAAGAATCCAAACGAATCAACCTTATTTACACCTTATTTTCTTACTAAACAACCTTAGTAGAAGAGATTCATTCACATCCCTCCTCTGACCTTATTACCTTATTTTAATTTTTAATATTAAAAAATAAGGTAATAAGGTTTATTTTTGGGGGTAATCCAATTGCTACTAAGGTTGTTTAGTAAGAAAATAAGGTAAAAATAAGGTTTATATCGATAAACCCGTGCAAGCATAAGCCGTCAGATGCAGTTCGGGGTACACAAAACTATTCAGGCTGATGATTGTTTTCTATTTCTTCAGCCTCAGGAATAGGAGGCAGGCTTATCAATTTTTTTTCCCTGAAAGAAAACTTAGGTCTTTCTCCTTCGGGAAAACGAGAGAAAACTTCCTCTTTTGTCGTAGGACGATGCGTTTCGAGCCAGAAAAAATTAGTCAGGTAGATGAATTCATCGGTTATTTTGTGCATGGGATGAAACTCACCGCTTGAGGATGGAGTCAATACAATCCGGTCTATTTTCTTGTTCTTGAAGTGGATCACAACGAAGCTGCTCTCGGTACGGTTGGCGCCAATAAGGGTACTATCCGACTCTTCCCGGATGAAATAGATGGTTTCTGCGTTCCCATTGACATCTACACGGCGGATCTGACTGCTATCGAGATGTGCAATAATATCTTTCCCTGAAATCTGATTGAAGTAGAGAGAATCCATTAATTCGGTTACCATGGCCGACTGTTGCAACTCGACCTGATAAACCTCCTGGTTCTTCGACAGAATACTGATCTTCTCGCTTGAATACTGTTGATTCTCCTGCCAGATAACCGGTTTATTCATCAGGTGCATGATAGAGTCCCGCGAAGAATAAATGAGCGAATCGGCAAGTCCCTGGATATCTTCCCGGTAGAACCGTACATTGCGCCAGGCTTTGGCTTCATTGTAAATTGAGTCTTTGAAAGTCATCAGGGTATCTGCATGCATGTACAGGTTTTTCTCGGTCGACCAGTCGACCAGCAAAGCCGAATCGGTTGCTATGCCACGTTCTTTATCTTCATTGTAATACACGTAATTTCCATATAAGGTCGACTGTTGCACCGTATCCTTCAGAATCGCTTTGCCGAATACTTCACCGTATTTCGCGGATTTATCATAAAAAATGGTGTCTCCGGTCAGCGATTTACCTTCTTTATTAAATAAGAGGGAGCGGTTCAGGAGCATTGAACGCTCCGATTCGGTATTATACCATCCTTTATTAGTGTAAATATCCGTTTCATCCTGATAAACAATGTGCGTTTCGCCTACCAAATCGGCCACATGCGATTTGGTGTTGTATGTCAGGGTATCTGCGTTCATCACGAAATTTTCATTGACGAGCTTTACCTTATCACTAAAAAGCGCGTCTTCGGTTCGTGTTGAATATTGTCCCCAAACGGAGGTAAGCGTGTTTTCCGGATCCACAATTTTCCCTCCGGTGAAATAATACGCCAGCTGCGTGTTGCGGTCGTAATTTAAACTGTCGGTAGTCAGGGTCGTATTTCTGTTTACCAGTCGTGCCTTCCCCCTGAGACGCACCAATTTGGTGTTTCCATCGTAGTAAAGCTTATCGCCATACACGAAAAGCGTGTCGCCCTGCACGATTTTCACGTTGCTGAAGGCATCCATCGAATTGGAGTTGCGGTAGAAGTAGGCGCTGTCGCAAGTCATAATTGCATCGTCGTGACGAAATTTCACATTTCCGTTCAGAATCTGTACGTCAGGCTTTGCAAGCTGATCAAAAGAAATGAGGTCGGCATTTTCCAGATAGATGATTTTAGCCGTTTTCTGGTCATAAGGCGTGCGGATAGGCGCCACGGGAGGAGGAGGCTCCAGTTTCTTTGTTTGCTTCGCTTTACGCGTATCTTTGGCTGTTTTTTTTGTTTTAACCGGCTCCTGTTTAGGTCCGCTTTTTTCTTCCAGGATATCTTTCCGCAATTGTTTATGCTGAATCTGAGCCGGCGATGTAAAACACGACAGACACAACCATCCGGCAAGGACTAACAAACTGATGTTCCGGTAACGCATGAAAAAGACATTTATTTTTTAATCCAACCCGGATAGATGAAGTCGCAATTCTGCCAGGCGGGATCGATGCTGATGTAAGTTTCCTTTTGTTTCTTAGCTACCCATTCCTTCAGAAATTGTTGCTTCTTCGTTTCTTCGTAGAAATTCTTAAGCAACTGATAATCATCCATCAGATTTGCTTTGTGTGTATCAACTTTCGATTTCAGTTTCACAACGGCTACGACTTCTTTGTTGGAAGCCCTGTCGATCATGGTGAAAGGTTTCGATATTTCGGAAACATTCATGCCATACACAACTTTAGCGACTTCCTGAGGCAAATCCTGATATTCGAATTTGGATGTGCCTGTTTTCTCATTGAGCATGAGTCCGGCATTCATCGCAGAGTTCTTATCCTGGGAGAAATACATAACACCCTGTTCGAATGTCATTTTCCCGCTTCTGATCTGGTTCGTTACAGAGTCGAGTTTCTGAATAGCCTTTTGCTGATCTTCCAGCGATACTTTCGGTTTCATCAGGATGTGACGGCAATTGATTCGATCTCCTCTTTTTTCAATCAGTTGGATGATGTGAAAACCGAACTCCGACTCTACCACCCTCGATACTCTTTTCGGATCTGTCAGGTTAAAAGCGACATTGGCAAACTCGGGCACAAGTTGGCCTTTGCCCATGAAACCCAGCTCACCGCCACGTTTAGCCGATTCGGTATCTTCAGAATACAGACGTGCGAGTACTGAAAAATCTGAATTACCATTGTTTACCCTTTCTGCAAATTCTCTTAATCTGTCTTTCACTGCTTCAATTTCGTCTTGCGGTACGGGAGGTTTAAAACTGATGATTTGCAGTTCTACCTGTGCAGGAACAGTTGGGATACTGTCGGCCGACAGTGTGTTATAGAACCTGCGTACATCAGCAGGAGTCGATTTGATGTTCTCAACCAATTTTTGTTGCATCTGTTGGATAATCATCTGGTCTCTGACCATCGTACGCATATCTTCTCGCAGTGCCAGCATGCTTTTGCCGAAATACTCTTCCAGCTTTTCTCTTGATCCAATCTGTGAAATGAAGTAATTCATCCGCATCTCCACCTGATTCATCACGGTACCTTCGTTTACCTCTATACTGTCTAATTGCGCCTGATGCAGATACAGTTTTTGAATGGCGATTTGTTCCGGGATAACGCAGTAAGGGTCTCCATCGATGGTAACGCCTTCGTATTGAGCTCTTATTCTTTGTTCTTCCACTTCCGATCTCAAGATGGATTCATCTCCTACAATCCAGATGACTTCATCAATAATGTTCTGTTGAGCCCGGGTGTTAACGGAGCAAAGCATGAAAAAAAGAGCTGAAAAAAGTAAAAATTTTGTACGCATATTGGTGTTGTTAAACCAGGGTCGGTTTATAAGAATTCCCCTTCTGATTGTTTATTTATTAAAAAAAGTTACGGTACCACTCTGAATAGCATCCTGATAAAGCTCATCTTCAAAGTTCATGATAAAATCAGATTTCAGCTTATTCAAAATGATGTTTGATATTTTCTCTTTGGCAGTTTCAAATGGTTCGGGTTCTCCCGTTCGTTTTACTGAATCTACATTCAGCATATAATGTTTCAGGCTATCCGAAACTTCGTAATATCTGCCGGTGCCAATCGAATTGCTTAGTTGCTCCTGCTGTACGGGCATTTTTTTCAGGATTTCACTTGTTGATACCCAACGGTCAGCAAAGTAATCATAACTCAGTCCGTGTTGCAGACTATATTTCTCAATTTGCTCCAGCGACTTGGTATCTCCGGATTGTACCCAACGCCTTACGTCATTCAGCCGTGGCGCCCCTTTCGGCAGTACGAGTAAAATTCCTTTTACGATATTTTCTCTCAGCACAAACTGATCACTGAAATCTGTGTAGAAACGGAGCATTTCTTCATCAGATGGCTGGTCGGGAAGCCGTTGCTGCAACAAATTCTGCTGATATTGATGGATGATGAGGGATTTTCTGTAATCATCCAGCAGTCGTTCTATTGCAGCTTTGTCGGTTACGTTTCGCTTGGCATTTTCATACAGCAACACATCGGTAACCCATTTGCGGATATAACTGTCGGCAATCTGCACACTGTCGGGCCCTGTGATATTCGGGGGAATAATAGCCTGCACCTGGTCCAGATACAGGAACTTTCCCTCAACCTCCAACAAAGGGATACGGGTCTGATCGGGTGATTTATTGTCACACCCAATCAAAGACCCGAATAAGAATATCAGCAATAAATGCCTGAAAATATGCATGAGAGAGCTTATAAGCAATTAATTTTTCTGAACCGATTTCAGTACTTTTTGATTAATTTTCACCGGATATTTTTCCCGTAACATTTTAATCCATTCCTTTTCAAGATATTCCTGATAATCTGCTGTAACCAGTCCGCGTACATCCGTGTAATCTTCCGGAGTATAGTTCAGCATCACTCCAGGAACAAATACATAGGGATATTTCGCGTCTTTTTCCACTTCATCCAGTGATTTAAAGATGAAATGATCTACAAATTTGTTATCACCCTGAACATACAGTCCTTTGTCTGTTTTGATATTTACCACACTGTCATTCAGTTGACGGAGGTATTTATCAACAGAGTCTTTTGACTGTACTTTTACAATTTCGTTTGCTTTTTTGAAGATGTCCTCCGTTTTACATTGGATTATACGTCCCTTGAAATGAGGTTTATCCCAGGAATACTTTTCTTTATTTTTCTTGAAGAAAGCGGCCAGGCCTGCAGTGTCTTTCGACGCTTTTTCCCACACTTCATTGTTGCTTACCTCAAATAAGAGGATTCCATCATGGTATTCCTGCATCAGCAAGCGGAAGTCTTCATATTTATTTTCAAGCTGACTGTTTTCATAAGCCAGCAATTCTTTTTCGATGAAAGCGTTTAACTTCTCATCAATGATTTCTTTTGCAGCAGTCTTATTGGTAGCCGGATTTTTCTTCAGATAAGCGAGGAAATCATCCTGTTTAAATTTCTTTTTCGCGAAAGTGAACATGACTTTATTTAGTTTTGCGGCATCAGCATCCGCGAGGAAAGCAGAATCCGTCAATGTCCGGTCTTTCAGCAAGGCATAGAAATCTTCCGTATATGTTCCTTTTTGCATCTTCAGTTTGTAATCCTTTTTCAGTTTTTCAACGAAAGCCTTCTGACCTTTTTGAGCTCTTTCGTCCCTTTTTACCTGACGTTCGATCTCAGCTTTCTTGCTTTCAAAAGAAGGAATCGGTTTAGTGTCGAGTAATTTGATGATGTGCCAGCCGTAGGCCGATTGTACCGGTTCGCTGATTTCTCCCGGAGTTTTCAGGGCAAATGCGGCTTGTTCAAATTCAGCGACCATGCGTCCTGTTCCGAACCAGGGAAGTTCACCGTTCTTGGCTGCTGATCCTCTGTCTTCTGAATTGGTTGATGCAACCTGACCGAAATCAGCCCCGTTTTTAACCAATTGGTACAAAGAGTCAATCTGATTTTTAGCCCGTGCATTTCCAGCGTCATCTCCCTGAGAAGTAAATTTCATGATGTGAGATACCAGAATTTCACCCGGAGAGAATCTTCTTTTATGTACTTTGATGACATGATAACCGAATGCGGTGCGTACCGGTTTTGAGATTGTGCCGATGGGTGTATTGTAAGCTCTGTTTTCAAAAGGATAAACGGTACGAAATCCGGTAATCCAGCCAATATAACCGCCGTTATCCTGTGCCGACTGGTCTTCTGATGTTTCTTTTGCAACATCGGCGAAGTCTTCCTTCTCCAGTCTTTTCAGTACATCCTGCATTTTATTCCATGCTTTCAGGGTGTCTTCGGGTGCTGCGTTTTGTTCAACCCGTATGAGAATATGACTGACTTCGACATCTTCTTTTAATCTTTCATAAGCTTCTTTCAGAACACTTTCCTCTGCTTTTGAATCGGTAAGATAAGGTTTTGTCAACTGATCACGATAACCGCTTAATTCATTAATAAAAGATTTTGTAGTGTCAATGCCTTGTGATTTTGCTTCTTCCACTTTCAGCTTAAAATTCACGAAAAGATCCACGTACTCTTCGAGTGATTTTTTATCCAGTGCATTGTTGGAGTTGTTTTTGTTGTAAATGTATTCAAACTCCGATTTCAGAACCGGTTTACCATTAATGGTCATCAAAGCCGGATCTTTCCCTTTTGCTGCGAGAGAACCGGAAATTAATAAAACGGACAATGAAACAAATAGTGTCTTCATAAATATTGGAACAAAATTATTAATTAACATATTGGGATTGCGAACGTAAGCATTTTAACGCAAACAATTTATATATGTTGTAAAATGATTGTTTTTTTTAAGGTTTTTTATTCACCCCTGCTGTAATTGGGCGCTTCACTGGTAATCGATACGTCGTGCGGGTGACTTTCGGCAACTCCGGCATTGGTGATGCGTGTAAATTTAGCTTGATGCAATTCGCTGATGGTGCGTGAACCACAGTAACCCATTCCGGCGCGAAGACCGCCAATCATCTGATAAACTACTTCAAAAAGAGATCCTTTGAAAGGAACGCGGGCAGCAATGCCTTCAGGAACTAATTTTTTGATGTCCTCTTCCACATCCTGAAAGTAACGGTCCTTGGAACCTTTTTCCATCGCTTCCAGTGAACCCATTCCACGGTAGGATTTAAACTTTCTGCCATTGAAAATGATGGTTTCACCCGGAGATTCTTCTACACCGGCAAAAAGAGATCCTGCCATGATGGTATCGGCTCCTGCAGCAAGTGCTTTCACAATGTCGCCGGAATAACGGATTCCTCCGTCGGCAATAACCGGGACACCCATTCCTGCAATGGCTTTCGATACTTCATAGATAGCCGATAGTTGTGGAACACCAACGCCTGCAATTACCCGTGTGGTGCAAATAGACCCAGGTCCTATACCCACTTTAACCGCATCAGCTCCCGCTTCAACCAAGGCTTTTGCAGCATCTGCCGTAGCGATGTTTCCCACGATGATGTCGATATTTTTGTAGCGTCTTTTAGCCTCTCTGAGCGTCTTCAGCACACCTTCCGAATGACCGTGGGCTGTGTCGATTACAACTGCATCAACATCGGCTTCAACCAGCGCGTCAATTCGGTCAAATACATCAGCCGTAACACCTACGCCGGCAGCAACGCGCAACCTGCCGAATTCATCTTTCGATGCCATAGGCTTGTCTTTTGCTTTCGTGATGTCCTTGTAAGTAAGTAAGCCAATGAGCCGGTTATCTTTATCCACTACCGGAAGCTTCTCGATTTTATGTTGTTGCAGGATATCTGCCGCAGCTTCCAGATCAGTTGACCGTGAAGTGGTTATCAGATTGTCCTTTGTCATAATCAGATCAATTTTAGTCGCCTGGTTCCGCTGGAAGCGCAGGTCGCGGTTGGTAACGATACCCACCAGGATTCCATCGCCGTCAACAACCGGTATCCCTCCGATTTTATATTCAGCCATCAGACTGAGAGCATCGCCTACTGTTGCATCTTTGTGGATTGTTACCGGGTTGGAAATCATCCCGTTCTCTGCGCGTTTAACGGCTTTTACCTGTTTCGCCTGTTCTTCGATCGACATATTTTTATGGATTACCCCGATGCCTCCCTCGCGGGCAATGGCAATGGCCATTTTGGCTTCGGTTACTGTATCCATGGCTGCAGAGACAACCGGAATCTTCAACTCAATGTTACGGGAAAAGCGGGTAGATAAGTCCACATTGCGTGGCAACACATTTGAATAGGCTGGAATTAACAGGACATCATCGAAGGTTAATCCTTCAAGTTGAACTCTATCGGCAATAAATGACATAGGAAATGATTTTATAAGTTTCGGATGACGACAGCAATTGTCGGGTTTACTATGAAAAAATATTGCGTGCAAATGTACATAATATTTGTGAGTTGGTAAAATTCTGAATTAAAAAAAACAGGAGAGTAAGTTGAATTACTCCCCTGTTAAGAACGAAAATTTTAATTACCTCAAAGCGGTTATTGTTTGATGAATTTGGATACAGCAGTAGCTTTATTCTGAACGATTGCAATCGAATAAATTCCGGATGAAAGCAAACTAACGTCAATTCTGTCTGAATCGGAATTCACCTCTTTCTGTATTACAATTCTTCCGCTGATATCTGATATTCTGATTAAAGCGCCTTCGGTGAGGTTATTTAACCGGATTATATCACGAACCGGATTCGGATATAAGGAGATGCCGGCCTCAGCCAAGGATTTAATACCGGTTTGTGCTTCTGCAACCTTACTAATTTCATTTGAATTTACAAACATTCTGAATGTAAAATCTTCAGGGAGATTTCGCAATACAGGGATGGTCAGGAAGGTTACACCTTCGGGCATGGGTTCAAGTGCAGCAAGGCCGATAGCATAAACTTTTTCGCCTATATTTACAGCCGACATGCTGATGTCATCCGAGATGACCGGTGTGCCAAACGCATCCATATCTTTTTCGATATACAGGTTGAACCCAACAAGATTGCCATATGATTTGAAAATCAGGTTCTGCTGATCTCTAACCACCTCAACGTCCGTGATTGTTGTACCGGGAACTCTCATCCCTCCGGAAGTAACAGCGGTGTCTCCGGTAAAACTATCGATGATATAAGCTGAATACTGCAAAATCAGGGCAGCATCGTTGGCTGTAATGCCCTGCACGCCATCTACATCGGCCGCCTGCAATCTCCAATTATCCCAAGGAAGCGGATCCAGTTGCGGAAGCGGATCTTTTCCTACCGAATACTGTAAGGTTAAAGCGGCGTCGTAAGCCTGTACCCTGAAATTGGCGTCCACATCTCCTTTCATCATGTAATCGATATAGATAGTTCCGGGATCGTAATTATAGACTTCCTGATTGTCAATAAAGCACTGATTGAAATAGGCGGTTGTTTGATTGTTGTGATAGTTATTAACAACCTTGAAGTTCAGTTTTATCAACGAGTTATTCACGGAAAATGGCTCAGCAGTCATGAAGCTCACATACAATATGCCGGGATCTTTTGTCGAATTCACTTCAATAGTTCCGGTTTCAGCAATAGTTCCCTGCGTTGTGTAACCTGTGTATGTAAGGGTGTTTGCATCATATTGCAATTCAAACTGATAGGCAATTGCCTGTTGAATCAGGGAGGAAGACATTCTGATGTCTAATGAGATGTCTGCTCCTGAAGTGGCATGGATATCATCATAAAAAATACGGGTATCATCAGGAATAATGTTTTTTGCCCATCCTGCAACAATATCAACCTGCGACCATTTTCTGTTTTGTATTGGTATCCCCGAAGCATCAACTTCTTCAAATGACCAGTCTGGTCCGTTGAGGTATTTGTATTCCATGTCAGCATTAGCTCCGTGTACTGTAAGAGTGAATGTTACTGAGTCGAGCTGATTCATCCAATGCATGCCCGGTGTCCAGTAATTAAATTGACCTGCAATACAAACCTGTTGGGTGCCCTGAGGAACTTTGACAGTATAGGTAACACTGTCTCGTGGCTGTGGAATTCCGGCATAAGCACTTACTCCCAGATAATAAATATCAGCGCCTGAATTTACATCGTAGATAAATACCGGCCCGGCAGGTCCCTGATAATTATAGATAAACATCGGAGCTCCGCCTTCCGGTGCTGCAGTTGACCCCATCAGCGGAATAGAACCAATGATACTTTCACCATTGGAAATTTTCAATTCACTTATTCCGGCGCTGTCACTTGCAAAAGCTGCAACAGCAATCTGGCAGTCGCCTCCAACATTGAATGCCAATGCACGTGCATTGGGTTGATTTGGTTTCCCGGGAGAGCTTACAGCCGGACCGTTAGTTATCAGCCGATGTGTAAACTGAAGTTGATCGCTGTGTTTCTGATCCTTGTTAACAGTCATTTTGTATTCATCGCTTGCGAAGAATAACAAACCATCATCCGGGAAAGTGGAGTTTAGCTGCACCCAATCATCATCTGCATATAATTTACTGAAATTCCAGTCTTTGGGTTGCATCGGAGAATTTGCATAACCATAAAATCCAAATACGGTATGTCGTATTGTATCTGCTTCCGTGTTTTGGATGTAAAACTCATTCTCCTGTGTTTGCGCAAACTGCCAGTCAGGACCGGCTGTGAACTTATAGCGTGTTTGTGTCGTCAGATTGTTCACCATGATGGTTTTGCTGAATAGCTTTCCGGTAGGAGTTATCATACGGAAATCCATCAAGGTATTAGGATCCGGCATGGTCCAGCTATTAAAATCACCGGCAAGATATACCGACTGTACATGATTAGGTACAATCACTTCGAACGTAATTGGTTTGTTGATAACCGTGGTCGGGTCGTAAATACTTAGCCAGCTATAAACGGTATCATTGGGTTGATATGTCCTGTTCGGCACTTCTTCGCCAACAGCACCTTTTTCTACATAAGTCCAACCAGGACCACTCATGTATTTGTACTCCAGAGAACTCAGGTCAACATCCGGAACTGTTAATGTATAGGTGAAATCACCGGTTTTCTGCATTTGATGCGATGCTGTGTTCCATCCATTGAAAGTGCCTGCAATCCAGCATTCTTTGGTGCCAGCGGGAACTTGTACATTGAATGTGACAGGTTCACGGTGGATTGTATCTGTAAGAGGAATCTGAATATAATACAAATCAACCGGTATATCAGCCGAATAAATAAATATTGGCGATGGTCCGCCATCATAATGATATGTATCTAAAGGTAACTGACCACCATCAGGTGCTGTAAATGTGTTTGGTCTTATTTGAATCGTATCTAACAATTGGGCTCCGTTTGTAATCAGCAGTCGACCAGAGTTTTGATTTGTCGATAAACTAATGATTTCGATATTCCCCGGTCCCGTCATCTCGAATGAAACTGCTCTGGTTGTAGGAAAAAAGGGCATTTGAGGGCTTGGGAGCCCTGGACCGGGCAGTCTGAGCGCATTTTTAAATAAATAATTTCCGTTCGGGTGAACAAACATTTTGCTCGTTCCCTCGATGAATACAGGAGTTTCAGGACCCGCAAGTACGCCTAAACTATCAACATAATCCGGCGCATAGAACATTTTCTTTGCAATCCATTCAGGCGTGTCGAATTGCCATGATTTAATCTGTGACTGAACATTAAATGCCACAGTCAAACAGAAAAAGAAAGTGAGTGTAAAAAACAATTTTTTCATGATACGTAAATTTTAATTGTAAATACTTTTGAGGAGGTAATATGTTGTTTAATTACAAGCCAAGTATTATACGAATAGAAAAGGAATTATAACGATTTTAGGGTTAAGAAGTTTGTAAACGAATCTGAAATCAACGATAGAGAGTGCAAATATATGCGAAATTTATAAAGATACAAAAAATTAACTAATATTTTAAAGGTCAGTGGTTATAGAGCTTGATTTAAAGCTGAATTCTCTTTGTGGAATTAACTTCTTTTATCTTATTGATGTTTTTACGCAGATTCTCGATTTCTTGTTTATCGTGGACATTGACATGGAACATACCCACGAAAATTCCGGCATTGGTTTCAATATTAATTTGGCTGATGTTAACCCCGTATTGCTCTGATATTACGCGTAAAATTTCAATCAATACGCCTTTTTTGTCAATACCTCTGATTTCAAGGACTTCGTGGAAATTGAGTCCCTTGTGTACGGCCCATTTTGCAGATATAATATTATCGCCGTAATTTGATTTTAATTTAGCTGCAACAGGACATTGTCGTTTGTGGACCATTACAATCTCATTTTCATCTACATAACCGAGTACATCATCACCAGGGATAGGCTTACAGCACTCAGCGAATTTGTAGGTCTTTCCCGCGTTTTCTTCTGTCAGAATAAATGTCTGTTTTCGATCGACACGGGTAGCCGGGACCAATTCGGGAATTGTTTCTTTGTGTTTCTCCCCTGTATTGACAAATGGAATTTTGATGTATTTTGAAAAGACATTCTGTGATTTAGGCTTAAATATTATTTTCTGAATATCTTCCAGGTTTAAGTTTCCCTTGCCGGCCTGCAGATATAGTGCATTGCGCGAACTGTATTTGTAATGGTTCAGAATTTTGACGTAGTTGTCATTTTCAGGGGGGAGGTTGATGGCGGCGAGCGCTTCTTCAATTCTCTTTTGTCCTTCGGCTATCTCGGCTTTCTCTTCTCTTCTGAAAATTGTTCTCAGTTTAGCTTTTGCCTTGGCTGTGGTTACATAATCAATCCACTCGGGTTGTGGTATCTGTTTGCGCGAGGTCAGGATTTCCACCTGGTCACCACTTTGCAGGGTATGGCTCAGTGGTACTAATTTATGATTCACTTTGGCACCGATACAATGTTCTCCCAAATCTGAGTGCAGGGCAAATGCAAAGTCAAGCGCGGTAGAGCCTTGCGGAATGGTTTTAATATCTCCTTTCGGTGTAAATACAAATATCTCAGATGCAAAAAGATTCAGTTTGAAAGTGTCGATAAAATCGATGGCGTTGGGTTCCGGATTTTCGAGTAATTCCTTGATGGTTTTCATCCACTTGTCGAGTTCCGATTCGTCATTTTCTCCTGTCTTGTATTTCCAGTGCGCAGCCAATCCCTTTTCTGCGATGTCATTCATTCGTTCACTCCGGATTTGAATCTCAACCCATCTGCCACCTTTTGCCATCACCGTTACATGCAGCGCTTCGTAACCATTTGCCTTCGGATTGCTCACCCAGTCACGTATGCGTTCGGGATGCGGTTTGTACAAACCCGTAATAGCCGAATAAATCATCCAGCACTGGTCTTTCTCGGTTAATCCTTCTTTGGGCGTAAACACGATTCGTAGCGCCATGATGTCGTACACATCCTCGAACGAGATGTTGTGGGTAGTCATTTTTTTCCAGATGGAATACACCGTTTTGATGCGAGCCTTGTAACGGAAGTTCCACCCAAGTTCTGTTAGTTTTTCAGTAATAGGTTCGGTGAATTCTTCATAAAATAAATTGCGGGCAACCTCATCACTCGCGAGCTGTTTCTCTATTTGTGCATAAGTTTCGGGATGTTCATACTTAAAACTGAGGTTCTCCAGTTCATTTTTGATGCGGAAGAGTCCGAGGCGATGTGCCAGTGGAGCGTAAATATATTGTGTTTCACCTGTAATTTTGAGTTGTTTTGCCGGAGGCATCGAACCGAGGGTGCGCATGTTATGGAGGCGGTCGGCAATTTTAATCAGAATTACCCGGATGTCTTCCGACATGGTCAGGACAAGTTTACGGAAGTTTTCAGCCTGGGCAGAAGCATGTTCGGCAAATACGCCTCCGGAAATTTTGGTCAGACCTTCAACGATTTGTGCTATTTTGGGGCCAAAAAGGTTGGCAATATCTTCAACCGTGTAATCCGTATCTTCAACAACATCGTGTAACAGGGCGGAACAAATAGAGGTGGATCCCATGCCTATTTCGCTCGAAACAATGCGTGCTACTGCCAGGGGGTGCATAATATATGGTTCTCCCGAACGCCGCCGAATGCCTTTGTGAGCTGATTTGGCAAAATTAAAAGCCTTTGTAATCAGTTCCACTTTTTTGCGGTGGGATGAATTCAGGTAATCATTCAACAATGCATCAAACTCCTGTTGGATCAATTCCTCTTCAGACACACTAAAATTTGTTGAATGTGCAGACATATAAAATCATCAGATAAAAAATTAATACCCTGTTAAAAACAACCCAATATCGTTGGCATTTAATCCGAAATAGGAAGCAATCAGGCGGTTGACCAATACGCCGCCATAAATATAAGCACCATTCCGGAAACCAGTACTTTCAGCAATGGCCCGTCTTACACTACCCGAATTTCCGACTTTCACAAGCATCGGAGCAAATATATTACTCAACGCCATGGAACTGGTACGGCCTACACGGGCAGAAATATTCGGCACACAATAATGAATGATGCCATATTTTTCGAAAACCGGCTTTTCGATTGTCCGGCAGGTGGAAGTTTCGAAACATCCTCCCTGATCAACGCTTAAATCGATGATAATAGCGCCGGGCTTCATGGTTTTTACCAACTCCTCGGCTACCATGAATCTTTCGGAACCGTTGATATATCTTAAATTTCCGATTACAGCATCCGCCGTTGTCAACGCTTTAAATAATACAGCCGGATGAATAACCGAAGTGAAAACCTGCTGACCCAGATAATGTTGAATCTTTCTGAGTTTGTTAACATCATGGTCAAATATCTTCACCTGAGCGCCTAGCGCTAAAGCGGAGCGGGCTGCAACAGAACCGGCTAAACCGGCTCCCAGAATCAAGACTTCAGTAGGTGATACTCCGGCAATACCGCCCAGTAAAATTCCTTTACCTCCTGAAGCATTACTCATCAGTTCTGATGCTACAGCAATGGCGGTATTTCCTTCAATCTCAGCTATAGTATTAACGACGGGGAATGCCTTTTGTTCATCTTTTATCAACTCATAAGCAACGGCATTCAGTTTTTTCGACATCATCATTTTAATGCTTTCAGCGGATAAATTTGACAGCTGAAGCATGGAAAAAATAGATTTTCCGTTTTTCATCAAGGCTAACTCATCGATGGTGGGAGGTGCAATTTTCAGTATGATGTCGGCTCCGAAAACTTCTGCTTCGCTTTCCACTATAACAGCTCCGGCCTCGCTGTACTGTAAATCAGTATAATACATGGGTAATCCGGCACCACGTTGCACCATGACTTTGTGTCCTTCTTCCACTACGATGGCCACCCCTTCGGGAGTCAGTCCTAATCGCGTTTCTGCATGTGCATTTTCACGCGGAATTCCTATCGACAGCCGGGGTTGTCGAACAATTTCCCGGAGCAGCGATTCTTCGGGGAAAATCATCTTTTGCGAACTCGGATCTTGTCTCATAGGAGTTGGTTTTTAATAGACTACAAAACTAACTGCAATTGTTGAGAATTGCAAGAGAGGGAGGTTTATTTTTCTGATTTCCTATAAAACATATTCCATGATCCCTCCGCTGATTTCCAACAAAGAAATTTCGCAAAGTTTGGTGAGGTACTGCGCCTGTACCAATCTTTCTTCTGCTTCGAGCAAACTGTTTTGGGCTTCCCTCAATTCTATTCCGGATAAATCTCCCAGTTTGTACCGTTCAATCGCGATTTCGTAATTCTCACTGGCATGGGACACATTCTCCTGCTCCAGGTTGGTCAGTTCCATGTTGTTCAGGTAAGCCATCCAGAAATTGGAAAAATCACTTTTAAGCGAGAGTTTGAGTTCTGCTATGACAAGTTCCTGATTATTGATTTCAATTTGCGCGTTTCGCTGTTTTCTTGAACGGTTGAATCCGTCGAACAGATTGAATCCTAACGTTATTCCATAATTAAAGCCGAGGTTGTTTTGCTTTTTATACGTGCCATATTCATAGATGTTTGAAGTGTAACCATATCCGGCATTCAGTCTTAAATAAGGATAATTGGTACTTCTTGCTGCCTGCAGATCGAGGACTTTCAGATTCTTTTCTCTGGCAGCTGTTAAAAGATAGATGTTCTTTTCCAGCACATTGTTCCAAAGTGTTTCCTTGTTCAGCAAGGCGTTGAAATTGATTTTTTGATCAGGAACTGCAATGTCTTTGTCAACAGTTTCTTCTCCGACAAGTTGGTTTATTCTGACTTTACTTGCAAATAATACCTCGTGCTGACGAATCAGTTTTGAACTGTCGGTGTTGAAGTCAACCCTGGCTTGTTGCAAGTCCAAGCGCGAAAGGTTACCGATGGTATAACGTGCTTCAACAATACGCAAGCGTTCTTTCGAGAGTTTTACGGCTGACTGAAGATTTTTCAATCGGATACATTGCTGAATGAAATTATAGTATTCAGCCGTTAAATCAGATACAAAAGTTTCGATATTCATGCGTGTTTTCAGTTCGCCGATTTGCTGCAGCTCTTTCAATCCCGAATATTTTGCCTGAATATTAAATCCATCGAAAACAGTCCAGTTGAGGTTCACGCCGGCTGAAAGATTCTGATTGGAAACGCCAGACTGACGAATCACCGGTGAGTTTTCATCCTGCGGAAACTGACTGTTATTTCCTTCCGTACCTCCCAGTGTCGTATTCAAATCAACGGTGGGCAGGTAACCCGCATTTCCCGGAGTGGCGTTGTTGTCCGTAATTTTTTGCTCGTTACGTACCATCCTGAGCCTGAAGTTTTGCTCCAGTCCCTTTTCAATTAACTGCTTCAGGTTGATTGTATTTTCAGCATAGGTAAGACTGTTAAATAAGATGAGTAATAAAAACAATACCTGTTTCATTATTTTTTTATGTTTCCTCATGTGATTAATGTGGTTTAATTTTTTAATCAGTACTCCTGAATTTTTTTCTTCGACCTGTCGGATGAAATGTACAAATACATGGCAGGTACAATAAACAAGGTCAGTAAAGTGGACACAAGAATACCTCCGACTACGGCCACTCCCATCGCAATCCGTCCGTTAGCACCTTCTCCGGTTGCAAAAGCCAATGGCAACAGCCCCAGAACGGTTGAGAAACTGGTCATCAGGATTGGCCGTAAACGCTGAATTGATGCACCAGCCACAGCGTTTATAATATCCATGCCTCCCGCCTGGCGCTGGTTGGCAAACTCTACGATAAGAATTCCGTTTTTAGCCACGAGACCGATTAACATGATGAGGCCAATCTGGCTGAAAATATTCATGGTAATGTTGGCAAACCACATAAAAATCAGCGCTCCGGCTAAAGCAAGGGGTACCGATAGCATGATAACAAACGGATCCTTGAAGCTTTCAAATTGAGCTGCTAAAACCAGATAGATCAATACGAGTGCCAGTATAAAGGCAAACATCAGACTGGAAGAACTTTCCCTGAAATCTTTTGAGTCGCCTGCCAGGGCTGTTCTGAATGAATCATCCAGGGTTTCTTTCGCAATCTGGTCCATTTCATCCAATGCTTCTCCCAGTGTTACGCCGGGTGCCATTGCAGCAGTGACAGTAGCCGCACTAAAACGATTATAGCGGTATAACTGCGGGGGAGCCACAGTTTCCTCCAGTTCAACCAGATTATCAAGCTGAATCATCTGACCCTGATTGTTTTTAAGATAGATTGTCTTCAGGTCGAGTGGGGTATTACGCTGCTGGCGGTTGATTTCACCCAGAATCTGGTATTGTTTCCCGTTCATGTAGAAATAGCCCATGCGCTGCCCACTCAGTGCATATTGCAGTGTCTCTCCTATGTCGCGGGTACTTACGCCCAGCAGAGTGGCTTTGTCACGGTCGATATTGATGCGCGTTTCGGGCATGGTAAATTTGAGGTTGACGTCTGCCATCTGGAACTTCGGATTCTCGTTTACTTTTTCCATGAATACCGGAATTACCTCTTCCAACTTTTGAATGGTCGGAGATTGCAGCACATATTGCACCGGCATGGAAGTTCTTCTGCCTCCGAATGTTGATTGCTGCTGCACAAAAGCCCTCGCTTCAGTTTCTTTTCTTACCGCTGATGATAACTCATCTGCAATCTCCATCTGCGACCTTTTTCGTTGTTTGATGTCTGGTAATAGAACCCTTACCATCCCGAACGTACTCCGGGACATGGAAATATTTGCATCTTTTTCGGGTACAACGCTATCAGCTATTTGCGCTATCTTATCCGTGTAATCCCGTACAAATTCATAAGTTGCACCTTCAGGAACAGAAGTCCTCACTGTGATTTGCGAACGGTCTTCCAATGGCGCCATTTCTTCCGGGATTGTCGTCCAGAGAACACCTATCAGCCCCATTGTGATTACCACAATAATTAACGCAACCCATTTGTGTTTCAGGAAATGCCCCAATGAATTTTCATATATCCGGTTCATCCAGACAAAAAACGGCTCCGTTTTCCGGTACAGCCAGTTGTGTTTTTCTGTTCTTCTCAGTAATTTGGAAGAAAGCATCGGGGTGAAAGTCAACGCAACAAAAGAAGAAATAATCACAGCACCTGACACAACAATACTGAATTCGCGAAATAAACGTCCGGTCAGTCCTTCGAGAAAAACAATCGGGAAAAAAACGGAAACAAGTGTAATAGTTGTGGAAACAACAGCAAAAAAGATTTCTTTTGAACCCTCAATTCCTGCTCGTATGGGGGTCATTCCTACCTCTATTTTCTGATAGATGTTTTCTGTCATCACAATCGCGTCATCTACTACCAGTCCAACCGCAAGTACTACGGCCAGCATCGACAACACATTGATTGAAAAGCCCCCGAGATACATGATAAAGAATGCTCCGATAAGTGAAACCGGAATAACCACAATCGGTATTAGCGTCACACGCCAGTCGCGCAGGAACATAAAAATAATGACAATTACCAGTAAAAAGGCCACAAATACCGTGTCCTCTACTTCTTTAATTGAAGCCCGGATGAAACGGGTATTGTCAAAAACGATTTCAGCACGGACATCTTCCGGCAAATCTTTTTTCATTTGCTGAACTCTCAACTGAACCTCATCCGATATATCAATCTGATTTGCGCCGGGTTGTGGAATAACAACCACACTCACCATCGGTACCCCATTCAGTCTGAGTATATTTTTTCTGTCTTCAGCATCCAATTCAGCTTCACCGATATCTTTGAAACGTACAATTCTGAAATTATCTTCTTTGATAATGAGATTGTTAAATTCTTCCGGGGTTTCCATTAAACCAAGTGTCCGAATAGTTAATTCGAGCTTGTCTCCCTCAATACTTCCGGATGGCAACTCTACATTTTCACTGTCGATGGCTCTTTTTACATCCATCGGAGTAACATCGTAAGCCGCCATCCTCACCGGGTCGAGCCATAAACGCATGGAATAGCGGTTTTCTCCCCAGATTTCAACCGCACTTACATTCTGGATGGTTTGCAGCCGTTCTTTTACAGTCAGTTCTGCTATTTCGGTTAGTTCCAGCAAAGAACGCTTTTCGCTCTGCACGGTGATCTGCATAATCGGATTAGCATCAGCATCCGCTTTTGAAACGGTTGGCGGATCACAATCACGCGGCAGATATCTTTGTGCCCTGGAAACTTTATCGCGTACATCGTTGGCAGCAGTTTCCAAATCAACGCTCAGTTCAAACTCGACTGTAATGTTACTTGACCCTTGCCGACTTCTGCTGGTAAGCGACCGAATACCCGGGATACCGTTAATCTGCTGTTCAAGTGGCTCTGTTATTTGTTTTTCAATGATTTCAGCATTGGCTCCGGGGTAGGTGACTGAAACGTTGATGATGGGATTGTCGACATTCGGATATTCCCTTACCCCCATGTAGCTGTATCCGATTATTCCGAGTAATAGAATGATCAGGATAAACACAGTGGCAAGTACCGGGCGTCGTATGCTTAATTCAGATATATTCATCAGTGAAAATCTCCTTCGTTAATTTATGATTATTCTGCCTCATTTTCAACGAAGCTGCTGATTGTTACATCAAGTCCGTCGCGGAGCTGCATTACGCCGGTTGTCAGCAAGGTGTCGCCGGACTGAAGTCCCTGTAAAATCTGCACCGATGATGCTGTGCGTAATCCTTTTCTGATTTCTACCTGGCGGGCTTTCCCGTTTTTATATACAAAAGCCAGGTCTCTTCCCATTTCAGCAATCGTTGAAATGCTTGGTACCACAATGGCATTATTTATTTCTCTCAGTACAATTTCAATAGAGGCTGAACGGCCGGGCCTTAACCTCCCTCCCGGGTTCTCATAGCGCGCACGGGCTTTCAAAGAAAGTGTTTTTTCATCCAGAGTCGTTTCAATTGCATAGACATTTGCCGTGTAAACCGTTTCATCTCCTTCAACAACAAAACCGATGCGCGTTCCCGGCTTGATGTTGTTGGTGTGACGTTCGTTTACCGAGAATTCGATTTTGAGCGGAGATATTTTGGTGAGTCTGGCTATTACCGTACCGGTCGATGCAAAAGCTCCTTCACTAACCCATCTTAATCCGATGATGCCATCGAAAGGAGCCCTCAGTTCGGTTTGATGAATTCTGGCCCTGACCAGCTCAATGTCAGCCATCAGCTTGTCCATGTCGGTGGTGACGGCTTGAAAGGCTTCCTGACTGACCGCATCTTTATCAAGCAAAGTTCGTTGACGGTTTACCCTTTCCCGTGCAAGCGGGATCTGCGCTTCCAACTTTTTGAGTTCTGCGAGCAGGGGTTGGTCATTCACTTTGGCGAGTAATGTCCCTTTTTTTACGAATGTTCCTTCCTTAAAATAAATATTGGTTATTTTGCCGGAAGTCTCAAATGACAAATCCACTTCTTCGTCGGGAAGTAACTGACCCTTGGTGCGAAAGACATCGGTTAACTTTTGGGGTTTCAATACCATGGCATTGACATTCAGTTGTCTGCGGTTTTGTTGTGCCGGCTTTCCCTCTGTTGGAGATTGTATCTCTTCCATATTAAACAGACCTTTGTATTTTGGGAAGAACACGATTCCAAGTAATAATATTACGATGGAGGAGAAAAGAATTATCTTTGTTTTTTTTGTCATGACTGTGATTGAGATTTTCTAAAATACTTTACAAGCCTGCTAATTTAGAAAGATTTATTAAAATATGGAATTTGTTTTCAACATATCTGCATTTTTAATCATTTTTTAAGAACTTATTCCACCCATTTCTTTTACATTTGCAAGGTATGAAGGAAGAAGCTTTAGCCAAACTGCAAGTCCTCGCTGAATCAGCTAAATACGATGTATCTTGTGCCTCCAGCGGTACTACACGCAAGAGTAAAGCGGGTGGTATAGGCAATACTGCGGGCTGGGGTATCTGTCATAGTTTTACCGAAGATGGCCGGTGTGTTTCCCTGCTGAAAATAATGCTGACCAACTACTGCATTTACGATTGTGCCTATTGTATCAACCGGAGAAGTAACGACATCCGAAGGGCTACTTTTTCGGTGGATGAACTGGTTGAATTGACCATTGAATTTTACCGTAGGAATTATATAGAAGGACTTTTCCTCAGTTCGGGTGTAATTAATAATCCTGATTATACCATGGAGCGGATGGTTAGGGTTATTAAAGAATTAAGAACCACGCACCGTTTCAATGGCTATATCCACATGAAGAGTATTCCGGGTTGTAGTCAGCAACTCGTGCAGGAGGCCGGTTTATACGCCGACCGTTTGAGTGTCAATATTGAAATTCCGACAGAAAAAAATCTGAAATTGCTGGCACCGGATAAAAATCACGAAAGTGTTTTTAAACCTATGCAATTTATTCAGCAGGGGATGCTTGAAAATGCTGAAGAAAGAAAAAAATCGCGTTATGTGCAGCGTTTTGTGCCGGCGGGACAAAGTACGCAAATGATTGTCGGAGCCACAGATGAAAGCGATAAGCAGATTTTGAAAACATCTGATTTTCTGTATAATCAACCAGGGATGAAACGGGTATATTATTCAGGTTTTGTTCCCGTGAACAGTTACGACAACCGGCTTCCGGCGTTGAAACAGCCGCCGTTGGTTCGTGAAAACCGCCTGTATCAGGCAGATTGGTTACTTCGTTTTTATGAGTTTAAGGTAGATGAGATTGTGGATGACAAGCATCCCGATTTAGATCTCGAAATTGATCCTAAGCTTTCGTGGGCACTGCGTCATCCTGAGTTTTTTCCTGTGGATATTAACAAGGCCGAATATCGCGACCTGCTCCGGGTGCCGGGTGTTGGAGTTAAATCTGCTAAATTAATTGTGGTTTCACGCCGATATGCCCGACTAAATGCCCGGGATTTGAAAAAGATTGGTATTGTCATGAAAAAAGCGCAGTATTTCATTACCTGTAATGAGTTATCCAGACTAAATACGGTAAGCGATACATCTCCGGAATATGTGCGTAGTTTGCTGGTGCCTAAAAAGAGAGGTCAGAAGCAGCCCGATTTGCAACAAATGTCACTTATTTTCCCCGAATAAGCTTATGATTGTATTTCGTTATGATAAAACTTTTGAAGGATTGCTCACGGCAGTTTTTGACGCCTATAACCGCAATACATTTCCGGTCAAATTACTGTCATCCGACGAAATTGAACCTTTGTTCGTGGATGCATGTCACACTGTGATTACTGATCCGGAGAAATCCGGTCGTGTCTGGAAGGGGTTGGAGAAAAGGATGATGCCTGTTACCCGTAATATGCTTTCTTACGTTTGGTTGTCTGAAATTAATGGAAGCGACGAGACTATATTCAGATATATAAGAAAGGTGTTCGACAGTAAAACTTCCATCGAAATGAATTTTGCAGATGAAGATGTATTACAAGTTCGCAACACAGCCCAAAAGGTGAACAGGGAGAAACACCGGGTCATTGAATTTGTGCGTTTTCAGAAAACGGCTGATGGTATTTTCTTTGCACCGATAGCGCCTGAGCATAATGTACTGCCGCTTACGTTAGAGCATTTTACGGACCGCTTTGCTGATCAGCAGTGGATTATTTATGATACCAAACGTGATTATGGTTATTTTTATAACCTCAAAGAAACAACAGAAATAACATTAGACAGTAATACACTGATTTTGGAAGGTAAAGTGAATGAGGAGCTACTGGATCCTAACGAGCAACTATTCCAGCGCATGTGGAAAAGCTATTTCAGGTCGATGGCCATCAAAGAAAGGATTAATCCCGCTTTACACCGGAGAAATCTGCCCAGAAGATTTTGGAAATATCTGACGGAGAAACAATGAAAAAAATCATTGTATGCTTTTCAATACTTCAAGTAGTACCAATGCATGGTTCACCTGCTGACTTTTAGCTGCGTAAAGTAAAGTGAGGTTTTGGCCCTTCGCTATTGAAACCATACGTTCTAATTCATCGGTTTTAAATTTTAACTCCTGTTTATAAAGTCCGGTAAATTTTGAAAAATTCTCCGGTTTATGACCAAACCATTTACGAAGCTCCACTGATGGAGTGATGATTTTGTTCCACTCGTCTATTGCTGCAGATTCTTTCTTCAAGCCTCTGGGCCAAAGCCTGTCGACCAGCATCCTGTAACCATCTCCGGGTTCGGGAGCCTCGTAAACACGTTTGATTTTGATGTTGTTCATAACAGTTTTTTTTCCAACTCAATAGCTTTGGGGAAAAGAATATTGTTTTCCAGATGAATGTGCATGTGCAAATCTTCTTCAAATTCTTTCAGCAGCGCAAGCGTTACCCGGTAGGTGTTGCAAGCATCAAATGGTGGAGTGTAATTGTCTGTCAGTTTGTCAATTGTGCGAAGTCTCTCACCTTCTGCATCATGTTCGGTGTGCATTTCAGCAATTATACCCTGAACGGATCCGAAAGAAGGCATATTGTATGTTTCTCCCGACTCTTGTGCCTTCACCATCTTTCTGATGGCCGGGAATAACATCAATTCCTCTTTTTTCATGTGGGCAGTCAGGTTGCCGGCAGTTGCGTAAAACAACTGTTCTACCTCGATAAGCTCCGGATGACGTTCCCCATGTACTCTTGCCACTTTTTCCATGAAAGGAGTAATTTCCTGAATTCTCGTTGTTACATACCGGTGATGTTTTTTCTCAATATAATCTGCCAATAGGTCCAATGGCCACGATCTGTAGTCCATTCCTGTGTTGTCATTTGACTGAATAGCCTGCTGTAATTGTGTAATCAGTTGGTTACTGTCGATTTCTTTTCCTGCACAGGCATCCGCGATACTGCGGTTGCCATTGCAGCAAAAATCGATTCCATAACGTTTGAAAACGGGTGCTGTACGGTAGTCCAATGCCACCAGCTGACCAATGTTGTTGTTTTGTGTAATGTTCATAATCCTTATTTTTTATCAGCCACAAATCGTGACCTGCTTGTTTATCTGTTTGTTATTTTAATTTTTATTTTGGATAAAATTGTCTTAAATAAAAGGAAATTTTTTTCAACGTACTAAAGTTGCTTCACCCGATTGAAGTTTGGTTGCTAAATCAAATAAACTGGTGGTTTCCAGCATAGCTTTTAATTCTGATCTGACTTTAACAAACTCGTTGTGTATGGGACAGGGCTTTTCTTCACTACATTCGCTCAGACCTAAACCACAACCATTGTAAACCGAATCACCATCAATTGCAAAAACTATATCACTTACTTTGGTTTGTTTCATCATTTTCCCGTTCATCTCGAAGCCTCCATAAGGGCCGGTCAGTGAATTCACAATGCCCTGCTTGTTTAATGTACCCAGAATCTTTGCTGTGTAGGCTTCCGGAGAACCGGTGTGTTTAGCAACGTCGCCTATTTTCACTCGTTTATTTTCGAGTGACTGAGTGGCAATGTAAATCATTGCTTTGATGGCATGTTCGCAGGCTTTTGAAAACATTTTGTTGTTATTTTGTTGCAAATATATAAACTTTTTTATTTCCGACAAAATTATCGTAAATAAAATTATGATTGATTATATTTCATTCATATTATAATATTTCGAAAGAGAGGATGAAAAATTAACTGGTACTTAGCATCAATGGCAATCATTTAATGTGGTTTTACATTCAATTTGTGTTGAAAAACTCACACTTTTTTTGTAGCTTTGCGAACTAAAATTCACAATCCCCAAAAAATGAATAAAAAAAGAATAAAAAAAGCATTAGTCTCTGTTTATCATAAAGATAAGCTGGATATAATTATCCAAAAACTGCATGAAGAAGGCGTTGAATTTATATCAACCGGCGGTACGCAATCTTTTATTGAGTCGTTAAACATTCCGTGTGAAGCAGTGGAAGATTTAACAGGATATCCTTCTATTTTGGGTGGACGGGTTAAAACATTACATCCGAAGGTGTTCGGAGGAATTCTTGCCAGACGTGAATTGCCTCAGGATAATGAACAACTGAGCGCTTTTGAAATTCCGGAGATAGATTTGGTGATTGTGGATCTATATCCTTTCGAAGCTACTGTGGCAGCTGGCGCTGATGAACCTACCGTAATCGAGAAAATTGATATCGGTGGAATTTCCCTGATTCGCGCGGCGGCTAAAAACTTTAAAGACGTTGTGATTGTAGCTTCTCAGGAGCAATATGAACCGCTGTTAAATCTGCTTCAGGAAAACGGAGCTGAAACAACGCTTGAGGAACGTCGCTGGTTTGCCAAAGAGGCATTTGCGGTTTCGTCGGGTTACGATTCTGCGATTTTCAATTATTTCGATGGGGAAGAGGAATCGGCTTTCCGTCAGGCTGAGAATAATGCAAAGGTGTTGCGTTATGGAGAAAATCCTCATCAGCGCGGGATTTTCTTCGGAAAATTCGATGATATGTTCGAACAGCTTCAAGGCAAGGAGATTTCATACAACAACCTGCTGGATATCGATGCGGCGGTTAACCTTATCAATGATTTCGAAGACATTACTTTTGCCATCCTGAAACACAATAATGCTTGTGGAATTGCCTCCCGCCCATCACTTGTAGACGCCTGGAACGATGCATTGGCAGGCGATCCGGTTTCGGCTTTCGGTGGAGTGCTGGTGACAAATGCCATCATTGATAAAGCGACTGCGGAAGAAATTAATAAAATTTTCTTCGAAGTAATTATTGCTCCGGATTATGACTTGGAAGCGCTTGAGATTCTTTCTCAAAAGAAAAACAGGATTATTCTGATTCTCAAGGATAACAAAATCAAAACAAAACAGTTCCGTTCGTTGTTGAACGGGGTGTTGATGCAGGATAAAGATCTCAAAACCGAGACTACCGATGATTTGAAGGTGGTTACAGATAAAACGCCTACAGAACAGGAAATTGAAGACTTGCTGTTTGCCAATAAAATTGTAAAACATACCAAATCAAATGCCATTGTGCTGGCTAAGAACAAACAAATGTGTGCCAGCGGTGTCGGGCAGACTTCGCGTGTGGACGCACTCGAACAGGCTATCGAGAAGGCAGCTAATTTTAATTTTGATTTGAATGGAGCAGTGATGGCTTCGGATGCTTTCTTCCCTTTTCCGGATTGTGTTGAGATTGCTGCCAAGGCAGGCATTTCGGCCGTAATTCAACCCGGCGGTTCAATCAAGGATCAGGACTCCGTTGACTCTTGCAACCACAACGGACTTTCAATGGTAACAACAGGATACAGACACTTTAAACATTAATAGATTATGGGACTTTTTTCATTCACCCAGGAAATTGCGATCGACTTAGGAACAGCGAATACCATCATTATCCACAATGATAAAATCGTGGTTGACGAACCGTCAGTAGTTGCACTCGACCGTCGTACTGATAAATTAATTGCAATCGGGGAAAAGGCCCGTCAGATGCAGGGCAAAGAAAACGAAGGCATTCGTACGGTTCGTCCGTTACGTGATGGTGTAATTGCCGATTTCTATGCTGCTGAATTGATGATTCGTGGCATGATCAAGATGATTCCCTCCAAAAATTACCTCTTTACTCCTTCACTGAAGATGGTGGTATGTATTCCTTCGGGAAGTACGGAAGTGGAAATTCGTGCGGTACGCGACTCTTCGGAACATGCCGGCGGACGTGAAGTATATATGATTTATGAGCCGATGGCCGCTGCTATAGGTATCGGTATCGATGTGGAATCGCCCACAGGTTGTATGATCGTGGATATCGGTGGCGGTACGACCGAAATTGCTGTAATCTCGCTGGGAGGTATTGTTTCCAATAAATCCATCCGCATCGCCGGTGATGATCTTACGCTGGATATTGTCGAGTATATGGGACGTATGCATAATATCAAAGTAGGTGAAAGAACAGCAGAACTGATTAAAATAAATGTAGGTGCTGCTTTAACTGATCTGGAAGATGCACCGGAAGATTATATTGTGCGCGGCCCGAATCGTATGACCGCCCTTCCGATGGAAGTTCCGGTTTCTTATCAGGAAATTGCCCATTGTCTCGAGAAATCAATTTCGAAAATTGAAGCGGCAATTTTAAGCGCACTGGAACAAACACCTCCTGAATTGTATGCCGACATTGTTGAAAAAGGGATTTACCTGGCTGGTGGCGGTGCATTACTGCGCGGTCTTGATAAACGTTTAACAGATAAGCTGAATATACAGTTCCACATTGCCGAGGATCCACTCCGGGCTGTTGCCAGAGGAACGGGTATCGCGTTGAAAAACGTGGATAAATTCGGCTTCCTGATTCGCTAATAATTATTTCGCGGGTATGCTGTCCGGTAATCGGCAGTATATCCGTTGACTTATTACGCATGAAGAAACTCTTTGCTTTTTTAATTAGATACAGCATCGTGATATTATTTCTGTTTCTGGAAGTAATCGCGTTCAGTATGGTCGTTAGAAATAACGGTTATCAGCAGAGTGTTTTTTTTTCATCCGGAAATACGGTGCTGGCTTCACTTTATTCCGTCAGTAATTCGGTCATAGAGTATTTCTACCTCAAATCAACCAACGATGGACTCGCTTCTGAAAATACAGCCCTGAAAAATCAGGTGATTGAACTTCAAAGCCAGCTTGAAACAATAAAGGATCAGGTCCCTCAGCCGGGAAGTTTCAAAATAAGTCCTGAAAAAGAACTTCGCTACATCCAGGCTAAAGTAATCAATAATTCGACCAATAAGTTGTTGAACTATATCACGTTGAACAAAGGGAAAAGAGATGGTATCCGTCCTGATATGGGTGTAGTTAACGAAGAAGGGGTGGTTGGAGTCGTTTCAAATGTATCGGAAAAATTTGCCGTTGTTATTCCGGTCATCAACCCCAAAATACAAATTAACAGTAAATTTATAAGAAACAACTACTCCGGACCGATTCATTGGGAAGGGGATAATTACCGTTATGCCGATTTGAATGATATTGCCCGGCATGTGGTATTTTCTTTGGGAGACACGATTATTACCAGTGGCTACTCAAAATCTTTTCCGGAAGGGGTGTTTGTGGGTACGGTTGATGATTTTAAAATCAGTGAAAGTGATGCATATTATCACATTAAGGTAAAACTGGGTGTGAACTTCAGAACATTGACCCATGTCAAGGTGATTGATTACCTGAATTATCAGGAGCAGCAAAATCTCGAAAATATAATGCAGGAATGATTCTTTTATTGCAGAATATAGTACGGTTTATCCTTTTAGTCCTTGTACAGGTGTTTGTACTCAACAACATCCGGTTGATGGGGTATGTGAATCCGTATATTTACATTCTGTTCATTTTTGTGCTGCCGGTCAGATTCTCAAGGGCTGCGACCCTTATTCTGGCTTTTGTACTTGGACTCATAATCGATGCTTTTTCAAACACTCCCGGGATGCACACCTTTGCCACCGTATTGGTGGCCTATTTAAGAAATCCCGTGATTAAAATCTTTACGACCATTGAAGAGGGAGCAAATCCGGAGCCGTCATTCTACACCTTTGGCGTTTCAACCTTCATAAAATACATTATAACCCTGGTTTTAATTCATCATACTGCTTTTTTCTTCCTGGAAATTTTTACCTTTGTGGGTATTGGACAAACCCTCCTGAGAATAATTCTTAATACTTTGATAACATCAGTTATTTTATTGGGAATTAATTCTTTTAAAAAGAGATAGTTATGATAAACGATACGCTTCAGAACCGAAGATGGGTCATTGCGGGAGTATTTTCTGCATTCGTTTTATTGTATATCATTCAACTTTTTTCTCTGCAGATTATTGAAACCAAGTATAAAAGCGGAGCTGAGAGTAATGCCCTGCTTAAAAAAACGATTTTCCCTCCCCGTGGATTGATTTATGACCGGAATAATACGCTGTTAGTGTACAATAAACCTGCTTATGATATTGTGCTGATTATGCGTGAAATCAGGGGCCTTGATACTTTGGACTTTTGCCGGTCGCTGAATATTTCCAAATCTTATTTTATAAATCGAATAGCTGAAATTAAGGACAGGAAAAAGAACCTGGGATATTCGAGTTATACTCCGCAGATTTTTATGACACAACTGAACTCAGAGGACATTGCGACCTTTCAGCAAAGTTTGTATAAATACCCGGGGTTTTATGTGCAGAACAGAACGCTGCGTGAATACGCCTATCCCAATGCAGCGCATATTTTCGGAAGTATCGGAGAAGTTTCGTGGAATGATATAGAAAAAGATCCTTACTACAAACAGGGCGATTATTCCGGACGCGATGGGGTGGAATATACTTATGAAAAATCGTTGCGTGGAAAGAAAGGAGTCGAAATCCTGCTGAGAGACTCAAGGGGTCGGATAAAAGGAAAATACAGGGACGGGGAAATGGATGAGGCGCCTGTTGCCGGATCGAATCTGATGCTGACTATTGATATTAATCTGCAGAAAATAGGGGAAGAATTACTCAATGGGAAAATCGGGAGTGCGGTTGCTATTGAACCTAAAACAGGTGAAATTCTGGCAATGGTGTCGAATCCTGGATTCGATCCTTCAATTCTCGTTGGCAGATCCAGATCTGCTAATTATTCAGCTTTGCTGAAGGATCCTACGAAACCTTTGATGAACAGGGCTACCCAGGCGACATACCCTCCCGGATCGACATTTAAACCTATACAGGCGCTTGTTTGTCTGGAATTAGGCGGAATTACGGAGCGAACTTTGTTTGGTTGTAACGGTAAAAACTCAACCCCCATTAAATGTACACACAGTCATGGTTCGCCGGTTACATTACTGAATGCAATCGAGCAGAGTTGTAACCCGTATTTTTGGCATGCCTTCAGATCGACAATTGAAAAAGAGGGCTATGGTGAGAAAAATGCTATTTTTAAAAAAAATTATCAGGCATGGATCGATGCTATGTACAGTTTCGGCTTCGGACATCGTTTTGAGGACAGTGATGTGTACGAACAATCACGCGGAAACATTCCATCTCAAAAATATTTTAATCGATATTTCGGCGAAACCGGTTGGCGGGCTATGACCATCAGGTCGTTATCAATTGGTCAGGGCGAAGTATTGGTTACTCCCCTGCAACTTGCCAACTCGATGGCTGCAATTGCCAATGACGGCTATTATGTTACGCCTCATTTGAATAAAAGTGATACCATGTTGTTGAGAAGGCACGAAACGGTGGTAAAAAAAGAGCATTTCCCGATTGTGGATGAAGGTATGTGGCGTGTGTTGGAATTTGGAACCGGCAGGTATTATAAAATCAACG
>VSSQ01000313.1_pt1 | contig 43296 bp, 40 predicted proteins | sample 4763081 | NCBI WGS metagenome assembly VSSQ01 (sample SAMN12137344, study PRJNA551015) | bioreactor metagenome | isolation source: SDC9 anaerobic chlorinated ethene degrading culture | place: USA: Knoxville, Tennesee | collected 2015-01-01
TCTTAAATTGGACGGGAATTATAGTATCTTTTTCTCTTCTTGTCAAGAGATTTTTTATATTTTGGCTATTTTTTTATAAAATTTAATTCCTGCATTATCAACTAAGCCTATTTCTTGGTTTCTTATCAGTTCTTCTAAAAAAAATTTGGATTGATTATCAAACATATTTTCTATATCTTCAATAGTTAAAGGTCGTCTATTTATCATAGAAAGTATCTCTTCTTTATTATATGAAATAATTTGTTTGGGTCTATTCTTAAAAACAATATTTACATTTAATCCTTTAAATTTATTTGCAACATCTTCTAAAAATTCATAGCTAACAGGATTTACTTTATATGCAGGTGGTCTATCAATAGTTCCTATATCAATTCTTTTAGGATTTATTAATATAATTGCTTCATATAATAAGTTCAACTCTTCTTCATTATCATTTACATTTTTTACAAATAAAATTTCCAAAACAAAATCTTTTTTTGTTTTTTGTGAGAATTCAATCATAGAAGGAACGATTTTCTCAATTTCTACACTTTTGTTTTGTCTATCAAGTTTTTTAAAACACTTTTCACTTATGCAATCTAAAGATAATTTAACAATATCTATTTTTAATAAAGCTTCAAAAATCTCTTTTTTATAAATAGTACTTCCATTTGATAAAATTAAAGTTTTTGTTTCACCTTTTATTTTATTAATCTCATCAATTAATTTGTTTAATTTAGGATATAAAGTTGGTTCACCATTACATGTAATTGTAATTACATCAATTTTTGGATGATTTTTAAAACTTTCTTTGATTGCTTTTATAATTTCATCAACGCTTGGAAATGTATCCATTTTATCAATAGTTTTAGCACCTTCTAATTCACAATATAAACAATCAAAATTACACTGTTTTTTTGATGGTGACAAATCAATACCTAAAGATATTCCAAATCTTCTTGAAGGAATTGGTCCAAAAATAATAGAATTTGAATATGACAAAATAAAAATCCTTTTAAATAAAAAAAGAGAAGCTATATAGCTTCTCTTTTATGATAATTTTTTACAACAAAACTTATTTTACACTTTTTTTGAAACTCTTTGGCACTCTTTTACAAAGTGTATTGCATTTTCAACTGGCACATCAGGTAAAATCCCATGACCTAAATTAAAGATGTGTCCAGTTCCACCCATAATATTTTGAATTCCTTCAACACACATTGTTGTTGCTTCTTTTGAATACAATCTACAAGGTTCCATATTACCTTGTAAAACATATTTTTCACCTAATTTTTCTTTTGCAAGAGCCATTGGTGTTCCCCAATCTACTCCAAATACATCAAAGTTTCCGTAAACTAAACCTCTTTCAATAAATGCAGCTATTCCTTTTGGGAACATAATAACTGGAATATGAGGATATTTCTCTTTTAAATACTCAGCAATTTCTACCATATATTTCCATGAAAATTCATCATATTTTGAAGGTTCAATTGCAGCAGCCCAAGAATCAAAAATTTGAACTACATCAACTCCAGCTTCAATTTGTTTTTCCATATAAAACTTAACTACATCAGTTACACGTCTAAGGATTTTATGTAGAAATTCTGGATTTGAATACATCATTTTTTTACAAAGATTGTATGTTTTTGTTCCTTGACCTTCAATCATATAAGTTGCAAGTGTCCAAGGAGCACCTGTAAATCCAATCAAAGCTTTATCTTGAGGTAGTCTTTGTTTTAAAATTTTAATTGTTTCATAAACATAAGTTAATTTATTTGCAGCTTCTTCTCCACCAATTAAAGCATCTAAATCAGCTTCAGTTTTAATTGGTTTATCAAAAACTGGACCTTCACCTTTTAAAAAATCTAATTTCATTCCCATTTCATTTGGAACAACTAAAATATCACTAAATAAAATAGCTGCATCAACACCAACGATATCAAGTGGTTGAATTGTAACTTCCGCTGCTAATTCTGGATTGTGACATAAATTTAAAAAATTTCCAGCTTTTGCTCTTACTTCCATATATTCTGGTAAGTATCTTCCTGCTTGTCTCATCATCCAAACAGGAGTATAAGGAGTCTCTTTTCTAAAACATGCATCTACAAAAATTTTTGACATTTTTTACCTTTTTTAATGTTTTCCCACTTTACCTGTGAAGTAAAGCCCAACTGCTAATGCCACAATTGCTAATGCAAAATATAACAATTCTAATGGTGTTTGATAATTTGTATGTAGTACTCTTTGGAAATAGTTTACTACTAAAACCATTATAATTACTTTTGCAATTTTATCTTTTAATTGATCTAATGAACTAATATTTAGAATCGAATTGCATTCTTCAGGTGTACATGCCGCATTTATTTTTGATATAAATAATTCATATATTCCAAAAGAAAAAATCAATAAAACAACTGCTATTAAATATAAATCAACTGCTCCAATAATTCCAGCAACAACATCTTCATGAAAATGTTCAGGATGGTTTCCTTCAATGAATGTTGTAATGATAAATTTTGCAACATCAATAACATCGATACTTGCAACAATAAATAAAATTACAGCCCCTAAGAAACAGAAGATTACAGCAAGAATAACTATAAATCTACTATTCCAAAGAGCATTCTCAAATAACTTTTCAAACATTAGATATCGCTTTCTAGCTCTATCCATTTAAGACCGATTCTAACTGCATTTGTAGCAGCTCCAACTCTTACTTGATCAGCAACATTAAAATAGTGAACTATGTTTTGTGCATAAACATCTTTTCTAATTCTTCCAACATAAGTAAAGTCAGTATCTGTTGAAATTATTGGCATTGGATATTTTTTGTTTGGTAAATCATCAATTACTTTAACATTTTCAAAATTGATTAACGCATTTCTTACTTCTTCAACATCAACATCAATATTATCTTCAAAAGTTACAGTTATTGATTCACTATGGCTTCTTAAAACTGGAACTCTTACACAAGTTGCAGCTACTTGAATCTCTTTATGCATAATTTTTTGAGTTTCTAAAACCATTTTCATCTCTTCTTTAGTAAAACCATTCTCTTTTGCAACATCAATTTGTGGAATTACATTTAAAGCGATTTGATAAGGAAATGCTTTTATTTCTGTTTCGTCTAATCTAAATGCAAAAAAGTCTTGCATCTGTTTTACAAGTTCTTCCATACCAGTTTTCCCAGCACCAGAAACTGCTTGATAAGTTGATACATCAACTCTTTTGATTCCATATAATTCATCTAAAGGTTTTAAGCTTTGAACCATTTGAATTGTCGAACAATTTGGATTTGCAATAATTCCAGTTTCTTTCCATAATTTAATATCTTCAGGATTAACTTCAGGCACAACTAATGGAACTTTTGGATCCATTCTAAAATGACTCGTATTATCAATTACAACTGCACCTGCTTCTACTGCAAATTTTGCAAATTTTTCTGAAACTGAACCACCTGCACTAAAAAATGCAATTTCAACATCATTTTCTTCAAAAACTGTCTCAGTTAATTCTAAAACCGTAATTTCTTTATTCATATATTCAATTTTAGAACCAGCACTTCTTGCACTTGCAAGTGGTATTAATTTGTTAATAGGGAAATTTACTTCTTCTAAAACTCTAAATAACTCTTCACCAACTGCTCCAGTAGCTCCTACTACTGCTACATTGAATTTTCTCATTTTTACTCTTCCTCACCTTTTTCTAAATTGTCATTTGAATCTAATATATCTATTAAATTTTTTTCTTCATTTGAACTATTTGTTTCAATAACTTCACCATCTTCGTTATATCTAATTACATTTCCATTTTCATCAAGTTCTATTTCTTCATCTTCTTTTGGACATTTCGCAATAGATACAACTTTATCATTACTATCAACATTTACAATTATTACTCCACTCGTATTTCTTCCTGCTTTTCTAATTGTATTCATGTCAACTCTAATCATTTTTCCAATTGATGTTAGTAACATTAAATCTTGAGTATCATCAACTAAAACTTCACCAATAACATTTCCTGTTTTTGTAGATAGTTTCATAGAAATCACACCAGAACCTGCTCTATTTGTAAGTCTATACTCTTCAACTGTTGTTCGTTTTCCAATTCCTTTTTCTGAAACTGTTAATATTTCTTGATCTTCACTACTAATAACATCAGCATCTACAACGAAGTCTGTATCAATTTTAAATTTAATACCTCTTACACCTCTTGTACTTCTTCCTTGATCTCTTGTTTTTTCAAGTTCAAATCTAATACATTGACCAAGACTTGTAAATATCATAATATATTGTGTTTCTAGATCAGCAATTTTTGCTGTTACAATTTCATCAGCATCATCTAAAACAATAGCTCTTACACCATTGCTTCTAATATTTGAGAATTCATTTAATGATGTTCTTTTTATAATTCCATTTCTTGTAAAGAATACTAAAGATTTGCTTTCATCAAAATCTGGTGTTGGAATTATTTCCATAATTTTTTCATCAGGTCTTAAATTGATTAAGTTTACAACTGCTTTTCCTTTTGCAATTCTACTTCCTTCTGGAATTTTATAAACTTTTAACCAATATAATTGTCCCATATTTGTAACAAACATCAGTGTATCATGAGTATTACTTACAAAGAATCTTTCAATAAAATCATCATCGTGAGTAGTAACTGCAACTTTTCCTTTTCCACCTCTTTTTTGTTTTTCATAAGCTTTTATAGGAACTCTTTTTACATATCCATTATGAGTGATTGTAACAACCATTGGCTCATTTGGAATCAAATCTTCAATATCAATTTCATCATAAGAGTCTTCAATTTCTGTTTTTCTATCATTAGAGAATTTTTCTTTAATTTCTGTTAATTCTTCTCTAATAATTTCATTTAATTTTTCTTCACTTCTCAAAATTGCTTCTAGTTCTGCAATTAATATCATAAGCTCTTGATATTCAGCTTCAAGTTTATCTCTTTGAAGTCCTGTTAATCTTCCAAGTCTCATATCTAAAATTGCTTGAGATTGAATAGCACTCAAATCAAATCTTGTTTCTAAACTCTCTTTAGCTTCTGCATCATTTGAACTAGATCTAATAATTCTTACAACTTCATCAATATTATCAACAGCAATTTTTAAACCTTCTAAAATATGTGCTCTTGCTTTTGCTTTTTCTAAATCAAATATTGTTCTTCTAATAATTACAGTTTTTCTATGAGATAAGAAAATATTTAATATTTGAGGTAAATTAAATACTTTTGGCTCTTTATTATAAACTGCAAGTAAGATAATTCCAAAAGTTGTTTCCATTGGAGTTGATTTATATAAATTATTTAAAACAATCTCACTCATAGCATCTTTTTTAAGCTCAATTACAACTCTAATACCTTCTCTATCAGACTCATCTCTAACTTCAGAAATTCCATCAATTTGTTTATCTTTTGCTAAGTTTGCAATAAGTTCAATAAGTCTTGCTTTATTTACTTGATATGGCAATTCATCAATAACAATAATCTCTTTTTTAGCTTTTGTTTCAATATGATGTTTTGCTCTAATTCTTACTCTTCCTCTTCCTGTATTATAAGCATCAATAATCCCTCTTCTACCAAAAATAGTTCCACCAGTTGGAAAATCTGGTCCTTGAACAAATTGCATTAATTCATCAGCAGTTGCTTCAGGAGTATCAATTAAGTATAAAATTGCTTCTAATAACTCTCCAAGATTATGTGGTGGAATCTTTGTAGCCATACCAACAGCAATTCCTTCACTTCCATTTAAAAGTAATGTTGGAACTCTTGTTGGAAGAACAGAAGGTTCTTTCATTGTATCATCATAATTTGGAACAAAATTTACTGTATCTTTATCTAAATCTCTTAGAACTTCTTCAGCAATTCTTGTCATTCTAGCTTCTGTATATCTCATAGCCGCTGCATTATCACCATCGATAGAACCAAAGTTTCCTTGTCCATCAACAAGTGGTGCTCTTAAAGAGAAATTTTGTGCCATTCTTACAAGGGCATCATAAACTGAAGTATCTCCATGAGGGTGATATTTACCAATAACATCTCCAACAATTCTTGCAGATTTTTTATAGGCAGATTTTGAAGTAATACTTAAATCGTGCATTGCATATAAAATTCTTCTATGAACTGGCTTTAATCCATCTTTTGCATCAGGTAATGCACGTCCAATAATAACACTCATAGAATAATCTAAATATGAAGCTTTAACAGAATCTTCTATATTTACATTTATAATATCTTGATTTTCGAAAAGGTTTTCCATAAAAAAGGCCTTTAGTATATAAAATTAATTGATTATATCTAAATTGTACTTTAGTAATTCTTGTATTAAAGAACTAAACAAAAAAAGGGGATAAAAGCCTAAACTTTCATCCCCTTTTTAAATTATTAAAGTTACAAATTAGTTTTCACTTTTATATTTTACAATCATGTTGTAAATTTCATCTTTTAGTTTTAATTTCTCTTTTTTCTTAGATTCAATTTCGAATTGATCAGCGTGAGAATTTTCTAAATTTACAATTTCATGATCTAAATCATTATGTTTTTCAAAAACCCTATTAAAGTGAGAGTCTTTTTGTTTTAATTCAGCAATGATATCTCTATACTCGTGAAACATTTTGTGTCCTATTATTTAAATTTTGATTCTTTATTATACAAACTATGTTCTTAAAATTTTGTAAAAGTATTATTTACCATAACTTAACTTCTATAGTCAGCATTTATTTCTACATATTTATAACCTAAATCACATCCATAAGCTGTGAATTTACCATCACCTAGACCAATATCACAAATGATTTTATATTTGTCTTTTTTTAAAACTTCAAAAGCTTTTGCTTCTGTTGCTGCATCAAAACAAATTTCACCTTTATTAAAAACAATTACATCATTGTATGAAATTACAAGTTTTTCTTCATCACAATCAATTCTTGAAGCTCCAATAGTTGATGCAATTCTTCCAAAATTTGGATCTTCTCCAAAAAGTGCAGTTTTAACTAAAAGTGAATTTGATAAAGCTTTAGCAGCAATTTCAGCTTGTTTATCATCTTTTGCATTTATAACTTCAAATGCAGCAACTTTTTTTGCTCCCTCACCATCTGCAACCATTAACATCGCCATATCATGCATAACAAGTCTTAAAACTTCTTTGAAAGCCTCTTTATCATAGGCATTTGATTTTCCATTTGCTAAAACCATAACTGTATCATTTGTAGAAGTATCTCCATCAACTGAAATAGCATTAAAAGTTGTCTCTTTATTTATATTTAAAGCTTCTTTTATATCTTCATAAGGAGCAGCTGCATCTGTACAAATAAAACATAACATTGTTGCTAAATTTGGATTTATCATTCCTGCACCTTTTGCAACAGCTCCAATTTTAAATGAAGTTCCATCTTCAAGTTTCACTTCATACATACAAGTTTTAGGATATGCATCTGTTGTCATAATTGCTTTTGATAAGTTTTCACCATTTTTAGCTGTTAAATCAAACTTTTTAGCACCATTTACTAATTTTTCAATTGGTAATGGATTTCCAATAACTCCAGTACTACTCATAACTGGATTAATCAAATCAAAATCAAGTTGAGAAAACAAAGTATTGATTGATTCTATTCCTTTTCTTCCAGTAAGTGCATTTGCATTTTTTGAATTAATTAAAACAAAATTTGTTTTGAAATTTTCACCATATTGTAAAAAATGTTTTAAAGGTGCTGCTTGAAACTTATTTTCAGTAAAAACCGCTGCAACAGTACAAGCCTCTTTTGTATAAATAAATCCTAAATCATTATTTCCATTTGGTTTAAGACCTGCATGAATTCCATCACAATAAAATCCATCAATTTGATCAATATAACCTTTAATTGGTAAAATAGTAAACATTTTATATATCCTCTGGTTGTTTATTTAAAGTTAAAATTCTTTTTGCTCTTATAATTCCACTTTGTGAACCAACTAGCAAAAGTTTGCTATTTGCATTTATCATTGTTTCAGCTTTTGGCATTTGAACAAATCGTCCATTATTTTCTGTTATTCCAATCACTGAAACTTTTAATGTATCTCTTAAACGTAAATCTTTAAGTTCTCTTCCAACAACCCAAGATGTCTCTTTTACAAAAACTTCTTCCATTGCTATTGGAGTATCAATTTTATATAAAAATTCATCAAGAATGTTTTCCATATCTGGACGAATTGCCATTGCACTTACTCTTTTTGCCATAAGTGATGGAGTTGCAACAACTTTATCAGCACCAAGTTTTTTTAATCTTATTTTTTCATTCAATGTCTCTGCATTTGAAATTATTAAAAAAGGTACTCTTCCCAACTCTTTTTCATATAATCTAACAGAAGCAATAAGTGTAATATTATCTGAAATATTTTTTGATAAAGATATGGCACCTTTTGCAGAACTTAAGTGAGCTTTTAAAAATGCTGTCTCTTTATATGGTTCTTCTTTTACAAAATAAGGGTAACCATTTTCTCTAGCAATATCTTCAATATTATCACTTGGATCAACTACAACAAAAGGAATATGATTTTCTCTAAATTGTCTTGCTAATTGTGCTGTGTATTCATTGTGATAACAAATCACAAAGTGTCTTCTTAATCTTGCTATTTTGTAAAGCATTTTTCTCTCCTTTAATAGCTCTCTTAAATTACCATTCATAAAAACATCTATTACAATACCGACTGCAAACATTGTACTTGCAAAACCAGCATACATTAAAAATGTGGTAAATACTATTGTTTCATTTTTAAAATTTGATTCGTTTAAAGCACCAAATCCAGTATTTGTAAGAGTATATGCAGTCTGAAAAACAGCTTGCATAACTGTATAATCCTCAAAATAAACGTAAGCTAGTGTTCCAATTATCATCAATAATTGAATAATTATTAAAGGAAGTCGTAAAGGTTTTAGCTTTGAATAAATAATTGGATTTAAATCATATAAGGGTTTAGCTGCTTTTATTTCCCAGCCAATCGTTTTTTTTAATTTAGTGAAGATACTCATGAAAGCACTTTATCTAGTGCTTCTTATGAGTGTTTTTTAAGTGTTCTTAACTCTTTAGCAGAAATTCTTAATTTTGTAGTAGTTCCATCTTCAAGTGTAACTCTAACTGTTCTAATATTTGGTAAAAATCTTCTTCTAGTTCTGTTCTTTGCGTGACTTACGTTGTTACCAACCATTGGTCCTTTTCCAGAAATTGCGCATTTTCTTGACATTTGTTTTCCTTTTTTTTATAGTGAAAAATATTTGCGTATTTTATCTTAATTTTCTTAAGTTAAATTTAAATATTTGATATTTCTTCATTAAATCTTTTCAAATTATTTTCTATACTACACTCTTTAGCTAACTTATTATTTTGTTCTTTAATATTTTCTAACTCTTTTTCATCCAACAATATAGCATCAATCTTAAATGCAATAGTTGCATCTGTTGGACTACTCATTGAAGCAAAAACATCAATCACCTCTTTTGCATCATTTTTAATACTTAAAAAAACTACGCATTTACAAAACATAGCTTTTAATATATTTGTAGCAAAAGATTTATTATGAGTTGGAAGTAAAAATATATCACTTACTAAAAATAACTCATCAAAATTTTTATAATCATCAATAAGTATAATTTTTTCTTCAAGTTTTTTATACTTTGGAAGTGAAAATTGTAAACTTCCTATTTGTCTTTTATCACCTGCAATTATTATTTTAAAATTTAAATAATTTAGATTTGAACAAATATCTAAAAACTCTTTAATTCCTGATGTTTTAAAATTTTTTGCCGTAAAAAATATAAGCTTTGTATCAAAATCTATATTGAACTTTTTATAAAAATCTGTTTTTATTTTATCTTCATTTTCAATATTTATATTTATTGAAGGATATATAACTTCGATTCTTTCTGATGAAATCTTTAATTCTTCTAATATTTTATTTTTTATAGAAAATGAATTTACTATTGTGATTTTTGAATTTTTTATATTTTTAATAGATTTTTCATCTAAAGAACCACTATGAAAATATACATCTGCATATTTTTTATTGTTAAATAATTTTCTAAAAAAACCTTTATTATTTATAACTTCAATATTTTCTTGTTTTTTTAGCTTTTCTATTAGAATATTTGTTGTTTTGTATGAGATTGTAGTTTTCATCTAAATACTTTCTTGACTTAAAATAACTCTTATTATAGTTAAAACTGCTTTATGATAATATTTAATAAATAATATATAGAAAAAGGATTTTTTATTCAAACAAATAAAAAGAAAATAATTTATCTTGACAGAGATGGAGTTATAAATAAAGATTTTGGATATGTTTATGAAATTGATAAATTTGAGTTTATAAATGGAGTTTTTGAAGCTTGTAAATATTTTATAAATCTAGGATATGAAATTATCGTGATTACAAATCAATCTGGAATTGGAAGAAATTACTACACGAAAGAGGATTTTATAAAACTTACAAATTGGATGAAAAATGAGTTTAAAAAAAATGGCATTAATATTTTAAATGTCTATTTTTGTCCTCATGCTCCTGAAGAAAATTGTAATTGTAGAAAACCACAAATTGGTATGATTACACAATCATTAAATGATTTTGATATAGATTTACAAAAATCTTGGCTAATTGGAGATAAAATGAGTGATATTCAAACTGCAATTAGTGCAAATATTCCAAATAAAATATTAATTTCAAAAGAGAAAGATGATAAAGTTTTACATGTAGTTGAAACTTTATTTGATACAATAAACATAATAAAACAGTAAGGTCTAACATGAAATATACAGATATAAATTTTAATAAAAAAACGATACTAATTACTGGTGGAGCTGGTTTTATAGGCTCTAGTTTGGCTTTTTATTTTCAAAATAATTACCCAAAATCAAAAATTGTAGTTTTAGATAGTTTTAGAAGTGGTGAAACTTTTAGTAATGGAAATTTAAAAAGTTTTGGTCACTTTAAAAATCTTTTAGGTTTTAAAGGTATTGTTATAAGTGGTGATATAAACGATAAAAGTGTTTTAAAATCTTTAGAAAAGAATTATAAATTTGACTATATTTTTCATCAAGCTGCTATTTCAGATACAACTGTACAAGAGCAAGATTTAATGATAAAAACAAATGTAAATGCTTATGAAGATTTATTAAAAATTGCAATAAAACATAAAGCAAATATGATTTATGCAAGTAGTGCAGCAACTTATGGAGATAGTGATAGATTTGAAGTTGGATATGAACAGCCAAATAATGCTTATGGTTTTAGTAAAGTTATGATGGATAATGTGACTTATGATTATTTAAAAAAAGATTTAGATATTTCAATAGTTGGATTAAAATATTTTAATGTTTATGGACCAAGAGAGTTTTTCAAAAATAAAACTGCATCAATGGTAGTTCAATTTGGACATCAAATACTAAAAGGACTTACTCCAAAACTTTTTGAAGGAAGTGACAAAATATTAAGAGACTTTATCTATATTGAAGATATTATTCAAGCAAATATAAAAGCTTGTACTCCTAAAAAATCTGGTGTTTATAATGTTGGAACAGGAAATGCTAGAAGTTTCGAAGATATAGTAAATATCTTGCAAAAAGAGTTACAAATAAATAATGGTAAAGAGTATATTCCAAATCCTTATGTTGGTTCTTACCAATTTTTCACACAAGCAAATATAGAAACTACAACGAAGTATTTAGGATATGAACCAAAATTTAGTTTAGAAGATGGAATAAAAGCATATATTCCTGAAATTTTAAAACTATTTAAAGAAGAAGTAAAATAGATGAGAATGTTGAGTAAAAAACCAAATATTTTAGTAATTGGTGATTTAATGATAGATCACTATTTATGGGGAAGTTGTGATAGGATTTCTCCTGAAGCGCCAGTTCAAGTTGTAAATGTAAAAAAAGAGAGTTCTGTTTTAGGTGGAGCTGGAAATGTTATAAATAATCTTTTCACTCTTGGTGCAACTGTTGATGTAATAAGTGTAATTGGAGATGATAATGTTGCAAATGAACTAAAAAGTTTATTAGAAAAAATCAAAATATCAACTTCAAATTTAATAGTTGAAAATAATAGAAAAACATCTAAAAAAAGCCGACTTATAGCTTCACAACAACAGGTTTTAAGATATGATATGGAAAGTATTGATGATATAAATGAAGAAAGTCATAAAAAAATCATTTCAAATCTTGAAAAAAATATTAAAAAATATAGTTCAATTATACTTTCTGATTATGGAAAAGGTGTATTAACTACAAAATTAACACAAGATATTATAAATATTGCAAATAAAAATAGTGTAAAAGTTTTAGTTGATCCAAAAGGAAAAGATTATAGTAAATATAAAGGTTCATATACTCTTACTCCAAATAAGAAAGAGGCTCAAGAAGCTACAAATATAGATATAAAAGATGAAAATTCTTTAATAAATGCTTTAAAAGATTTAAAAGAAAAATGTGATTTAGAAGTATCTCTTATAACTTTAAGTGAACAAGGAATTGCTATTTTTGATGAAAATCTTACTATAAAACCAACTGTTGCTAGAGAAGTTTATGATGTAACAGGAGCTGGTGATACGGTAATTGCTTCAATTGCTTTTGCTTTAGGAAATGATTTAAATATAAATGAAGCTGTAAGTTTTGCAAATTTAGCAGCTGGTGTTGTTGTAGGAAAACTTGGAAGTGCAACAACAACTTTAGATGAAATTTATGAATATGAATCAAGTTTACACAAATCAAATTCAAACTCTCATATAAAAACTTTTGAAGAGATTCAAAAATTAGCATCAAAACTTCATAATCTTGGTAAAAAAATAGTTTTCACAAATGGTTGTTTTGACATACTTCATGTAGGACATGTAAAATACCTAGAAGAAGCAAGAAGTTATGGTGATGTTTTGATACTAGGTTTAAATGCTGATAGCAGTGTAAAAAAACTAAAAGGTGAATCAAGACCTATAAATAATCAAGATGATAGAGCATATATTTTAGCTTCACTTGAAAGTGTAGATTATGTAGTTATTTTTGAAGAAGAAACTCCTTATGAATTAATTAAATTAATTAAACCACATGTTTTAGTAAAAGGTGGAGATTATGAAGGTAAGGATGTTGTTGGTCAAGATATAGCAGATGAATTAAAATTAGTAAAATTTGTAGATGGAAAAAGTACAACAAATACAATAAAAAGGATACAAGAAAATGAAAAGTACAATAATTAAAGAGTTTTTAGCACATCAAGAAACAATAGCAAAAGTTATAGAAACTATGCAAGAGCCTTTAGAAAAAGCTTCAAAAATTGCAGTTGAAACTTTAAAAAATGGGAATAAAATCTTACTTTGTGGTAATGGAGGAAGCGCAGCAGATGCACAACACTTTGCAGCAGAACTAACAGGGAGATATAAAACAGAAAGACGAGGATTACCAGGAATTGCTCTTACAACTGATACAAGCGCACTAACAGCTATTGGAAATGACTATGGATATGATAGAGTTTTTGATAGACAAGTTGAAGCTTTAGCTTCTAAAGGTGATTTACTTATTGGTATTTCTACGTCAGGAAATAGTACTAATGTAATAAATGCATTAAAAGTAGCAAAGGATTTGGGGTGTAAAACTATTGGTTTAACAGGACGTGATGGAGGAAAAATGAACGAACTTTGTGATATAAATTTAGTTGTTCCTTCAAATGATACTCCAAGAATACAAGAGATGCATATACTTTTTGAACACACAATTTGTCAAATTATTGATAATGAATTAAGTCATTAACTATTGATAAACTAAATTAAAATAAAATTTAATTTTAAATAAGAAGATAGATTATTTCTACCTTCTTTAAACCAAAAATTTGAGGTTTTATGAAACTTATAAAAGAACTTTTTAAAGTTTATCTACTATTTGTTGCTCTTTTTTTAATTGGAAGATTTTTTTTCTATCTATTATATTTTGAAAGATTTAATGATATATCACTTTCTGAATCATTATTAACATTTATTTATGGATTAAGGATGGATACAATAGTTATTTGTATAATTCTTGTCATTCCAACAATTTTTTTAGCTATTACTCCAAAAATATTTTCAAATTTTATTTCAAAATTTTTAAGTATTTATATTCTGTTTTTTGTAGTAATTGCATTATTTATTGAATGTGCATCTTTTCCATTTTTTGCACAATATGATTTAAGACCAAATTATCTTTTTATTGAATATTTGGAGTATCCACAAGAAGTGACTTCTTTACTTTTTAAAGATTATAAATTTCAATTTATTGCTGTTTTTATATTAATCATTGCAACAATTAAAATATATTCAAAATCAAAATTTATAAATTTTGAACAAGTATTTAAACAAAATTATGTATCAAGAATTTTAATTCTTGCACCAATTTTATTAGTTTTATTTTTAGGTATTCGTTCATCTTTAGGACACAGACCCGTAAATATTTCTGATGCATTATATAGTGAAAATAGAGTTATAAATGAGATTACAAAAAACTCTTTACATTCTCTTGGTTATGCTTATTATTCAAATAAAAAAGCTGAAAATAACATATCAAAATATGGGAAAATTGATATAAAAGAAGCATATAAAGTCGCTTCTTTAGCTATTGGTATTGATTACAAAGATGAAAAAAAACCTTTTTATAGAGAAGTTAAATCAAAATTAACTTCAAAAAAACAAAAAAACCTTGTAATTTTTATACAAGAAAGTATGGGTGCACAATTTACTGGATTCATAGGTAAACAGAACTTCACTCCAAACTTAGATAACTTAGCCCAAAACTATCTATCATTCACAAATTTATACTCGAATGGTACAAGAAGTGTTAGAGGTCTAGCTGCACTTACTAGTGGAACTTTACCAATTAATGGAATTGAAGTAATAAAAAGAAATAAGTCTCAAGAAGGTTATTTTACTATTGCTAGTTTATTAAAGCCTTATGGTTATAAATCAAGTTTCATTTATGGTGGAGAAGCAAGGTTTGATAATATGAAAGGTTGGTATTTAGGAAATGGTTTCGATGAAGTAATTGAACAAAAAGATTTTACAAATCCAATTTTTACTAGTACTTGGGGTGTTAGTGATGAAGATTTAGTCATAAAAGCAAATGAAAAATTTAAATCTTATTATGAAAATAATGAGAAGTTTGTAAGTGTTATGTTTAGTTCTTCAAATCATATGCCTTTTGAACTTCCTGATGGAAAAATAGAATTTGAAAAAAATATTCCAAAAACTAGTGTAGAAAATGCAATAAAATATGCTGATTTTGCTATAGGAAAATTCTTTGAACTTGCAAAAAAAGAGAATTATTTCAAAGATACTGTTTTTGTAGTTGTTGCTGACCACAATGTAAGAGTATATGGAGATCAAATAGTTCCAATTGATATGTTTCAAATTCCAGCTGTAATTGTAAGTAGTGATATTCCACATCAAATATTTACTAATTTGACTTCTCAATCTGATGTTTTAGCAACAGCATTGGATTTAATAGGTATTGACTTATCTTATCCAATTCTTGGAAACTCAATATTTAAAGATAATAAAAAAAATATTAACTTAATGATTTTTGATGAAATTTATGCTTATAGAAAAGAAGATAAAGTTGCAATTTTAGTACCTAATATGCCAATAAAAACTTATTTATATAAAGATAAAAAATTAACAGAAATAGAAAATGATTTAGTTCTAGAAAAAGAAGCTTTAGCTTTAATTTATGTCTTGGATGATATGTACAAAAATAAAAGTTATAAATAAAACTTAGAAAATTTATTTTTCTAGTTTTATAATTACATTTAAAACATCAGCAGCTGTAATATTTTTCATACACTTATGATGTTTTAAGGGACAAACTCTTTTCATACAAGGTGCACAATCCAAATTTTTTGTCACAATTTCTCCATTTGGATTATTCCATTGGTTTGTTTCAGTAAATTTTGTAGGACCAAAAATTGCTATTGTCTTCACCTTATAAGCAGCTGCAATATGCATAGGACCACTATCATTTGTAATAAATAAATCAAGTCCAGCGATTTTTTCAATAAGTTCAGGAATTGTAGTTTTACCAGCTAAATTTTGATAATTTGTTATTCCTTTTGAAACTAATTCAGTTTCTATATCTTTTGCAATATTAGTTTCTGCTGGTCCTCCAAAAATTACGATATCATATTTTTTTGACATTTCAATTGCAATTTTTGCAAACTCTTCTGGGTACCATCTTTTTGCACTTCCATAAGTGGCACCTGGATTTATTCCTAAAGTTGGTTTACCGTAATTAAAAGGTTTAAAATAAAGTTTTAAATCCCCTACTTCATTTTGTAAATTTAAAACTTTATTTACAAAGTCGTTATATCTAATACATAAATGTATCTCTTTTTTTGTAAGACGTCTATAATTAAACTTTTTCTTTGCTTTTATAAAAAACATCATAAATTTAGAAGAGATACTTCTTCTAAATGAAATTGCTAAATCAACTCTTCCAATACTTTTTGATAAAGAAATAAGATTTTTATATCTATTCCCACTCTTTTTTGTATCATCAACTATTACTTTTTTTATATTCGGATAGCCTTGAAAAGCTTGAGTTGAAACAAAAGAACCCAAAAGTGTTATTTCTGCATCTGGATATGTTTTTATCAAATTTTCTATTGCAGGTGTTGCCATAATAGCATCTCCCAACCAAGAAGGTATTTCTATAAATATTTCTTTAATCATTTTTTTTAATCATCTCTTTAAAAGCATAAAATTGAGGATATTTTATAATTTCATCTCCCCTATTATCAACCAATCCATATCCTGGAGCAATTAGTTGATGCCAATAAACTCTTTTTATTTTTTTACTTTTTTTTGCTATTTCAAAATACTCTAACATATATTTTGTATATTCTTCATTTGAAACACACTCTTTTTCACTTGTGGGAGCATAAGGTGCTGTATTTTTTATAGGCCAATTAACCTCAGTTATATAAATTTCATTCTTACATTTTGGACTTAATTTTACTAAAGAAAAAAGTAAATCAATTTTATTTTTAAAATCAAAAAAAAGATATTGTTTGTTTTTTGGACTTCCTCGTCTATCTACATAAAGTAAAGAGCTAACTATATCATATTTTATATCTTCAAAATTAAACATTGCTCTAACATTATAGTAGTATTCAAAGTCAATAACACTAGGTCCTAAAAGTTTTATATTTGGAAATTTTTCATCTTTTAAATTTTGAGCTACTTTATAGAAATCTACATACTCTTTTACACTAAAAAATCCCCATTTTGCACGATTTATTGTAGTTGCTATTTGAAATTCACTTACAAAAATGCCAAATTTTATAAAAATTAGTTCCAAATTTTCTTTTAAAAGTTTGTGATTTTCTATATTTTCTCTATCTTGCATAATATTTAATAGAATATTTTTTTTTGATGTTTTATTAAAACTTTGGGCAAAATCAACATAAGAATCAATATTTTTTATATCGCATAATGGCAATCTAATTATTAAGTTTTTTACTTGAAGTTCTTCTACTAATTCAACTTGACAATTGCCTTTATCAAGATTCACTCCTAAACCATAAAAATCGTCATTTGAAAATTTAACTTTTCCTTTAAAAAATTTCATAAAAATCATTGCAATAGGTAGAATGAAAAAAGAACTAATAATAAGTTTTATAAAATCTTTTAAATGCCTTTTCCGCATAGCTTTTTTATAAGCTTTATCTTTAATAACGTGAGGTTGATCAGAGTAATTATCCCAAACAAAAAAATTTTTATTCACTGTATTACTCAATTATTTTAAGTTTTTTTAACTTATTCAACATAATATCTTTTGCTTTTTTCAATCTACGAATTTTATATTTCTTTGACAATAACATCAAAAAAAATCTTAAAATATTGGATCCACCTAATCCATCAATTATTATCAATTTATATTTTCCTTTTTCATATTCACAGCACATAATATTTCCAAATGCTGTATCAATAAATAAAATATCATTTAAAGATATATATTGTTTTAAATCATTAAAAAGTTTTAGAAGAATATCTTTTGATATATTTTGATTAGTAATAGCTTGAGAATAAGTTTTTGAAATTACTCCCGTGTAATCACAAACTTTATCAAAAACTAAGCCTTTTCCTAAATTTGTATTTACATAACCATAGCATTTTACAATATTATTCATTGGTATATTACGTTTAAATAGATAACTATAATAAATGTTCTCAATAATATTTTGATCTCTATAAAGTTTCTTCTCTATTGATATTTTAATTATTTTTGAATTATCATAGGGGTGCAAGTATACTACTCTTCCAGTTCCCTTTTTAATAAAAAGATTATCAATTAGAATCACATTTTTATCCATCTTTTTTCCATATAAATTTTAATATTTTGCTTTTTATTATATCTTTTTAAAAATTTCTTCCAACTTTTGATTATTTTGTATCTTGTAAATAATTTTAATCTTAAATACAACCAAAATTTAATACCAATTCTTTTAGCTCCCAAACCATCAATTATTATTAATCTATATTTGTTTTTTTCATACTCACAACATAATACATTATGTAATGCTACATCTACAAAAAGAATGTTATATTTAAAAAGATACCTTCTTAATTCTTCTAATAATCTATCTTGTGTACCTTTAGAAAGTTTATTTTCTATAATAACTTTCAAAAATGAAATAGAATTCTTTCCATCATAATCATATACTCTATCAAAAACCAATCCATTTCCTAAATTTGTATTTACATAACCATAACATTTTGGAATATGAGTTAATGGTATTTTTTGTTTTTCTAAGAATTTAAAATATTTGTAATCCAAACTATTTTGATTTCTATTTGTTTTTCTGTTATTTAGACGTTCAATTTTTATAACTTTTGTAATATCCAAAGAATGAATATAGCATTCTCTTTCAATTCCATTTCCAACAAAAAACTCCCTAGATAAAATAATTTTTTCATTCATATTTCCAATATTTCCTTTAATCTTTTTTGAATTATCAAATAATCTTCTTTTGTATAATCAAGATTAATCATAAAATTGTTTTGATTTTCTTCATTACTTATAGTTGCCCATCTTTTACTACTTGCAAATAAAGAATCTCCAAAAAATGATAAAGTTTTTGTATTTGTTGCTCCTGCAAGATGCATAGGACCAGTTGATGTACTAACAAAAAGAAAACTAGAAGCTATGTATTGAGTAAATTCATATAAAGAAACTTTTGAATCAAAAATCGTTGCTTTAAAATCAAGTTTATTTTTTATATATTCTTTAGAAACACCATCATCTGGTCCAAAACTAAAAACTATCTCATAAGAACTGTCTTTAATACTTCTTGCTAAATTTATATAATCATCTAATCTTAGATTTCCATCACTACTTCCACCAAATCCAACATGAAAGATTACCCTTTTTTCTTTTTCTACTTTTATATCTAAAAGTGGTTTAGTAAAATCAAGTTTTATTTCTGGATATAATTTTTTTGCTAAATCAAGATTATATCTCCACTCTGTTTTTGCAACCTGACTTCTTCTTTGTTTTACTTTTTTATTAAAAAAAAGTTGTGCTATTTTAGTAGCTGGCGCTACTCTTTTTTTTATCCCACTTTTAAAAAGAAGTTTTCCTAATGTTATATCAATATACGCACTAATACTGGCATCAAATTTTTTTTCTTTTATCTCTTTTAATGTTTTTGATAAATTATTTTTATCAAATAAAATAACATCATCTATAAAATCTATATTTTTTGCAAAATCAAAATTTATTTTTGAAACAAGTGCTGTTAATTTTGTATTAGGATATTGCTCTTTAATAGCTTTAAAAAGAGGTAAAGTCACTACAAAATCACCTATTTTATCGTGTCTTGTTATTAGTAAATTCATTTATCTTTTCCAAATGTATCAAAATTATTTTTCATGTTTTTTTAGTTCTAAATAGATTTCTTGTACATATTTAGCAACCTCATCAAAAATCATATCATTATTATTATTTGTACGAACTACATAAGAAATAGTACTTTTAGAACCCCAATAATCAAAATTATTTTTATAGAAAAGTCCTATTGTAGGTAAATTTATTGCAGAAGCTATATGAATAAAACTTGTATCTGGTGATATTAATAAATCACAAGATCGTATAAGTTCTGTTGCGTCAAAAATTGTTTTTGTAGTATAACTTAAAGTGCAATTTGACAAATTTTCTTTTAAAATAATATCATTTATTTCATTTTGCCTAGATGGTAAAGATAAGATAATCAAAGTATATTTTTTTAAAGAATTTACAAGTTTAATTATTTCTTCTTTTCCTAAAGTTCTTGTACTATGTGAAGCATCAACATTTAAAGCAATAATACCTTCTCTTTTAGGTAATTCTGAGACAAACTTTTGCGCATAATTATATTTTTCTTCATCAAATGGAAATTCCATTTTCGTTGAATAGTTATTTATATCTAATAAATTTAATAAACTACACATATGTTCACTTGCATGTTTATTATTTTCTTCTATTGCTAGCTTATCATAAAAAGACAATTCATTTCTTGATATACCTAATTTTTGATCTCCACTACTTTTTCCAAAACCAATAACCCACTTAGGTTTCATATACCAAATACTAAGTTCTAATCCAAATCTCATAGGTACAGCTTCAATTATTAAATCATATTTTCTACTTTTCATTAACATTATTTGTTTCAAAGTTTTATAAAAATATTTCTTTTTAAATTTTGTAAAAACATTTCTACAATAAGGTAATTTCTTAAACAAAAAGTCACTATTCGTGCTTGCATAAATATCAATTTCAGAGCTTGGAAACTTTTTCTTTATTTCCCTTAAAAGGGGGAAAGAAACAATGGCATCACCAATTTTTAGATTTCTTACTAATAATATTTTATTTATCTCTTTTTTGTTTATAGGCTCTTTGTATTTCTTTTGTAATAAAAGTTTTAGAATTAATTTCTTTATCATCTACTTTCTACCTCTAATTTTTCTTTTAAATTCTACAAAGTCTTTTAATTTTTTATCACATTTTTTCAAAATATCAATAGCTATTTTTTCATTAGTTTGTGATAATTTTGCATACTCAGTTGCAATCAATCTTAAACTATCTTCATCTAACCATAATTTTGCAAAATTATCTAAACCAGTTTCTAAATCAATATTTTTAAATTCCATTCTATTTATATCAACCACACTAAAATCATATTCATCATTTTTATTTTTAAAAACTAGTATATTACCAGCTGAATAATCTTTGTGATAAACACTATTTTTATGTAAATTATAAGTAAATGCAACAAATCTTCTTATAATTAATTCTCTATCATTTAACATCGTATTTCTTAATGGCTCACGAATAGTAAATAAATAATCTAATTTTTCACTAATAAAAAAACTTTCTTTAAATAAAAAGTTTTGATAAAACTCTATATAGCCTATCGGTGTTGGAGTGTTTATATTTAAATTAATAAGTTTTACAGCATTCTCGTAAGATTTTTTTGCTTTTGAATCTCTAAAATATGCATAAACAACTTGATTTATAATATTTGGAATTTTAAAAGCTTTAACAACTGTTTGAATATTTTTATATTCTATAACTTTTAATTCATTTCTAGCTTTGTGAATAGTATTTGAATTTTGTTTAAAAAAATTTCTAATATTTAACAAAAAATCTTTTATATTTTCATAATTTTTATTTAATTTATATTTAATCAAATCTTAACCTTTTACATTTCTTTGCATATCCAACATAATAGCATACTTCATATATGAACTATATGCTGAAATCACTGCTACATTCCATCCATTAATTCCATGAAATGCTCCACCTTTTAATATTAAAGCTTTAAATAAAGCTCCTAATCCATGAATAATTGGATCAAAAACTGTTGCTTTTTTACCTTCTTCGTGTGCTAAAATTGCACCTCTTTTTATAAATTTTTCAGTCGTTCTTATCATATGGATATAATCATCATATGAATAATGTAACATATCAGCTTCTAAATCACACACATTTTTTGTTTCAACCTTTGCATGCCCTTTTGCAGTTGAGAATCCACATTTTTTACGATTGTAAAGTCTTGCTACTCTATCTGGATACCAAAGTTTAATATAATTCTTTCCGACAAATGTCTTTCTAGCAAAAGAATAAGCATCATAAGAACTATTTTCTAGATTCAATTTTTTTATCTCTTCTATTGCATTTAAATCAAGTCTTTCATCTGCATCAATACTCAAAACCCAATCATTTTTTGCATATGGAGCACCAAATGCCTTTTGTGGCCCATCTCCTAAATATGCCTGCTTTATAACTTTTGCACCCAAACTTTCTGCAATTTCACAAGTTCTATCACTACTTAAAGAATCCACAACTAAAACTTCATCACATACACTTTTAACAGATTTTATAACTTCTTCTATATTTTTTTCTTCATTTAGTGTAATAATATTTGCTGTAATTTTCAACTATTCTCCTTTATTTCTAAAAATATCTTTAGTATAAACTTTATTTTTAAATAAAAATAAGTCATTTAATAAACCTATATCTGCTGTCTGCACTATGGCTATTTTCATATTATAAATCGTTCATTTTCATTATTTTGTAAAGTAATAGATAACAAAACGAATACTAGTATGAAAAATTCACTGAAATTACTCATTCGTATAATATTATCTCCAATACTACTTATCATAAACATTGAAAAAAAGACTAAACCTATATAAAAAAAATATTTTTCTCTTTTATATAGCATTTTTAAAAGTAAAAACATACTAAACAAAAATAATAAATATCCTAGAATACCAAATTTGGCTAGAAATTCAAAATTCAAATTATGATAGTGCTTATAAGTTCTTCCTGGAACTATATCTTTATTCGCTTCTTGATATTCCATAAACTGAATAATTGCATCACCTACTCCCGCTCCAAATATTAAATTTTTAGGAATAAGTTCCAGTCCAGCCTTATAAAAAAATAGTCTAGGTCCCCAACTTCCCAAATACTTATCATTTTGATATGCATAAGATAATTCATCAAACCCTTTTAAATATCTATCAATTTTATTAGTATTAAATAAAAAAGAAACACTTAAAATCAAAGTTAATATTAAAAATATTAATGTCTTTTTATATTCAAAAAAATATTTTTTATGGTAAATCGCAACTATAAATAATGTTCCAATAAAGCTTATTTGTCCCATTCTTCCATTATTTACAAGAATTGTGATTAAAGAAAGAAATGATATAGATAAAAACGTGTATTTGATTTTTAAACTCTTTTCTTTTAGAAAGAAATAAATAGTTAAAAATATATTTATAGCCATATAAAAAGTAACTACAGCATATGGCAAAATACCTCTTGGATCACTTTTATTTGATTTTATAGCTTCATTTTTAATTATAGTAAAGAATTCAAAATATATAGAAAGTGAAAAAAGTGCATATAATCCAAAAGTGAAAGTTATAATATAAAAAGCCATCTTTACATCTTCTTTATTAAAACTTGAAAAAAAGACCAATGTAATTATTGGATAATATTTATAATATTCGAGCTCTTTTATACCAATTTTAATATTATCACTCCAAATCAAAGATAAAACTGCATAAATAATAAATAAAAAGAATATAACTAAAGGTTTATTTTTAAAAATATCTTTTACCTTTATAAAATAGCCTTTTTTTTTGGCAATAAAGACCCACCATATTAATAACAAAATAGTAAGATTACTAAAAAATCCACTAAAAAAATTCCATGGCAATAAAAATATATATGCAAACATATATATTTTAAAATAATCTTGTTTTGTATTTCTAAAATACTCTATCATACCAAAATTTCCAAATATTTGTTTATTTCATTTGTTTCTACAAAATTATTTTTAATCAATTTTATATTTTTATCTATATCAAATTCTATACTGTTTTTTGCTATATTCAACAAAGAAAGTTTTAATTTATCAACACTTCTATTTTCAACTATTTCAAAGTTAAATCCTAATCTTTTAAACTCTATAAATGTTGTATTATTATATGCTATTGCCTTACAACCGAAGCTTAATGATTCTATAAATGCATTTCCAAATCCTTCTCCATAACTAGGAAATAAAAAAATATCAGCTTTTATAAAGTATTTTTCTACTCCGTCGGAAAAACCAATAAGCTTTATTTTATTTTTATACTCTATTTTGTTATAAAATTCAAGAAACTCTTTTTTGAAATTCTCTTCATAGCCACCAACAATAAAAAGCTCAAAATCTATATCATTTTGTATCAAAATCTCACAAGCTTTTATTGCATCAAGTTGACCTTTTCCTTTTACTATTCTTCCTACATGTAAAATATTTAGTTTTTGATTCTTTTCTTTTCTATACTCTTTTATCTCAATTGATGGGTATATCAAAAATGATTTTGTATTTTTTCCAAAAGGAAAAGTTTTTTTTACATTTTCTAATAAATGTTCACTTATTGCAATATGAATATCTACTCTACTGTAAATTATTTTATGGAATAAGCTATCTTTGGGTTTAGCTCTTGTTGTTCCATGTCTTAGTATTAAATTTATATCTGTTCCCAAAATAGCACAATATAAAAGCTGAAGTTTACTTGTTCCAAAATATATAATATTTTTTATATTATACTTCTTTATTATATTCTTAAAATCTAAAATAGCTTTAAAAAATAATATATCATTCTTTTCAAAGCATTCTAGAGTGATATGATCATTTTTTGATATATAATTATGAAGATTTTTATCTATAAAACCATCTTTTTTTGTAATAAACACTATATCAGAGAAATTATTTAATTTTTTTGCTAATTTTATACTATCTAATTCCATACCACCAAAATTACTAGTGGGACAAACTATTGCTAAACTCTTCTTAGATAGATTATTCATATTAAGTCCATTTCTCTATATGTTTTCTTTAAATTTCCACAATTTGTAATATAAAATATTTCATTTGTTCTAACAGCTCTCCTATAATAACTCTGCTCTTTTCCATTGATATATCTTTTTAACTGTTTATAAAAAAATATAAACAATTTTTTTAAACTTATCTGAATAGTAGAATCTCTTAAATCATGCATTGTTTCCAAAGCATAAAATTTATATATTTGTTGCTCTTTTGATAGTTTATGAGAATATATTCTATCAAAAATAAAAGGAATTTTAAATCTAGGAGCTAACGAAGTAGTAGAAAATAAATTTCCATAAGGATAAATTTCATTATAATTCAAATGATTTGTATTTGTTAAAAGTTTTTTATCTTCCAAACCTAATTTTTCCATAGCTTCAATTAAAGCTAAAGTTATGTATTGATGATCTTTATGTAAATCAATTTGAGGATGTAGCGTAAAAATAAAATCAGGACTAGTAGAATTTATAATTTGTACGAAATCTTCCACTAAAGAGTCCCAAGTTGAAATAGGTTCTTCATTTGTTTTTATTTTAGAGTGTTTTACTTTTCTAAAATAATTTATATCAGAGGTTTTTATATTTTCAGATGAAATTATATCTTTTTTATTTTTATACATTTTTTCTATTCTACCATTAAAATAACCTAAAACAATATTATTTTCAAATTTTACATTTCCTAAAAGTCCGGTTGTTAAAGCATTAAAAACTCTCAAATTCCCTTTTAAGATTGATCTTTTTTCTTTATTATCTTCAAAATCACAATATTTTGATTCTCCTTCACCAGCTGTAATAGTTACGATAAAACTCTCTTTTGCGCTACTATAAAGACCAAAAGATGATATTTCAGCGTCATCTGGATGAGGAGCTACAATAAGCAATTTTTTATTTTTTATATCTAAATCCTCAAAATCATAAACTTCTAAATTTTTTGACACAATATTACAATTCTTTGCAAATATTTTAATATTATCAAATCCACCAAAAGTACTGATATCAATATATCTAATTCCAACTGCACCATGTTCAAAAAATGTTTTTTCAACTTTATTTTCAAAAGAAACTCTAATATAAGGAGTAAACAACTTTGATGAGATATTAGATTTTATTGTTAGTTTTAAAATTAAAGTTTCATTTTTCTTAAACTCTTTTAAATTTATATTTTCAATATTAAATATTTTTGGATTTTTAAAATCATAGCAATAATCTTGTCTTTGATTGTATTTATACATCTTTTTTCTACTATTAATCAATATAAATAAAATCATTAATAAAAATACAAAAATATAAATAAAATACATTTTTTATTCCTTAAATTCTTTAATATCACTTTTTTCAAAATATTTATAGATAAAACATAAATTTTGCATATCACTTAATTTCAAATTTGGTTTCTTATTTTTTATATATTCTATATTACAATTTTTAAATAAAATTTTTGTTGTAGTGAGTGCAGTTGAAGAAAAAGATATTATATTTCTAGGTTCTATTCCTTTTTCTAAAAAATATCTTTCTATTGGTTGATTTAATTCTAGAATTTCTATATTTTTATCAATTCCATGTACTATTTTTAATATTTTTTTATCTTCTCTATGAGGAATAAATATTATCTTTTTATCTTTATACTTTTTTACAACTTCTTTTAAACTATCTTCAAATTGCTTTTCATTTGAAAATATAAATAAAGGTTGTCCTAAGAAAAATATAGTATCATCGTAATTAACCCCATTTTGTTTGAAATCTTTTTTTAAATACTCCAAACTATTATTTACTACTATTCCATTTTTCAATGGTTCAAAACTATAATAAGTAAAAAAATTAATAATATCTTTTATATTTGTTTTAAGTCCATATAATAAAAATTTAAAACTTTTTAATTTAAATTTATTTATTTTATTTTGTTTAATAATACTTTCATACAAAGAAACTGTTGAAGATCCTTCATCTAATACAAACAATTGTTCTTTTTCTAAATTTGCCAAAATTGCTTTAAATCTATAATCTTCTATTTCTCCTGTAAATATTTTTTCATATACATTTTTTTGTAATCTTTTAATTAATCTTACATAACCTTTTATTTTACCTTCTTTTAAAGGATTAAATCTAATTATCTCTTCACAATTTATTTTAGAAAGTTGCATTTCTATCTGTTCTATATTTTTTATACTTCTATTATAAACAGCTACCATTATGATATTATTTAGTTTGAATTTATAAATTGCTTCAAGAGCATTTAAAAGTTGCAAAGGAGAATTTATTATAAATAAATTTTTCTTTTCTTTCATTTTATTTTCCTTTGTCATAACTATTTAATAAGTGCTCAGTTATAGCTAAACTTGCTTTATAATAATTTTCTATTTCATCTTCAGTAAATTCTTTCAAACTATTTAATTTTCGTACTGCTGAACCACTATTTACTATCATTGAACCATTGAATCCATAATGAACTTGTGTTTTATCAAAAAGATTACTTCCAATCGCTAAATATTTTGTATCTTTTAAAGTAAGATTATATAGCGTTGGAAAAATATCTTTTTGACTACCAGCAAAAGTTGTATTAATATCCAATTTATCTTTTAACTTTTTTGGTAAATAAAAATATATCGGAATATTTTTTGAAGTAAAAGTTGGATTATCATCATATTTCATAATCCCTTCAACTGTATTATTGTCTGCTGTAATCACGATAATTGTATTATCTTTAAATCTACTTTGTTTAAACTCATCTAAAAATTTCCCTAGACTATCCAAAGCATATGCATAAGATTTAAAACGTTGTTGGGCTAAATTAAAATCACCAGTAATATGACTTTTTAAATTTTCACTGTAAATCAAACTTTTTGAAATATATTCATTTGGTACATTATAAGGAGGATGGTTATTTGTACTAAGAGCTACTATAAACTCTTTTTGTTTACTATTTTCAAGTTTTTCTAAAATATGTTTATATAAATATTCATCAAAAATTCCCCAAGGATGGAAATATTCATCTTTTGGTTTTGTAATTTCTAAAGAGTTAAATATATCTTGTTTTCCTTCAATATTTTGGTATCCTTGGTATTTTACAAAATTTCCTAAGTCTCTCCATGTTAAATCTCCGCCATAAATAAAACTTGTTTCATATCCAGAGTTATTGTATAAAAATGCAGCAGTATAATCAAACTTTGTTTGAGCATAATCTGATTGAGAAAAAGCAAAAGAATTTGGTCTATAAGGAATATTTAATAACATTGCTTCCAAACTAGCTATTGTTCCATCACCTTCACTAATTATATTTGTAAATAAAGTATCTTCATTAAAATGTTTTTTTAAATTTCCCATAATATCAAAATCTTGACTTTGATATTTTAATATTGGCATTCCAAAACTTTCTACCATAATAACAACAACATTGTAATCTTCATTATCAACTTTTTTAGTACTATATGTAATATTATTTAAAAGATTATTTTCATCAATATCTTGACTATTTTTATGGATTTTAAAAGCTTTCTTTATATTTTTTTCAAAGCCAGTCTCTTTTATATAATCAATTTTTCTCGATTTAAACTCTTTTCTTACTCCATAAGCTGTTATAAAAGCTCTAACTCCATTTTGACTCATTTTATTTATATAATCATTTTGAGATACATTTGGAATCATTTTTCCTAAAGGATACATTCCAAAAGTTCCACGAATAATAAAAAAATTAAAAGCTAATAAAAAAACAAAAAATACACCCGGTACTTTAAAAATAAAGATAAGTTTTTCATTTTTATATTCTTTTTGAAATATTTTTTTAATAATAAAAAATATAAAACTTAAATACATTGTCAAAACAAATAAGATTAACAGTACATTATAGTTTTGCCAAAAAGTTTGCATTAATGCAAAAGTATCATCTTCAAAAAGACCAAAAAACAATATATTCAAGTGATCTTTGAAATACGAATAAAATCCAAAATCAGCCAAAAGAAGTAGAGTTATAATAGTAAAAAAGACAAATATATAGTAAATGAAAAATTTATTAAGTAATTCAAAAAGCTTTTCACTTTTCAAATAATAAAATAAAAGTAAAAGTAAAGTTGGAACGATCTGGATATATCCAATTACTGTTAAATCTATCCTAAACCCTAGAAATAACATACCAAAAATATCAAAATAATAAGAAGTAAAATTTCCTAATTCATTGTAATATAAAAAAAATATTACTCTAAAAGTTGACATCAAAGCTAAAAATATTAAATATACAAAAAATAGTTTTTTTATATATATTGCTAATTGTTCTTTTTTTTCCATGTAAAAACCTAAATATTTTTATTATAAATTAAGATATGTTTTCTATAAAACTTATCCCACCTTCTAATTATTTTTCTTTTTAAAAAAGATTTAAAAAGATTTGGTAATTTGAACCAATTATCATCACCCAATCCATCTATTAAAATAAATTCTACTTCAATATCATTTTTTTTTCTTACAAGTATATTTTTTCCCCTCATACCTTCATTAAAAAGAATTAAATTATCCAAAAAGAAACTTCTAAATTTTTTAAACTCTTTTTGGTAATAAGGAATTCCATCCTTTTCTAAATAATATCTTAGCGTTTTAGAAATAGTACCATCATAATCTCTTACCAATTCAAGAACTTGGCCTTTCCCTAAAGAGGTTTCAACAACACCATAATATTTAGGTAAATGAGAATAATCTTTAAAATCTTTTTTTTTCAAAAGCTTATACCACTTTATATCTTCTTTTGTTTGATTAAATTTTTTACTTTTTTTATAATCAATTTTTATCAATTTATTTTTATCTTCTGGGTGAAAATATGTTGCTCTTTGATTACCTTTTGCAATTAAATTTTCTTCTTTTAATTCAATCATCTATAATTCCTTTTTTAGCTAAACAATACAAGTAACCAACAAATTAAATGTAAACTAATAGTAAACATAACAGCAGCAGAACCCAAATCTTTTGCACTTTTTGCAAGTGGATGAATCTCTTTTGTAACAAGATCTACTACATTTTCAATAGCTGAGTTTATAATTTCTACTATTAAAACTAAAATTCCAGTTACAAATAGAATTAATTTGTTTGTCAAATTTGCATCTATGAGTACTATTGCAATTATTATAAAAATAGAAAAAAAAAGTTCTAGTCTAAACGAATTTTCAGTTTTAACAGCAATTGCTAGTCCATCCAACGCATATTTCCAATTTTTAAAAAAATTATATTTTGGTTTATTTTGCATTTTTATCCATATTATTTAAAATCTCTATTAACTCAAAAAAGTATTTTACATCACTTCCAACTCTTTTTCTTATAAATTCTTTTTTATATAAGTACAAAAAGAATCGGAGTTTACCTCTAAAATTCAGCAATTTATCTTTAATTTCATAGTTTTTTGATATTTCTAAATATCTATTTATTATTTTTTCATAATCAATCTTAAAACTTAATTCTTTTATTTTTAAAAAAGATAATAAAAAAAGTAAAAAATCTCTATGTTGTAAACTTCTTACATCTATATTTTCATCAAAACTCTCTTCAAAATCTATTACAAAAACTTTTCCATCTTTAAAAGTAAAATTTCTGAGTTGACTTCCTCCATGAAAAAAACCAATACTATGCATCTTTGCTAATTCTTTTAAAACTAAATCTATATAAAAATAAAAATTCTTTTCTTCAATATTTTCATCTCTTAAAATTGAATAAATAGTCATTCCACAATCTTCTAATATAAAAAAAATTTCACTTTTATAAACAATATTTGGAACATTTATTCCTAATTTTTTAAACCTTTCTATTTTTGTAGTTTCAAATATTAAAGCATCTTTTGGAGTTTTTTCTAAAGAGGGAATTAATAACTCAAAAGAAAATATTTTATAAAAGAATTTTTGAATTTTATTCGGTTTAGTTGCTCTTGCTTTTTTTAACCAGTACTTTTTACCTTCAAAATCAAAACTAAAAATTTCTTTTTTATTTAGAAGTACTTCTTTTTTTGTAAATTCTTCTAAATTCAATTTTTTCCCTTTTTATATATCAGTTTATGATATTTTTTAAATCTTTTATGTTGCCATAACCAAAGATCTGGTTTTTCAAAAATATATTTACACAAAATATCATTTTGCATTTGAGTTAACTCTTTTATTTCATCATCACTTTTAAATTCTATTATTCTAGTATCTATTGGTTCTTTAATTTCAACAGTAAAATCTCTAAAACCATTACAATACGTAAAAATAGGAATAATAATTGCATCAAATTTTAAGGATAATCTTGATGTTGAATCTGTAGCTTTTACTTTTTGTCCTAAAAAATCAATATCAATTCCACTTCCAATATGTTGGTCGATTACTACAGCAACAGCTTTTTCATCTTTGAAAGCTTTTATCATTCCTTTTGCAGCACTTTGTTTTTCAAGCATCGTAACATTATTTTTAGTTCTAGCTTCTTCATAAAGCTTTTGAATATGAGGGTTATCCATTTTTCTATTTACAATAGCAACTTTCCCAAATTTTAATGCAATATAAGGAACAGTTAATTCCCACCCTCCATAATGAGCAGAGATATAAATAATTTTTCTATTCTCTTTTAGAGCTTTTTCTATAATTTCCCCATTTATTATATTTGCTTTTTCTAATATTTCATCTTTTGTAAGTTTTTGGTTTTCAATAAATTCATACATATTAAAAACCAAAGACTTATAAGAGTTATAAATTATCTCTTCTTTTCTTTCTTCACTAATTGTATTTTTATAAACCAAATCAAGATTTGCTTTTGCGATACTTTTATGTTTTTTGTTAAATTTATATGCTAAAAATGCCAAAAACTCTAAAAATTTTTTCATTAAAAATCTAGGAGTTATAAGAAATAAAAATATAAAAGTTTTATATAAAAAAAGTCTAAAATAATCTTTTATTTTTCTATACATATAAAAGCCCTTTTACCATATTTATAATTTCATTTTCATCTATTTCTTTGATTGAGAAATCGTTTCTATCAAGTTTAAAAGGATTAACAATACTTTTTGATTCAATTATTTTATTTGTATTTGTTATATAAGTATTTCTGTATCCTGGAGTATTTCCAAAAAGAGTAATTGAAGGAATATTTAAAGCCCAAGCCATATGCGTGGGTCCGGTATCATTTCCTATTACTAAATCAACTTTACTCATAATTGCTTTTAAACTATTTAAATCTAACTTTGGTAAAACTTTTGCTTTTGAAATATTTGCTATAAAATCAGCTATATCTTTTTCAGCTTCATTTCCCCAAGTAATCAAACAATTTTCATCTAAATTATTAATTATTTTAGCAAACTTTTCTTTAGAGTACATTTTACTTGGCCAGCTTGCACCTATTACAAATAGTACATTTTTTTTATCTTTACTTAAATACTCATATATAACTTCATTTTCATTTTTATAAAATAAAAATGGTTTTTTATTTAAAATATCATCTTTTGTAATCTCAAAATTCAAAGCTTGACTTAAAACTTTTACATTTCTTTCTATTACATTTTTATCATAAGCAATATCAACTCTTTTTGTATAAAAAAATGAAGCTAATTTTTCTCTAGTTGAATTTTTACTAAATCCTACTCTATTCTTTCCTAAAAAAAATGAAACTATTGCAGATTTTATAAGCCCTTGTGCATCAATTACTAAATCATAAGAGTTTTTTTCATATTTTTTTATAAGTTTTATTTGATTTATTATCTCTTTTTTATCTTTTTTTATACTTTTTAAATCTAATTTAATAATTTCATTTATATCTGGATTATTTTCTAAAATAGGAGCAAAAGCACTTTCAACAAACCAATCAATTTGCAAATTTGGATATTTTCTTTTTATATATTGTAAAGCTACCATGGCATGGATTATATCACCCATTGCCGATAGCTTAATTATAGCTATTCGTTTCATCATAAAATCTCTAAAATTAAATCTTGTGGTGTTTCTATTTTATCAATATTTGATTCAATTAAAAATGATTTATTTGGTAAATTTATTTTTAAAGTTTTATTTTCTAAAACATATTCTACTTTTGGTCTTGAAAAGTCTTGATTTATTGCAATATTCAAAGAGATCATAAAAGACATCCATTGTACTACTTCAAGTGAAGGTAAAAGATCTTTGTGTTTTAAAATATCTTCTTGTAAAGGTAAAGATTTTTTTGAAAATTTGATTGTATAAGCAACAATTACTCTTGAAGTATGTAAAAAATCATAATTTAAACCATTTAAAATAAAATCAAAAGCATTATCATTTGATTTATAAAAATTTAAAACTGACCCAATAGAGTTCAATTTAGAAGCAACTACCAAAAGTTCTTTATATTTATTATCTAACTTATGAAAAGGTTTTAAACTATCAAATATTTTTTTAGCATTATTTCCAAAGTATGCACTTTGTTTTTCATCGATTTGAAACCTATCAAGAAGGCTTTTTACGCTTACATTAAAATTGTGTGGAAATTTATGATTAGAGTTTCTAAGCAAATCTGTTAGATAAACACCTTCTCTAACCCCTACTCCAGAAGTTACAACCGTTTGAGTTTTTAGTTCCTCTAAAATAGTTTTAAAAATAAATGAACCCTCTTTTATTGTATCAAATCTATCTTTTTTTATTCCAAATGATTTTAAATCTTCACAATTTTTTGCTTTAGAAATTCTATTTAATAAAGCAATTTCATTTTTTACCTCATAAGTATATCCATGCAGAATATCTAATGGATATTGATTTTTAGCCATAATAAGTTTAGATAAAGCTCTAATACTTCCACCAATACCAACAACTTTCTTAGGAATTTCAACATCTAATTTAAAAATCTTTTCTAAATTATCTAAAATATATTTTTTTGCACCTTCAATATTGTTTTTATTAAAATATAACTCTTTTATTCTAACAGTTCCAATATTTAATGATATTGATTTTTCTATCTTTCCATTTTTTACAAAACAAAATTCTGTTGAACCACCACCAATATCAACTGTTACAAAAGTATCATCATGTAATAAATTAGAAGCAGCAACTCCACCAAAGTATGCTTCTTTTTCACCATCGATTACTTTTATATTTAATCCCAAATCATTCCTAACTTTATTTATAAAAGTTTTTGAATTTGGAGCATCTCTTAAAGCTGATGTTGCAACACAAATAATTTTTCTTGATTTTAAAGCATTAGATATATTTAAAAAAGATTTTAAAGATTCATAGGTTCTTTGCATAGGAATTTCCTGAAGATTGCCATCATTTTCATAACAACCTTCAGAAATCTTAACCCTACTTTTAGTTTCATTTATTAAACTAAATGCAAATCTACTACTCTTTTGTAAGACAACCATCCTCATTGAATTTGAGCCAATGTCAATGATTGTTGTTACTTTAGACATTAATTTTCTTCTTCTATTAATTGTTCATATTTGAATTTTAATTCTTCCATAGTCTCTTCATTATCTGGATCAATAATAATACAGTCAACAGGACAAACTTCAACACATTGTGGTTCTTCATAATGTCCCACACACTCTGTACAGCGATCAGGATCAATCATATAAATTGGGTCACCCTCTTCAATAGCATAATTTGGGCACTCTTCTCTACATGCATCACATGCAATACATTCATCAGTAATCATTAAAGACATACAATTTCTTCCTATTTTTAATATATATTGTTGGAGTTATAACCTAAAAATGATTAATTATTTCTTTAAATAAATCATATTTTTCTTTATATTTTGTTATAAACAAGTAATCTTTTGTTCTATAAATATACAAATCTGAGCAAATATATAAAGCTGCTTCAACATCAAATTCTCTGATATTTCCTGCAAATAATACAAATTTGTAATCTCTTGTATTACTCAAAGATAAAGCAACTGCACCTAAAGTTCTAAACTTAATATTATTTTGATATAGTTTTTCACAAATTTTTGGATATTTATAAGCTCTTTCAAAAATTGCTATTTTACTCTTATTTGTTTTTAGTGGTGTAAACTCTTTCATATTTATCAAAGAATAATATTTAACATCATCTTCAAAAGCTTTATATATAATAGTTTTTGTAATTAAATTTGTTACAAATCCAGCAACAATTTTTTCATCAATTTTTAATGCAACAGATGTTCCATAATAAGGTATTTGTGAGTAGAAATTATTGCTTCCATCAAGGGGATCAATTATTATCGTAGTTTTTTTGCTATTATCTATAAAACCACACTCTTCTGAGTATATGTTTCCAAATTCCAAAAGATGTTTTATAAAAATTTCTTCAAAGATTAAATCAATTTTTAAAGAGTTATCTCCACCAAAACCATTAATATTTGTATATTCATAGTCATTTAAAGTTGTTTTTTCATCTATGTACGTACAAATTTCTTTGTTTGCTAAAATTACAGCCTTTATAAAAGACTTTTTATAATTGGCTGTAATTTCCATTTTTACAATAAATCTTTTATTATAGCTTTTGCAGCTTCTCTTCCATCAGCTGCGGCAGTTACTGCTAAATGAGCACCTCTTTGGCAATCTCCGCCAGCATAAACTTTTTTATTTGAAGTTTTAAATTCACTATTTACAACAACAGCACCCCAAGAGTTTGTTTCAACATTTAGTTCTTTTAAGAAAGTTGGAACTTCTGGAGAAAAACCTAATGCTAAGATTACAACATCAGCTTCTTCTAAATACTCACTTCCTTGATTTAAAACTACTTTTTGTCTTCCACTACCATCTGGTTCACTCATAGAAGTTTCAAGTAATTCAACTGCAAAAGCACTATTATCTTTTACTTTTATAGATTTTGGGCTTACATTAAATACAAATTCAACACCCTCTTCTTTTGCATTTACAACTTCTTTTTTACTTCCTGGCATATTTACTTCATCTCTTCTGTAAAGACATTTTACAGTTTGAGCACCTTCTCTAACAGAAGTTCTAACACAATCCATAGCAGTATCTCCACCACCAATTACAACAACTCTTTTGTCTTCAACATTTATACATTCAACATTTTTATCGCCAAGATTTCTTTTTTGAATACCTGTTAAAAAATCTATTGCAAAATGTACATTTGAAGCATTTTCACCTTCAATATTAACTTTATTACTAGAAGTTGCCCCAATTCCTAAATAAATTGCATCAAACTCTTCTTCTAAATCTGAAACTTTTTTATCTTTTCCAATTTCACAATTTAAGTGAAGTTTCATTCCAGCTTCTATTAACCAATTTATTCTTCTTGTTACTGTTTCTTTGTTTAGTTTAAATCCTGGAATTCCATACATAAGTAGTCCTCCAGCTCGATTTGCTCTTTCAAACATTTCAACTTCAAAACCTTTTCTTAATAAAAAAGTTGCTGCTGAAATTCCAGAAGGCCCAGAACCAATAATCGCAACTTTTTTACCATTCTTTTGTGCTTTAAACTCAGGTTTAATACCTTTTTCAAAAGCATTTTCACTAATATAAGTTTCAATTGCTCCAATAGAAATAGCACCATGTCCAGTATTTAAAGAACATGCTCCCTCGCATAATACATCTTGAGGACAAATTCTTCCTAAAATCTCAGGGAAAGGAGATGTTTGATTTGATAAAGCAAAAGCAAGTTCTGGATTTTTTGTTGCTGTTTGTTTCAACCAAGCTGGAATATAGTTTCCTAAAGGACAACCTGTATGACAATATGGATCTCCACATTGCATACATCTATCTGCTTGCTCTATTGCTCTATGTTTTGTAAATACTTGATAAACTTCTTTATAATCTTTTAATCTTTGAAGTACATCTCTTTTTTCAGGATTTACTCTTTCAAATTTTGTAAAATTTAACATTTTTATTAATCTCCCTTATCTGGATCAAGTGGTAATACTGTCATATTTTTTGGTTTTACCATCCAGAAGTTTCTAATTTCTGCTCTAAAGTTTTGTAAGATACGTTCAGCTATTTCACTTTGTGTTTCATGTAAATAATCTAACAATAATCTTTTTAAATATAATCTTTCTCTTTCTGTATCATCAGTGTCAATTCTTACTGATTCTATTAACTCTTGATTCATATTATCTATAAAATGTTTTTCTGGGTCATAAACAAATGCTAAACCACCAGTCATACCTGCACCAAAGTTAATACCAGTATTTCCTAAAATTACAGCTATTCCACCAGTCATATATTCACAAGGATTATCTCCTGTTCCTTCAACAACTGCAATAGCTCCAGAGTTTCTAACAGCAAATCTTTCGCCAACTGCTGCTTTTACATAAAGTTTTCCACCAGTTGCACCATATAAACAAGTATTTCCAGCACCTGCAAAATTTGGACCTTGTTGAGCAGGGTTTATTATGATTTTTCCACCATTCATACCTTTTCCAACATAATCATTTGCTACACCATCAAGATATAAATTCATACCTTTTGATAAAAATGCTCCAAATGATTGTCCAGCAACTCCTTTTAAATTAAGAGTAATAGAGTTTTCAGGAAGTCCTTTATCTCCATAATATCTTGCAATTTCACCAGATATTAAAGCTCCAAAAGATCTGTTTAAGTTAGAAATTTCTGAGCTAACTTTTACAGGAGAACTTGGATTTTCAATAGTTCTATGAACTTTTTTTAATAACTCTTTTTCAAATTTATTATTATCAAATGGTGCATTTGTATCTTTTTGACAAGTATCAATTCCATCAATTCTTCTTAAAATATTTTGGAAGTCAAATTTTTGTGCAAATTCATCATCAATTACTTTTAATAAATCGCTTCTTCCAACTACTTCTTCAATTGATTTATATCCTAAACTTGCAAGAATTGCTCTTACATCTTCAGCAATAAATGTAAAGTAAGAAATCAATCTTTCAACTGTTCCTGTGAAGAAATCTCTTAAATTTTCATCTTGAGTTGCAACTCCAACTGAACACTTATTTGTATGACAAATTCTTAAAATTTTACATCCAAGTAAAGTTAAAGAAGCTGTTCCAAATGCATAAGATTCAGCCCCTAACATCGCAGCTTTTACAACATCAAGTCCAGTTTTTAATCCACCATCTGTTTGAACATGAACAAACTCTCTTAAATGGTTTGCTTTTAAAGCATTATGAGCTTCACTAAGTCCCATTTCCCAAGGATTTCCTGCATGTTTGATAGAAGTTAAAGGAGCAGCTCCTGTTCCTCCATCTCCACCAGAGATAATAATTTTATCTGCATAAGCTTTTGCAACACCAGCAGCTATTGTTCCAACTCCAATAGAAGAAACAAGTTTAACTGTAATTTTTGCTAATGGATTTATCTGTTTTAAGTCAAAAATCAATTGTGCTAAATCTTCAATAGAATAAATATCATGGTGTGGTGGTGGAGAAATCAATGTAACACCTGGAACTGTATGTCTAAGTGTTGCAATAAGTCCTGTTACTTTATGTCCTGGTAACTGTCCACCTTCACCTGGTTTTGCACCTTGAGCAACTTTAATTTGTAACTCTTCTGCACTTCTTAAATATGCAGGTGTTACACCAAATCTTCCAGATGCAACTTGTTTGATTTTAGAATTTTTAATTGTTCCAAATCTTGCAGCATCTTCTCCACCTTCACCAGAGTTACTCATACCACCAATTGTATTCATAGCAGTTGCCATAGCTTCGTGAGCTTCAGGAGAAATAGAACCTAAACTCATAGCAGCAGTTGCAAATCTTTTGAAAATGTCTTCTTTTGATTCAACTTCACTAATATCTATTGGTTTTCTATCTGAATTAAATTCTAAGAAATCTCTAATAAATTTTTTATCTCTATTTTTTACTAATTCTCTTAATCCTTCAAAATCAGTAATATCTTCTTTTTTTGTAGCTATTTTATTATGCATAGCTTTTGTTGTTGCTGGTCCATAATCGTGATATTCACCACCATTTGAGTATTTATAAAATCCTCCTAAATCTAATGGGAATATTGAATTTTCTTCTTTAAACGCATTGAAATGAGATTTATCAATTCTTTGTTCAATATCATCATAAGTTAGTCCAGCTAATTCACTATGAGCACCTGTAAAACAATCATTAATAATTTCATCACTTAATCCAACAATATCAAAAAGTCCAGAATTTCTATAAGATGCTACTGTACAAATACCCATTTTTGACATAATTTTTAGTAAACCTGCATTTACTGATTTTTGAGTATTTTTAAGATATTTTTGCATCTCATATTTTGTTGGTTTTTGTTTTTGGAAAAACGAAACTGTTGAAGCATACATCATATATGGATAAATTGCTGTACAACCAAAAGCTATTAAAACAGCCGCCATATGCGGGTCATAAACTTCTGCTGTTACTGCAACTATAGATACTTGATGTCTGATTTCCTCTTTTAATAATTTTTGGTTTACATAACCAACTGCCATTGCACAAGGAATTACTTTTTCATTTTCGTTTATTGTTCTATCATCTAAAATTACAACTGAAATATCATTTTCTTTAACTGCTTTTATTATGTTAGAAGCTAATTTTTCTAAAGATTTTTTTAAATCAGATTTAAATGTTGTATGAAAAACTTTATTTTTATAATATTCATCATATCTTGGTGATTTTTCATCTCCAAAAGAGTATAAAACATCATATTTTTCTTTCATTAAAATAGGACTAGAAACTTTTAATCTTCTTGCAAATTCTGGTTTCTCTGCTAAAACATTATGAACTTTTCCAAATCCAGTTTCAAGTGACATAACCACTTTTTCTCTATAAGGGTCAATTGGTGGATTTGTAACTTGAGCAAACTTTTGTCTAAAAAAGTCTGTAAAATTTCTATTTACTTGAGAAAAACATGCTAATGGAGTATCATCACCCATTGAACCAACTGGTTCTTTCCCATCTTTTGCCATAGGTTCTATTACTTGATCTAACACTTCATAAGTAATATTAAAATATTTTTGTTTTTTCTCTATATTTTCTAATTTATAATCTTTTAAATTTAAAAATGTATCTTCAATGTATTCTTGAATATAATCCATATCATCATTCAACCATTTTGAATAGTGTTGAGATGATTTTAAATAATCATTTATATCATTTTCTTTTAAAATTTTTCCGTGTTTAAGGTCAAGTGCAATCATTTGTCCTGATTGTAATCTTCCTCTTTCTAGAACATTATCATCTTCTATTTCTAGTGTTCCATACTCAGAAGTAATGTATAATTTATCATCTTTTGTAATTATATATTTTGAAGGTCTTAAACCATTTCTGTCAATTAAACAGCCAATATGTCTTCCATCAGTTAAAGAAACTGCTGCTGGTCCATCCCAAGCTTCCATTGTTGTTGATGTATATTCATAAAAAGCTCTTAAGTTTGGATCCATATATGGTGCATTTTGCCAAGGAGCAGGAATTAAAGAACGTGCTGCTTTGAAGAAATCTACTCCGTTTGCTAATAAAAATTCAAACATATTATCCAAAGATGTAGAATCTGAACCTATATTTTGTAAAATAGGAAGCAATCTTTTCATTTCACTTTCTGAAAAAATTTCTGATTTTAATTGTTCTGATTTTACTTCAACATTGAATCTATTTGCTTCAACTGAATTTATCTCACCATTGTGTGCTATTGCTCTAAATGGTTGAGCTAATCTCCATAAAGGTAAAGTATTTGTTGAAAATCTTTGATGAAATAATGCAAAAGAAATTTTAAAATCTTCATCTCTTAAATCTATATAAAAATGTTTAATATGTGTAGGCATAATTAGCCCTTTGTAGGCTATTACCTTAGATGAAAATGTAGGGATATAGAAATCTTTTTTATTAATTAATTTATGTTCACACTCTTTTCTTGTTAAATATAACATTGCATCAAATCTTTTTGATGACATTAAAGTATTTGGAACTACAAATACTTGAACAATTTGAGGTAAACTTTCCAATGCTTGTTGTCCTAAAGCATCTTTATCAACTGGTACTTCTCTTGTTAAAACTGGTTTTAAATCATTTATTTCACAGAAGTCTTTAAATGTGTTTATATCTTCTTCAAAATCTTGAGTAAATATCATTGCAACAGCGTAAATTTCTGGTAAATCAACACCTTTTTGTGTTGCTATTTTTCTCATAAAAGAGTCTGGCATAGATAATAATAATCCAGAACCATCTCCTGTTTTACCATCAGCTGCAACTGCACCTCTGTGCATCATTCTTTCAAGTGAAGTTATTGCATCTTCTAAATTTTTATGACTTGGTCTACTTTTTAAATCAGCAACTAAACCAAACCCACAGTTATCTTTAAAAGAAGTTAGTAAGTCTAAATTGCTTCCCATCATTTTCCTTTATTTTAATCTCGTCTATTCCCTAGTAAAGCCGAAAAATATACTATAAAAAAGTTTAAAATATGTTAAACTTTTCCCTATCAAACCTTTACAGTATCGATATTATACAAAAAAAAAATGGATTGATTTCATACATACTGTATAAAATATATACAGCTTACATTATTTATAAACAAATTTACTATTTATGCTTCTATTTTATTTACTGAATTTTTATTCATTTTTTCAAGTTCTATAAAATAAGAGTGTCCTAAATATATCACAAAAAATACTGCACTAAATAGCGTAGCAAAAGGAATCATAGAAATAAAATATAAAAAAAGTGTTCTTAATCTAAACTTATTAGCCTCTTTTTCATAAATAATTTTATATTGAGTTTTATTTAAAATTGTAGAACTTACATCAAAATTCAAAAGTTTATGAAAAAAATAATAAAGAGGTAAAGCAAAAGCTATTACATTTAAAACTGGAACAAAATAAACTGGAATTAAAAGTATAAACAAAAGAAACATCATAAATAGATTTTTAAATAAAACCCATAACGATAAACTCAATGTTCCATAACTATCAAGTTGTAAATGAGAATAATATTTTTGATGTAAATTTTGCAAAATCATTGGTGTTAAAAAACCAATTACAATTAAAGTTAGAATAACTGAAATTTGTAGAATCAAAATCGTTCCAACTGTATAAAATAAAAAGCCAGCTATCCAAGATACAAATGAATATTTGAACAAAAATACTATCGCATATGTTAGCCAAACAAAATAGAAAGGTGCATTTTCATCAATAACAACTTCTTGTCCATTTTGTGAAGCAACTGCAACCTCTTTTAAGGCACTAAAACCAAAATCAGCTGCCATAAAAAAAAGTGCATATAAAATAATCATTGTTACAATTAAAGGCACAATTGCAATTTTTAACATAGGACTTGAAAAAAAATCTTTTATACTCTTAAAAATAACTTCTACTTCATTCATCTTTTAACCTTTTATCAAATCTAGTTCTATATTCGCATTTTTGACATAATTCTTCAACTAAAATATTTTTCTTAAAACCATTTTGTATATCTTTTACTCTTTTTGAAGTCAAAATATTTTTCAAACTATTATCTTCAATATTTCCTAAATTTATGATTGCATCTTTATCTAAACAACAAGGTACAACATCTCCATTTGATAAAACCCCAAAATGTGAATCCAAACCATAACAAAATCCAGTTTTTGAAACTTCTTTATTTTCTAAATTTGGCCAATTGAAATATTCATCAAAATTGAAAAATATTTTTCTATCTATTCTTATATTTTTAGGTCTATTTTTATAAACATCTTCAATATTGATATTTGTATCAAAAGCTTCGTTTATTTTATTAAAAACTTTTAAATTAAACTCTTTTGCACTATTTTCTTCATCTAAATTCCAAATTCTAAAGTTTATAAAATATTCATGCTTTTGCTTTTGTGCAAATTTTACAAACTCTATAATTGGTTCTAAATATTCATCTAAAGATTTTTTATGAGAATTTGCATTATATGAATTAATCGAAAAATTTATCTGCTTAATTGTTCGATTTAACAAAGTTTCATAATGTTTTTTATTTATATTATTTGCTGTTGTTGTTATATTTACTTTTAAATTATGTTTTGAACTAATGTTTAAATATTCATCTAAATTTGATAAAACTAAAGGATCTCCAACTATATGATATGCAAGTTCAGTTGTAAACTCTTTTAATTGTAAATTTAGTTTATCAAACTTATCTAAAGTCATAGTTTTATTTGGCAATATTTTAGGAGGACAAAATGTACATTTTAAGTTACAAATATTTGTAATTTCTATATGTACTTTTCTAAATCTTTTTATAACTTATCCTTCATTTTTTATAAGATTGTATCGAAGATTTATTGAAAATATAATTTGTATTTAAAAAGATAGAAGAAGGAAGAGGATATCTCTTCCTTCTTCTTAGAAGTTCTCCCATTCATCAGATTGTTCTGATCTCTTTGAACTTTTTTTTGTTATAAATGGTGAATCTAACGATTCTTCTTTATGATTATTCTTAAATTCTTTACTTTTATTAACATCTTTACCTTTTACTTTATCTTTTCCTACAAACTCTTTTGCATCAACATCACTTACTACTA
>VSSQ01000316.1_pt1 | contig 43142 bp, 66 predicted proteins | sample 4763081 | NCBI WGS metagenome assembly VSSQ01 (sample SAMN12137344, study PRJNA551015) | bioreactor metagenome | isolation source: SDC9 anaerobic chlorinated ethene degrading culture | place: USA: Knoxville, Tennesee | collected 2015-01-01
TGTACCCGAGGCCGGACTATTTCAATTATACATCATTCGGAAAAACCCAATCCAGAAGCGGCATTTAGCAACTGTTTCAAAATTGGTGATATCATTATTATTTAAAATAGTATCTTTATTCCGTCCGAAATAACGTCCGAATGATCGAGGTAAAGTTTTATCTGAATAACGCGAAAACAGAAACAACTACCACAATCTATGCTGTCGTCCACCACCACAGCAAAAGATATAAATATCCAACCGGAATAAGCATCCAACCCAAACACTGGAATAATGCCAAATATAGGTGTAGGATCAAGGCTGACTTTCCGGATGCAACTTTTATCAATGACCAGCTCGAGTCCTGGGAGGAACTCATCTCTGACGTTTTTGAATCATTCTTGGTAGATCTCATTACCCCGTCTCAACACTCATTCAGAAAGGCAATAAAGAACCGGTTAGAGGACCTTACTCATAAGGAGCCATCAAAGAAAAGCGGGCTGCTTGAATTCATGGATGAGTTTACGGAGAGCGTATCAAGGTCGAACCGGACACTTAAGAGATACGGCACGACAATAAACCTGCTCAAAAAGTATCAAAAAGAAAAAAGGACTACCCTTGACTTTGAGGATATCGATATCGATTTCTATGAGTCATTTAAAAAGTGGATGTACAAGTATGACTTTTCTGTGAACTACTTTGGTGACATTATTAAGAATATCAAAATGTTCATGAATGAAGCAGAGCAGAGGGGGCTGCATACCTCATCCGGACACAGATCAAAAAAGTTCAAGACCATCTCAGAGGAATCAGATACTATTTCTCTGTCAGTAGAAAAGCTGATGAGGATTTACAATGTCGAAATTAATGAGAGGAGTATCACTGAGCTAAACGAACAGCTGATAAAGGAGGGCGTTAAAACAGATATCCGGCCACACAATATTGAGCGCAGGATATCTTCTTTAATCGATGCCAGGGATAGGTTTCTTATCGGAGCATTCACAGCTCTCAGGTATCAGGATTATAACGCCCTCAATGGCCTTTCCCATGAATCTGAATACATCACAAGACGCAACGCGAAAACCGGTAGGCTTACTTCGATCCCGATGCATCCGGTTATTAAGAGCATACTCCTTGCAAGGGGTGACAAATTGCCGCCGGGGATATCTAATGACAAGATGAATAAAAACCTCAGGATCCTCTGCAGGCTTGCCGGGCTGACGGACATAAAGGAGACAAGTAAAACGCTTGGAGGCAAGAGGGTATATAAGATGGTCCCGGAATATATGCTTGTAGGCAGTCACACAGCCAGGAGATCTGCATGCACAAATATGTACAGGGCAGGAATTCCCATTTCAATAATCATGGTTTTTTCCGGGCATACAAAAATTGCAAACTTCATGAAGTATATCCGGATCGATGCCGAGGAGGCTGCCATCCAAATGAAGGATCACCCGTTCTTTAATTAATATCACATGGAAACGATTACACTAATTATTGCCTGTATCTCAACTATAATTCTGGTATGGGAGTTCGTCATTAAGAACTACTACACAAAAGTGGAAATACAGTATTATGGCATACTTGATGACCTAATTAACATAGAGAATGGACAATATGTATCCATTATTATTAAAAATAAAGGATTCAAAAAAATAAAAGTAACGAAAATATTTTTATCAAATGACAATAAGAAAGGAGGATTTTATTTCTCTGACTTTGATTTTCCTACAGAAATTGAACCCAGTGATCTGCATGCTTTTTTTATTGACGGAAAAGGAACTGTGCAATTTCTTAAAGAATATCATTACGATTATGTTTATATTGAGATAGATCACGATAGAAAAAATTATACTGCAAAACGAGTGAATATACCTGATTCAAGAAAGTTTGATATAATGACAAGCATTTCAGCAGAATATACCCTATATAAAAAGAAAAAACTCATTTCAAATCCACCAAGATCACAATAAAAAAAGGCTGCCCACTGGACAGCCCTTATAGATGTGGTTCCATCCATCAAGGAGGTTTTTTATTTCTCAGGCTGATCCGCCATACAATCGACAGCGTATGAGTCTTTTCGTTTATCCCATAGGCATAGGAATAGCCTGCTCCCCGAGGTGTCAACATAACCAGGGCCGGTCCAAAGTCGGACCGCTCCTCCGGAGTTAAAGCAAACATTGCCCCGGCATAAAGCTTTAGTCTTTCAGGATCCGCATTCAGGATTGTGGTAGAATGGATGATCGAGGTCGGCTTCCTGTTGGCAAAATAGAGCTTCCGTCCCTGGAGCCTGTTCTGGGTGACCGTATCCAGTACCGCGATAAATGCTGAGCTGTCATCCTTTAATGTATCCAGGTAAACGACCCGGGCAAAGTAATCCCTCAGTATGGCAGCAGTATCAACAAACATCTGCCGGCCAGTATCAACGAAAACAAAGTAAGGATCCGGACGAGACAATTCAATTACAGAAGGTATGATATCCCCTGGTATTGTATCAACCTTGTAACTTGTCTGAACATCAGGGCACCGGTGACATTCTCTCTGAAGGAAAATTATCCCTATCAGGATGATAATGATGACATAGTGAGGGATTGTCCTTTTCATGGATAGAGTTTTAAAGGGTTTCGATTTTCTCAATAAGGCTTAGGTTGTGCTGAGTTACCCGGGCCTCTTTGTCAAGCGTTCCTGCAGACTCCTTCAGGATGCTTATTTCAGCCTCAGAAAGCTCGTACTCAAACTCTGCTGATTTTGCCTTCTCATTCCAGGCAACTCCCTGGGGAGTAAAGGTCAACCCGTATTTGTCAATTTCAGCAGGCTTGAATTCCGTTTTGAGGATCAGCCCACGGACAATGATCTGCTGCAGTTTGTTTCCCGATTGTGGGAGGATGTCGGACAGGATCACCCTTTCCTTGATGTTCAGTTTCAGTTTTTTGGTTTCTGTTTTCATGGTTTTTATTTTATGAGAGTGGTACACTTAAACTTGACATTGATGCAATTGATGTTACGATGCCTCCGGCGAAGGTTACTGATGCCCGGGTGTAGATAAGGGTCTTGGTGACGGAGTTGTATGAGCAGCCGGTCAGAATAGTTGCTGTGCCTGACTGGCCGTCCGATCCGGATACGGCAAAACCGAAATAATTGTCTAATACTCCGTCTTCACGCAGAATCATAGCCGGACGGGTATTACTCCCTCCATCCGGGTAGTTCCAAAACTCCATGTTTGTGCCCATCCCAGAACCTGAGTGATTTTGTGATGCCCTTGCGCTTATGGTCGCAACCCCGCTATATCCTGAGCCGTTGTATGCCTCGAAAATTACAGCCCCGGCATAGTCCTGTTGTCTGAGAAAATCAGGTCCGCTTGCATAGCTTTGCAGGCGCAGTACCCCTCCCGGGGTTTGTTTTGTGAGCTTTACCTCCCCGGCTGCTATCAGGTTTGATCCTGCATCAATCCCCCCTGATACTGTGAGCAGGTTAGTTGAGTTGTTAAAGGCTAACTTGCTGTTCGCGTAGTAAAAAGTGTTGTTAAGCAAGTAGTACTCCGAAACAACCATGTCATTGTAAGAAGTATAAATGCCTGCCCTATTGGTTTCCAAGTAACCATCGGCCATCAGAATCCCGCCAGCCCCTGCCTTAAACAGCCAGGCGTATACTTCATCGTATGATTCAATAGGAGATAAGATGTAATTACCTGCATCCCTATGCCAGTACTGTGTGGGCTGTACAGTTGCAACCTTTATTAGCCCATCCGAACCGGCTGCAAGGTACCGCTCACCGGTTCCCATGAGCTTGCTGCTCCTTATACCATATTGGTCAAATGATGCTTCAGCAGCAGTTGCCTTGCCTATATTTGTTCGGAAGTAAATACCCTCCTCAGCAGTCATATACATCTCCGAATCACCGAAATCGCTTGAAATATCAGCTGATCTGATGTAGATCGTGTTGTACTCAGCCCCGGGCACTGACCTGATCTGACTATTGTTTACCCATGCCGATCCGTTGTAAACAAGGGTATGCCCTGCGGAGGGGCTGACCAGGGCAACGTCAGAAAGCCCGGCAAATGAGTGATTGTGCGATGCGTGGGCGAAGGCTGAGGCGTGCTGGCCGTCGAGTAAGTCTGCATTGAGGTTTGTTACCAAATTGGTATTACTCATTGTTCCCCCCGACAGGGGCAGGTAAGCGTGCGTGTGCGAGGAAAGGGCAAAGCTCGAAGCATGATAGCCATCAAGTAAATCAGCATTGAGGTTTGTATTGAGCGTGGTAGAGGCAATAACAAAGGGGGCGGTGCCGGTGGGGGCAGTGCTTGTTAACTGGCCGGAAAATGAAGCGGAACCATTTGGATTTAGACGAATATTAATATTATTGTTAGCACTAAAAGTTAATGCTTTATATAATATATTTTCTTTCCATTTAACAACAACAGGAAATTCTTGAACAGATGGTCTATTTAACTTCCATTCTAACGATGCAATAAAAGCATCATTACTGTCCTTTGCAGTAATAGTAAATTCAACCTCTGATATTTGATAATACTGATTGTTAGCGCCAACAACATATGTTTGAATTCCAGTTTGAACATCATAAGTAGTTAAAGTTTTCCAACCCACACCTTGAGGTTCATAATTACAATAAACTTTAGCAGTAAATGATTCTAGATGATAGGTGTAGTAGTGAGTCGCATAAAATGTGCCATATGGAAACCCAGGGAATAAACCATTTGTTTCTGTTGTGAACTTTATATTAATTATTGCATATTGACCAGCAGGAACTATTAATCTCTGGTCATAATTTCCGTTAAATAAATACGATAAAATCGGCGCACTAATATCAGACACGAATGAATCGTCTGATTTATTATAAAATTTACCAAACACAACCCACCTTATATCTGCAAGAAACATTGCGTCATCTAAATCACTACGATAAAGGTGTTTAGTTGTAAAAAGATTTTTATCAAAAATTGAATCATTATTCAGTATAAATGATTCTTTATGCAACCCATCCAGCAAGTCAGCATTCAGCCCCGAGCCAGGCCCATGGTTCCCGGAATCCCATATTTTTCTTTCAACCCCCGCTGATGTGCGTAGGTAGAAGTTATTGTCTGACTTGGGGTAAAATGCCAAAAAGCCGGCAGCCGGATTACTGCCGGAATTGACATGAACAAAATCTTCCTGAACAAGAATCTTCTTTGAAGCCATTTTTTAGCCGATTACTGTGACCTGGTATTTATTAGCAGTTGGAGCAGTATTGAAAGCAATCACAACTGAAGTCGAATTTGGGATTGTCACATCCACTTCCACCTCAGCAAAAGGAGTGGCCGTATCGCGAACGCTTACCTGCACATTCTGAGTGGCCAGCCCATGGTTAATGGTGTAGGAAGTTGCACTGGTGGAAAGAACCTGGCTGTATTTCCTGGCCAGAGAAATGGATCCTCCAACATTCAGCACCCCGGCAAGTGTAGCTGGGGTAACTGCCCTTTCAGTATCCGTCCCGGCAGATACTTCAGCCTGCGTTGCAAGCTCAATCAAACCCAGCTGGGTAGTGGTTGCCGGTCTGTTATCCAGGGTATGTTTCAAGCCTTCCGGATGGACCGCCCGGGTATTATCGGTGCCGGTCAAAGATTCGGCACCGGTGGCAAGTTCCACAATACCCTTCTGGGTTTCGCTGGCATCAAGGATATCGGGGATGTTCTTATTGACAAGGGTCCAGTGGGCCAGGGTTGTCGGATTATCCTGTTTCGCGATGATCATATCGCCAACCTGTACGGCCTCTCCATGGAATGAGCCGGCCACCGTCACAACGTAAGTATAGCCCTGCAGCACTGCCCCAGCAGCTGGGGTTGTCAAATTTGGAGAGTTGGTGGCAGCATCATAACCACCTTTGAAAACTAACGCACCGGTAACCGCATTCTGCAGAGCAGAAATCAGATCATTGATCTTACTTGCAGACCACAGGTTCGTTGTTGAGGTAAGGTTGTCATTAAGCTCCCTGTGGATGTTGGCAGTACCGATATGTGTGTCGATCTGAGCATGGGTATTGCTTCCAATCTCGCCCAGATCGGAGTGCGCGAGCTGTTGCATCCTGGCATCTGTTGCACTGAAAGCCCGGAGTACGTGCCCCACTGAAGCTCCGGAAATGGTATGCTCGGCTCCGAGAGCTGTGGCCGTTGCAAGGACGTGCGACTTTGGAGTCCTGGGATCATTCAGATCATCCATTGTAAGCCAGGCAGTACCGGACCATACCCTGAGCTTATTCAGGGTTGTATCAAAGTACATCTGCCCTGCCAGCGGACTGGCCGGAGCTGTAGCCAGGTTCTCAATCCGAACCTGAACCAGTTGGTTGCGATTAAGGTCAATGTCGACCAGGTAAATTTTTCGTGCCATTGTGTTTAGTTTAAATCAGCATACCCGGCAAAAGGAGCCGAGAACGCTACGGTTAAAGAATTGAGATCAATATGTGTAACCTCCCCTTCAATCTCATTCCCTGAGGAGTCGGTTATGGTTACAGAGGGTATTTTGCCAAAATTGTGAACAACATTCCATAAGGCTTCCGGGATGCTTTGAGTATGCCTGTACTTCCGATCATCAGAGAAAGGCTCCGGGAAAACTACAATCACCTCCTTTGTCCATGCTCCGGAATCCCAAATAAGCAAGGCCAGCTCTCTTTCTTCGACTACCAAGTTGAAGTGCTGATAATACCCGGCCTGGGAAGTAATAAATACCTTTGGGCCAGTTGGCACCCCGGGGTTGGTTCCGGTTGTAGCCACCCCTTTAAACTCCCGGTTGCCAAGTTCAGAGACCATGGCCAACAAGACATCCTGCATGTTCTGACCGGTAATTTCTTCATTGAAATTTGGTCGGACAATGCTTTGGATATAACTTATAAGTGCCTCGTATGCCATGAATTAGAAATAGTCAGGATTATAATCAGGATTAAAGTCTCCAAGCTGGCTCCCCTGCCCTTCGGTTATGGAATAGACATTATCAGCCGGCACCATCTCAATCTGCCATCCGGCAAAGGGGTATTGTTTCTCCCTGATGGCTTCGAACTTCGCCCCCTCATTCTTCACATATTGCCGGCCATTGATCTCAACATAAGCCAGGGAAAGGATCCTGTTTATTTTGTCAGCCATCCAGTTCGGGATACCTCCCCCGGGGCCAAAGGTGAATTTGTAAACATTGAATGGAATGGAGTTAAGCATCACCACATCCCGGACCTGATCAATGTAAAAAGTGTCCTTTGATGCCGGAGAAAAGCCCTCAGAAGCCAACCCACCTTCCACCCTGAGCTGGAAGAATCTCCGGTTTGCAGGATTGCCACCCGGGAAGAACACGACGTCGAATTCATTCCCATCATGGGAATATTCGATCATCAAAGAATCAGGAAGATCATCAACAACCTCTATCGGTTCAGAGATAAAATTCAAGTCCTGGGTTGAGCCTTCAGAATTTATATTGATCAGCAGTTCAACAAAGTAAATGCCCTCACCTAAGGAACTGATTACATTATCCGTTGTCCTGACCGACCAGATATCATACTCTTCAGTTGAACCGATTAAACCACCTGTATAACTTGAAACCTCGCTCAGGTTCTGGTCCAGGATCCGGTAGGAAATTGAATTCCAGTAGTTCTTAAGAAGCAACACCTGAAACATCAATGTATCTGAGCTCAAGAACTTCTGTGTATAATAGGCTTTATGCTCAAAGCTCGGAATGAGTTCACAGGCAAACTTCCCTTCAGGCACTTTTCTGAACTGAAGCGGATTCAAGTAGGGTATTTTCACTATATCTGCCATCACCTGATGAGTTTTGTTAAGTCAGTATCGGGAGCCAAAAGGAGTTTAAATTTTGCGCTTGCCTTGCCGTGAAGTTTCAAACTTACGCTGATCAGATATCCAGAGAAGTCATACCCCTTATAGCTAAATTCAAATTTGGAATATGGATTTGAGGTTATCGTTGAAATGATATCCGCAGGAAGGTCTGTCACAAATTCCGCATACAATGGAAGGAATAGAGTATTGTTCCCATGTTCATATCCGGAACCCTCAAAAACGCCTGGATCAATCCCTGAATAAGTTGTATTTCCAGCATTCTGAAAGGAGGTGCTAATGAATTCTACAATTCCAACACTCCCATACCTGCATGAGTCAATGAAGTTCTGATGAAACATTAAAAGATGCTTCGGAGAAATACGGGTATTGTACCATGCAAGAGCAGGAGGAAATGAAGGATTGGAAACAACACCATCTTCAAGCTTAAGGTAGTTCTCGGGAGGAATGCGTTGAATAACCGCGACGAAGATTTCCTCCTCGGTATAGAATTCTGGATTGCTTTTGGATTCAAGCATCCCTTTCCAGTCCGCCCTGTAAGGAGAAACCAGATCCAATTCGTTATTAACGTTGATAAGGTTTTTGCTCTTGAATATGGATGTGCAATTAAACTCACGGATTGCCTCATTCTGATCGGAATATTCCTGAGTTGGATGCCCTATGCTAATTTTATCGAAAATGAAATCACTCGCAATTGAAAGCCTGAAATCAGTTATCCGATCAGTTAGGTGTTGAGAGGTGGTTGAGAAAACTGAATCAAGCTTCTTCAACACCAGAGTTTCCTTTCCTGAAACTAGCTCAACACTTGCAGTTATCCGAAAATAAACGAAAAGCGCCTTTAAAAGATCCCGGAGGGATGTCTTAACATTGAACATGCGATACCCCTTAAGCGCAGAATGATTTGTAATTACCCTGCGGATGGATCCCGCCTCTTCTGTTGTTAAGACCTGATCATTTAACAGATATACTCCCTGAGAAACGCCTCCATTAGTAACCCTTTCGAGAACCAGGTTCAGCAGCCTACTGAAGTAGATGAATTCAGCGGTCGAATAGCTGGAACCTGAGTAGATCCTGAATGAATTGCTTGTTAAAAAATTCAGGTCGTATTCATTATCAATGTTCGCCTTAATGAGATTTGAAAGCCCTTTGTCATTGATTGTAATCTCAACAGCATACTCATTATCAACAAAGGTGGTAAAGTCAAAAATGCCGGTAAAGATTGTCTGATACGTCAATGACAACCGGTCCAATTTCTGAATAGTCAGCTTGACATCATCGATATCTTTTGAGTAGAAAAAGGCCCTTAGCAGTGATGCTCCATCAAGCATGAATTTCAGAGAAACCGTATAGCTCCGGAATATCCCATAGAAAGAAAGAGACCTCTCAACATTTATCACTGAATCATCCCACCCATCTGGAGAATGCTCAAGGGTAGTCGATTCGAAGCCTTTAGTGATTATATAAACCAGGTCTTTCATATCCTCACACTGCGATTTAAATATTCCTGGAATGAATTCTCATTCTGTATCACTTTCCACATTCCTCTCTCAGTAATATTGAGGTGGAACTCCTTCTTGTTCCGAACCGTATCGGCCAGCATCGAGAACCCAGAGTAAAGCCCTGCAACCTCCTTTTCCAGCCTTCTGAAGTCATAAGAGGATAATGGAGCTGGCGAGGGTGAAAGTGGATGCTGGGCAGTCATTTCAGCAAGACCAACCAGATCCTTATTCGGAATAACCCTTGCCCGGGCCGGGAGAAATGTGATCGTTGGCTTATCCGGGGTTAAGAATGTCTCTCCGGACGGGTATTGAATTGCCTCCTGGCCTCGATCTCCAACGATCGCCCATTCTGCGGGACCGGTTTCACGGCCACGCCAGTATTTCGGAAGTGGCTGCGCTGCGATGGCTGCTGCCTGCGCCAGACCGACACCTGCAGCGACAGCTGTCAGAGCGATGGTAGAAATACCAAAATCTCCCTTTGGCACCTCAGCCCATATTTTAGAGATTGCCTGTGCCGTATTAATAGCGATCTGGAACAATGCAGCAGTCTTGGCAAACTTCGCCTGCTCTATTTCAATCTTCCTGCGCTGGGCATCTCTTTGCTTTTCCTTTGCATCATACTTCGCATTGATCTGGTCAATCAGTGCCTGGTTGTTACCAGCTCTGGCCAGTTCATTTTCCTTCTCCTGTTCATCCTTCTTGGCAGTCGCATCAATATTCTGAATCCTCGTTGCAAAGGATGCATTTGCCAGTGCCTGTGAGGTATTGAATAGCTCCTGCCCCAGCTCGGAGAGTTTCTCGTTTAGTTTCTGCTGGGCTTCCTTCTCTTTGTCCCTATTCTGAATGAAGTTTGCAGTCTTGGCATCATCCAGGGCCATCTGAGCTGCAACAAGCTTTTCTTCTGCTGCCAGGGTATCAGCACCCATTGCCTTGAGCTTGGCAAGCTCTTTTTCGGCATTCTCGACAGCATTCTCAGCTTTCTTGATGCCGTACTTTGATTCAACTTCCTCAACCTTCCGTGCGTACTCCTCAGATGTAATCAGCTTATTCTCCAGCTGATCCCGGAGCGATCTGAGTTCAATTTGCCGCGACCGATCAAGAGAAAGAACCCTGGTGCGGGATTCTATATCCAGCTGGGCAATCAGGAAATTATATGATTCATCGGCAGAAAGCTTGTTGTACTTGTCAATTATGGCCTGCTTATCGATCCCGGTCTTTTCGGCTTCGGCCAATTCAATATCCCGCTGAAGATTGAGTGACCGGAGCTTCAATTCCAGTTCTTCATCGGATCCTTGTTTTACAGATTCCAGTCTCAGGTTGACAAGTTCAAGCTGCTTCTGATTGGCTTCAATGCCTGCCTGGGCAATTAGTTTTTCTTCCTCAATAGAAAGTTCTTTCCGGGTATTCAGGATCATCTCCTGTATTCTTTCCCTTTGCTCTTTATTCAGGTTTTCTTCCGCCTTCAGCTGATTTTCCAACCCCTCTTCCTTTACCCGGTACTGCTCCCTCAAAGCGGCCAACTCCTTGTTAAAACCATCATCCATTAAAGAAATGCGGCTTTCATTCAGCTTTGCAATAGTATCCTGCTCATTCTTTAAAAAATCATTAGCATATTTCTTCCGGATGTCTTTTTCTGCCTTGGCGCCATTCTCCCTGATCAGCGCTATCAGCTCCTCATTACCCTTTGCAGCTTCAATCTTTTCATCCATATTTACTTTGATGGCAGCCAGCTCTTTTGCCAGGCCAGTCTTCATATTCTCAACCCGGAGTTTAGAAATGTCTTTCTGCTGCTGTTCTTCACGGGCCTTGTCATTAAACTTCTCCAGCTCCGGAAGCAACTCAGAGTAAGAGGTGATAAGACCATCAACCCTATCCTTCTGATCCCCCAGTCTGTCACTGAGAGTCTTCGCATTCATGGCGCTGGCAATAAAAACATTCCCGCCTGACTTCATAAGGTTCCAGGTCTTATCCCAAAAGCCCAGGCCATCAAGCAGTGTTTTGTTTTGCTCCTTCATCGCCTCGGTCATCAGCTGCTCAATTGCAGCAGCCTTTGCCTTGACCATAATCCCCTCGGCCGTATTCCTGTATGCATCGGCAAGTAGTTCTTCAGACTCAAGCACCTCTTTTGTAAGTTTCCCGTACTGGCCAAACTTATCATTATACTCAGCAACCGCTTTTGTGAGATCTCCCCGCCCTTTTCTTGCCTCATCTATCCTTGTTTTTAACAGGGAGAATTGTGCAATTTCCTGGGAGGAGTTTTCAATGGTCTTTTCCTGAATGTCATTAACCAGCTGCTGGCTGTCGGACACCTTTGTCAATACCCGGTAGAGTGCAATACCTCCGGCAATCAGCCCTCCAACCGCAGCAAGTAGCAGCCCGACTGGATTCGCCAGCATAGCCTTGTTTAATGCCCACTGGGCTGCGGTTGCCAGCTTTCGGGTTACAATGCCGCCTGTCTCAGCTTTTGTCTCTGCATAAGTAAGGGCAACTTTGATTTTCTTTTGTACAATCTCGGCAAGGCTGGCCGCTGCGCTTTCTTTTTGCAACGTGGTCTGTATTGCCCTGAGGCCATTCAGCACCGCCATAGCTGCCTGAAGCTTTACAAAGGTTTGCTGCAGTTCTTCATTCTCCACTCCCATCAGCGCCGAGGCTCCCTCGATGGCCGTGTATGCCCCAGCCAACCCTTCAGCAACAGAGATAAGCTGATCCAGGGCTTTTGTATCTGAGGCAAGTTTTTTAACCTCTGATCTTGCATCATCAAAGGCATCCTTCATCTCCCCCGCCCTCAGAGAGAGTTCCTTAAATGCCTCTGAATCTTCAAGCCCTTCCATTTTCATCGTGGCCAGCTGCTCAGTCATAAGCATCAGCTCCGTTCTCATCGACCGGCCGGCAATGGCATAATCACCGACATTGCGCTGGTGGTTCCCGATTGTAGCATCATACTCCTTCAGCCCTTCATCCAGCTTATTGATCTCATTCAAGAGCTGGCCCCCGATGGCAGAGTTATTTTTCTGCTCTTCAGATAGACTCCGGTATGCTTCCTTTAGCTTATTCAGGATAAGCGATTTTTCAGAAGCGGTTCCGGATGCAGCCTGCTCAATTTTCTCCTCCATCTTTATCCGGCTTGTCAGTTCGCTAACCGCAACCTTCAGGGTATTCTGCTCATTCAATAACCGCTGCTGAGCGGACATAAACTCCTGCGATGTTTTTGCCCCGCTCTTGTATGCCTTTTCATTGTCCCGGATGGAAGCATTTACTTCCTTCAACCTTGCCTGCTCCTCGGCCAGGCGCTTGATATTTTCCTGCTTGGTACCAAGTACTGAGTTGATGGCATCCTTCAGTTCTTTTGTCAACTTCACCTCCTCAAAGATGGCAGACACTTTTTTCAGTGACCAGGTGGCCTCATCCTGGGTTGCTTTGCCTGATGCCTGGCTGGTAGCAATCCTTTCCTTCTCAATGCTGATCAGTCGCTTTTCGAGCTCCATCCGCTCAGAGGTGACCTTGTTCAGCTGGGCAGTAAGGCCCTCCACATCTTTAAGGGCCTTCTCCATCTCTGCAGATGCCGCAGCAGTATCCTTAATGGATTTTGCTTGGCCGAACCCCTCAAATTTTATTTTTGCGCCTGCCTCCGCGATGGTCTCAATCTGGTCCAATATGCGCTCAAGGCTCCCTGTCAGGAACTTGATTTCATCCTGAATTTTAGGGATGTCAGCAATTGAATCAATTCTACCTTTCGAAGCCATTATTTATTATATTTGATTCATGAAAGAAATCGACAGAGAACCTATGCAACCACAAAAAAAAGGCAATACCCCCTGGGAAAGACTTGGCCTGGATGTCGTTGAATATGCCCGGCTGATGAAAAGTGTAGAAGAGGATATCCAAAAGCAAGCAGATAAAATCAGATTTGAGCGCGAATGCAAAAAGTACGAGAAGGAGCCTCCTTTCGTTTTTGCCGGCTTGGGCTGTATATACTGGATATTAATATTTGCCATTGGGTTTTTCTTTGCGTTTGTTCTGGTTGAGAGATAATTGTATTTCCCTTTCCCTTCTTTTGATCATCGCGACATATTCGCTGACAGTAACCTCCCTGGCATTTACACGGAACCCCATGAATTTTGACAGTTCCACCAATGCTTTCTGGAAGTAATCCTCGGTTAGGTTCTTACCATCGGATTCTTTAAGGAGCTTATCATACTCAACCAGGGACTGGTCCAGGGCAATTTCCACGGATTTGCTCTTTGTCATCACAGCCTTAATATCCCTGAGATATCCTTCCGGATCCTGAAGATTGAATTTGTAATTGTACCCGAACCGCCTCAGGGTTGAAACTGCCCTGGCACTATACCGGTAAGCCAGCACTTTCACACACAAACGGATTGATAACAGCTTACTCTGCAGGCTTCCGATTTCACGGGTGAGGTTAACCAGTCCTTGATACTGCGGTGATCCGGATATCTCACAATACTCAGTAAAGAGGAGCTCCCAGGCATCATTGATTTGCTTGTGAGTGGCTTTCCCATAGATCACCAGCCGGCCAAGGTTTTTATTTACCAGGGCATCAATGAAGACATCAAGCGGTGTCGAGCTGCAGCGGGTGTATAAATTCGAGAGGGGTTTGTTGTGCCGCTTCCGGATCATCAACTGCCATAAAGCGGAAAATCCCTTCCTGGTTACGGAAGAGAAAGACTTCAGTATTCTCCCTTGCAGCCCACTTGATGGCAATCCGTTTGATGTTGTCATAGTTCAACCTTTCTTTGCTTTGCTTTATGCAATTAGGAGGCATCTTGATCAGGAGGATTGTTCAGTCAATTTCTGCTTGAACAGAAAGTACATTGCAGGGCCAGCTATGGTTGTAAAGAGAGTGCCGGCAGAAGTGCAGACAAGGATAATGGACTCTTTGTTTTGAATGCCTGCGATTACAACATAGCATGCCAGGAATAAGGCCATAAAGATGATAATGCTTCCGGTCATTCTGCTGTTTGACTTCACCCCGGGAGACTCTTCCCAATATCCGGTTTTCATGTTTTCCATTGCTTACAATCCTGTTATCACTTCAATCGATTCCATCAATTCCGGGAAGAAAACTTCCTGGTTGTAGTACTCCTGGTTGGATGGAGTGAGTCCGTATATTTCCTCTCCGTATCTTTCCTCAAGATCATATAAGTCCGTAGCAAGGATTTCGAACTCCTGAGAGTCCACATCAAGCTGGAAAGACTCGTGAAAAGCTCCGGTATCATAAAGCATGATCGGACCAGCAGGCTTTCCAAACATTGTAACCGAGGTATAAGAGTAGTCCGGCATCTTGGTTCTGTCGGCCCGGATCCCATGCAACAGTTGTTCCCGGTTAAGACTGAGCATTGACTCTCCTGTTCTGCCGATGGCAGCAAGGGCCTCCCTCTGAATGTCCAGCTCAGACAATGCTTCATACAAATCCAGGGCCGTAACCATTGATCAGGCTTTTTTCAATTTCTCAATCTCACTTTTGAGCCTTCCGTTCTCGCTCATGATATCATTGAGCTTCTTACTCTGCTCCTCAAATTTGTGGCTCAGTTCATTTAACTGACTTTTCAACTCAGAGTTCTCTCTTTTGAGGCCATCGATGTTTTCATTGTAGATCTTCAGCTGGGCATTCAGATTCTCTGCAGCTTCTTTCCAAATATCGACAGCCTTACCCAGGTTCTCAATCTGCTGGGTCTGTGCCCGGGTCTCTTCAAGTTTTGCCTGGGCTTCTACCAGGCGTGCATCCGCATTGTTTTTCCTGCGTCCAAAAATCCATCCCCCCACTCCGGTAGCAATGCTAGAGCCAAATAGTATCAATAAGCTTTCGGGTGTATCCATTAGAATTTGAAGTAAGTTTCAGGGTTAACCCAGTTTCCGTTTTGTTTAACTGTGAAATGAAGGTGAGGGCCAGTACTGCCCCCTGTGTTCCCGCTTTTAGCAATGACATCGCCAGCATTAACAATTTCTCCAACCTTTCTTAACTGCTGATCAAGATGGGCAAATCCAAAGCGGATACCTGTTCTTCCAATCATTGCCATACATTTACCGCCCTTTTCATTCTCCCACACCTCGGAGATCCTTCCTGAATCAGGGGCTAATACATCTGTCCCGATCGGAACTGCAATATCTATCCCGTTATGGAATGATTTTGTCTGGCCAGTTATCGGGTGCTTTCTCGGGCCAAACCTACTGGTTATCCTCCCGCTGACTGGATTTTGAAAGTTCATTTTCCTGCTTTTTTGCCAGTTTGTACATTGATCTTAGCTGAGCCTTACGGACTTTCTGATCCCGTGCCAGGTAAAGTTTAGAGTCGTAAGCCTCCACGAATTCCTTTTCAGATGAAAAGGAAAGGACGTGGGCCACGTTTACCGAAGCCCCGTCCATCTTTATAAACACGTCCTTTCCCATGATAATGCCTCCTTACGATAAGGTTGATGTCAGGATCCCGGCCTCAAAGCCATTCTCAGGATATCCTCCCACATTGGCAGCTGCCAACACTGAAGGGGCAGCCAGGGTGATCACATGCTCACCGGTACCGGTAAAGCTTACATCCCATCCGCCGGCAGTGTCATTCTTGGCCACAGAGGTTATGGCAACATTGGCGCCTGCCTTTGTAACTTTCCAGAGTTCTCCTGCGGCCAGGGCATCATCAAATGACGGGTAGAGATCCACCTTGTCACAGGCTGTCCGGATACCAACAGTCACCTTTCCTGTAGCAACAGCAAGCTCCACCAGCTCAAGATCAATCAGACCTTTTACAGCCTCTTCGATATCCTGATCGGCTTTCACGAATGCAACCTTTTCATTGAACTCCTCCGGCTTTGCCAAAGCAAACCGAACATTGAAGATTGCAGCGTTACTTGCATCGTTGGCTTTGAATGGTTTGGCATAGAAGAAATCCATCGTGAAACCGGTGATTCCACCTTCCACCCTGGTACCGTAGATGACGTTACTCGAATCAACAAACAGGACTTTCTTGTTTGCCTTGTTGAATGACCTCAGCTTGTTATTCAGGCAAAGGCCACCCTTCACGATGCGGAACATCCAGTCATACTTGCCCTCCTTTACGACCTGTTTGGAGCCATAACCGAGGGTTGCAATTGTCTCCTCTTCGGAGTTGTCAGTGATTTCTTCAAAACGGAAAATCGGGTGGATCCGGTCGCGACCGGTAGCGAGGGTAAGCTCCTGGAGCTTCGTAATGATGTCCGGAATATCGGCATCCTCAATGATGGTTGATTTGTCAATCAGGATCGCCCCGACAAACTTATCAGGAGCAAAATCACATCCGGGAACACCGGTGTTTGCTCCCAAGACAAGGACACAACCAGGATTATTTAATTCAGCCATTGATTAGCATTTAATTGGTTTGACATTCAGTGATAAATTCTTGATTTCGATACAGTCCACAAAGTCGTTGAAGATGTTGCCCTGGTTCCCATACAGTCCATTCCTGCCCCAAAAAAGCCGGTCAACCTTGATGTGCTTAACCTGCTTCTCTGTTGATTCATTGAAGTACCCTGACCTGGCAATAACCCGGATCAGCTCTTCATAAATCGGGTACAGATAAGGCCGGAACGATGCATTATACCTTTCAGGAGCTTTCATCTTATTGTTTGTCAACACTGCGATGATCATCTGCAGTTTTACCTTGGTGAAGTCCCCTGATTTATCCTCCTCAAAATCCTGAAAAAGAGCCACGAGCGGATATTTACCAGCAGTTGCCGTTGGGTTCTTGGTCATCTCGGTAAGGCTGTCAGTGATCTCCTTCGGGTGTCCATGCATGTAATTCAGGGACATGCCCAGGTTCACAGATGCTTTATCCGTGATGGTCCTGAAGATGTCGATGATTACAGGTGAACTCATATTCCAAAAGTGTTGACAGGTGAAAGCGTATATTCATGCTCCAGGTCAAATTCAGGGTATGCTTCAGCATTCTCAACCACCCAGTTAAAAACAGCCCTACCCTTCCGGACGGCATCATTGTATGCCCGGGCCATTTTATCAGTGTTGAGCACGACATTGGCATTCTCTGCAGTGGATTCAATTTCCCCAAGTCCGGAGCTGGTGGATAGACGGTCACGGAAGTAATGATAGTAAACGTAACCGGCAATAGGCGACAGCTTATGAGTTTCATTTACGAGTCGAATCTTCAGGTCTACCCACCTTTGTTCCGGAGTCGCTGCAGACATGCCTGTCTGAAATGCAGCAGACAAGTCAGGGCCGAGAACCTCATCGAGGAACTCCGGTTCATACTTGCTGATGAACCGGTTCAGTTCCTCGACATTCCCTGCCGGAATTGGACCCACTCCTGTAAGGTTTGGGACGAGAATTTCTCCAACGAAATATGTTTGATTGATCAGCATTACTCAAGCCAGACTTTAAACTCACATTTGGTGATACGTGATTTCTGCGCTGTGGCCGTCGCATCCAGTCCAAGCTTGTAGAACCGGTATCGGTTAGCGGTTGTATTGCTGATTATGATAGTAGTGTCAGAGCTTGTACCTTTCCACGTCACAGCTGTACCGATATTTGTCCAGCTTGCATCCTCAAACTTTTTGCCCTGCAGTAGTACAGCAACATTCGGAGATCCGGAAATGCTGTCCAGAGAAATAAGCCAATCCTGAGTCTGCTTCAGATGGCTATTGGCGTTCACCTCAAAATGATATAACTGGTCATTGTTGGTGATGGTGTCAGCTGCGCCCATGGCAAACGAATGGAATGTTTTCGTTTGCGACAAGGTCACTGCCTTATCCTGTGCACTTACCGCAGTAACGCAGAGGATCAGAGAGATTAAAAACAGAAAGTGTTTCATTTTTCACTTAAAGATTTAGGTTAAACAATGTTAAGCCTTTGCCGAAGCCTTTTTCCCGGGGTCGACAGCCCAGCCTTTCTTCTTCAGCAACTCAGCCTGGGTCGGGTGCACTTCGTATTCCTGTCCGGCAACCATGTGCTTTGCCTCTTCGGTAGCTACGATCTTCACCTTATCGGTGAGCTTGATCGCTTTCTTTTCTTCTTTTGCCATTTTGATTATTGATTAATAATTACTTAAAAAAAGGGAAAGTCGTATTGCATAGGATTACGCAACAACCTCTTCGATTGCAGCCTTGATGGTCGCGAAATCTCCATATAGGAAGGCGCTCTTCTGGTGCTCCTTGATATAGGACATAAGCCTCTTTTCACCCAGGACGGTAACAAGGTTCTTGGTGAAGTCATCATTCTCCCAACCAAGGGTAATCTCGAAGGCGATATAATCCCGGATGTTGAGCTTAGTCCAGTCTCCCAAGAGGAATTTACCAACGGCAACGGAGTTGGATTCAACTACCCGGATGCCGGAGATAATAGTCCCATCGGCAGTCGAGAACGGAGGCAGGATGTAATGACCATCGGAGGCCTTTGAGAGTTCCATGTTAGCCTTATCAATCGGGTTTACAAAAACCACGTTCGGGATCTGGTTCAGGGTAAAGAGCTGGGTGATTGCAGCCTTGATAGCATCAAAGTTGTTTGCCTCTTTGGTAAGAACCGTAGTCAGAACATAGGTGGTGGACTGCTGGATCACTCCAAGAAGATTGTCACCCAAGCCATCACCGTTCAGCAGATCACTTTCCTCCTTGATGTCAACGACCTCAAGAATCTCACTCTTGAGTTCAGCTACGAAGTTGGGAATGTCCTGCATGGTTTCGGTGGTGAACTTTGCACCTACAGCGATTTTCTTAGCCTTTGAATCCCGGGTCCTGACCTGGAAACTGATCATTGGTTTCAGGTCGCCTTCACCGATGAATTCAGCATCACCCTGTTCATTGTATTTCTCCGCCCACACATGAAGGGGGCTGGTGGTGGTGGCTACAGAAGCAAAAGACCTGAGGAACCTTGCATTCCTGGGAGCCCTGTCCCATCCGGAGTCCATTGTCGGCATCGGGATATAAGAGCTTGCCGGATTGACAGCATTGGCTGTGGTAATCGGAATATTTGCAGCCTTCAGTTCAATCTTAAGCTTCTGCCCGGGAGCAGCCTTGATAGCATCCATCAGGCTCTTTTCCTTAATCTGATCATTAATCTGCTCTTCGAATGATTTAAATACCGGTGGTTTGCTTCCGGCATCTTTGAGAGCTACAATCTCAAGGCCCTGCTTTTCGATGACAACATTTAGCTTTTTAAACTCCTCATCATCGGCCAGATTGAGTTTCATCTCTTTGATCTTTGCCGCGATGGTGTCGAGCATCTTTTGCTCAGTGATGTACTCCTTGTCGTACTTCTCCTTTGCCTTCTCGATGGTGTCGGCCAGTGCCTTGTACATGGCCTCCTCTTTGCCTTCCAGGGTCACCCCTCCAACAACGATTGCCATCGAGGTAGTGGCACCAAAGGCTTTCTCAGGATTTGTCGCAAAGGAAAGTCCGGCAATAATCCCGATAAGAATCACCGACAGGATCATCAGCTTTTTCAGCCTCTTTTCTTTTAACTTTTTCATTTTTAATTAACTGATTGATTTGACAATAATTGAAATTCAAGTGCTTTCGCGACCTTCTCGTAATCCACTGGCACCGGCTTGCTTTCCTGCTTGAGTGCGGTCTGCGGCTCAACTTCAGCAAGTGATACATGTTTCGCGATAAGTCTGCGGATTTCATATTGGGTCTCAGGGTCAATGCCCTTGAGGATACGTTCAGTTTCACGAACCAGGGCATTGCGTTCTGATTCGATTGTTTCTGCCTTCATCCCTGTGAATGGGGTGTTTTCATCGGCTCCCAGGGTTACTACACTGCCTTCGAACAGGAGCAGTTCATAGCAGATAAAAGCCTCGGTAGTAGTGCCATCGGGAAGGGTCCATTCTCCCCACTGGCACTTATCCCATACGTAGCGGATGCCGATGGAGTGTTGGTTGAGGGTCCCGGAATTATACTGCTCAAGCACCCGGTCTCCCTGTGGTATCTTGTCAATGTAGGCTTCAAAATAAAGTCCTGTATCATCCTCCCTCAGAACTTTAAAGTGACCGATAGGATCCTTCATGTCATGCATGTAGAGGTAGGCGATCTTCCGGGCTGTTTTTGATTCCGGGCCACGCTCCTGGATGGACTTGGCAAAGCAGCCTTTGATCAGGACATCACCATCATCCTGCATGTTGCCGAATGAAGTCAGGTACCCGGAAACAATACGGGTGTCTGTGTCAGCAGATTTAATCTCAGCTGAACAGCTTTTGAAAATAACAGGCCTTGCAGCTAATGCAGCCTTGGCGGCCTTTTTTGCCTTAATGGCTAATTCCTTGGCATCCATTTAAGAAGACATTATTGCGTTTGCATCCTGTTCAGCAAGGCCAAACAGGACAATTAAAATTTGACGTTTACGATTATCCGGGATGTTCGTGTCTGCAATGATCGCTTGCATTGCCTGTGTGCCTCCTACTCCTAACTTGACCGCCAGCGGCATGGACTGAATCTCACTTAACAATCTGTCTCCCTCTGGCCCCCGGGTATCGAAATCGAGGTTAACCATGAATTCATTCAGGGTTATGATGTTTTTTTCAAGAAGGGGTAAGTTTGCATTGACTTTTGACAATAATGCGTCGGCCTTTTCCTTTTCTGACTGTTGAAAGACATCCAGGTGATCATAGAAAACCGAGAGCCTTAACCCTTGCTTGTCAAGCTCAAAAAAGTTAGTGAAGGTCTCAGCCCAGCCATCGGCCTCCGGGATGATCGTATCCTGGTAGAGTGACTTCTTTGCCTCCCCGACATTGGAATACGTGGATCCTTCTTTGAACCCAAGCAAGTACATCGGATAATCGAAGTTGTCAGCTATCTGCCTGACATCATCCTGAATCTCCTCGAATAACATCAGGTCCTTAGTCGGGAAAGTCATCGGCTGCCACCTTAAATTGGCATTGGTGATGATCACCTGGTATTGATCTTTACCAAGGCCATACTTGGCAAACTCATCCTGAACCTCTTTCTTCTCTTCGCCTTGCAGGGGGACTGCTCCTGCAGCATCCCGGGTCTGATTTGACAGGATGCCGAGAGCTCCCTTGCGGGTGATGAGCACGTTCCGGGCTTCGTAAGCAGCAACAATGTTGGAGATGGGATCCTGAAGAGAAGCCAACCGGCTCTGCCCCCGGGTGACATCTGTGGAATTCTGATTGATGTCCCTGATATGAATGACACTGCCATCAGGCAGTGGGGTGCTTGATCCGTTCAAACTGATATCATATCCCTCGATGATATCTGCCAGTTCCGTTTGGAAATAATGCTTACCGGTAAGCCTCACATTGATGATCCAGTTCGGGACCACCCACAGGGCTTTGATTTTGGACTTATCGGTGAAGCCTGCCGGGATGATGGCAAAAAAGAAAACCTCACCAAACACCTGCTCATAAACTTTGGCCTGTGATAATAGCTGATTCCAGGACTGCAGGGGATTTGGTTTCTTAAGAAGCTTCTGTAATCCAGTCACATTTGCCCCGGTAGCTTCGTTGTTCTCCTTGTCGAGGATCCACCACTTACCGTTTGTGAATGCCCGGGCCTTGCGGTTGATGATCCCGTTTACAGGTGGGCAGATATTATAAGCGGCACTTTGGCCCAGGATGGTTACTGTTTCTTTAACAGTTTTCGGGAAACCAAAAGCGTAGAAGAACTTACCGTTTTCGTCTTTAACGACAGATCTGGCCGGGGAATTGAAACCAAATAATGACTTAAGAGAGAAGGAGGCCATGGCGAGCATTTAAGAGCTCACCAAATATATATACTAAAAAATGGGGATATTTTGAAAGTTATTGAAATAAAAGGGTGAGTTATCGGCGATGCTATGTTGAATTACTCACCGCAGCATAGCGAATAGCATCCCACATGTGGTTGTGTTTGTCGACCGGCTCATTTAGCTGAATGCCATCGATCATGCGCCACTTATAGTTTTCGGCCTCTTTTTTGGCTGCTGGATCCCGGACCAGGTGGATGTTAAAGTTCTTAACCTTCCCGATTCCGAACTTTATCTTCTTTGTCTTGGCCGGGAATATCTTGATCCCTCCCCTTCTGATGTGTGCTATCCTGGTCAGGTTCTCACTGTCCGCCCAGTACTCCCCTTTTGCATCAATCTTCCTGATCACCTCAAGACATTCATCATCTGATTCGATCGGGGTGTAAGTAAGCAACTTTGCATACAGGTTCCGGCCAGAGATCCTGATCCGGACAATGGCCGTCGGGTCAATCGTATAACCCCAGTCAGCTCCATAGAATTCACTTTCGTAATCTTCCGGGAGTTCATCAATCCATTTAACATTTGGATAGATCAATCCTTCAGGCGAAGCTCTGAGACCAAGGCCATAGACTTTCCACATGTAGTCATCGGCAGTACCATTAGCAACATTGTCAGTGTTCCCGGGATCATAGCTGAGTATCTTCGCCTTTTCATGTTTTGAGATGAAAGGATTGTCCAGGAAGGTGGACTTTACAAAAACCACATCCGGCCTTTTCTCAAGGTCAAATACCCAGTGGTCGCTGGCCGATGGATTGTAATCCAACCACCAGAACTGCCGACACCGCTGTTCGAGTTGATCAAAGAAGCCCTTTTCAATCCCATTCAGGGCCTCATTGATAAAGAAGAAATCAGACCCCATCCCGTGGAACTTCGAAACCTTATCGGCTCCAATGAAGTTGACCTTATTGCCCAGGAGATTGAATGTGGTAACGTCCTTGTTTTGGAAAGGTGACCTAAGGTTGATCTGGTTCAACCGCTTGTCGTAGTCATCAAAGAGGGTTGTTTTGAAACTGTTGTAAGTTTCGCGGACGTTATTGATTATTATTCTTTCGCTGGAATAGGAAGTCAGGTATAGCTGGAAGTCGATCCCGGACCATGTTTTTCCGGACCGGCTTGAGCCCTCCAAGACAACACCCCTGATTCCTGATTTGTAAGCATTGACAAGAGCCCTGAAATTTTTATTGATCAGTTTCTTGCTCATTCAGCTCCTCCTCAGTGGGGAATAATGCAGCTATCCTTTGTTTGTCATTAACAGTAACCTCGGTCTTTTCGACATACAGGCCTTCGAGCTTCGCAATGTCCTGAAGTATGGCCAGTGCAACCCCTGCCGGTTTACATGCTTTTTTGTCCTGAAGATCGCGGAATAACTTAAGCCTGGAATGAATGTGAAATTGCTTACGAGCCTCGATATCTTTTTCTTCCAGTTCCCGAAATCCCTCATAAGCCTTGCGGATGTATTTATAAGCCTGCCTTACATTGATATCCCATTGCGCAGTACATTGGCGGACGATATCTGCGGAGCTGTGTCCTTGCATCATCCATTCCTGGACTGCCCGGGTTCGTTTGTCAGTTTCAAGCTTGGTGGACTTTTTTCTCATCTCACATAAAATCTTCCATTTTCAGGCTGCCATTCAGATGTTGAATCTCAGGCTTAATGTTGTTTTTCTGGCAGTGTTTTATGTACCTTACAATAGTGGTTTGAACGTGCTTTGGCTCAATCTCAGTACCGATGCATTTGCGTTTGGTCTTTTCACAGGCGATCAAGGTAGATCCTGATCCAAGGAAGAAGTCCGCAACGACATCACCCTGGTTTGTGGTGTCCAGGATTGCATCTGCAAGCATTACGACAGGCTTGGGAGTTGGATGGTTCTTGAGCTGGTCCCTGTCGGGATTTTTTAAGGAGTGCCCGGATGGGTAGTCCCATACGTTTGTCCTTACCCTGTCTATCAGGTCAATATGGGAAAGATGTTTTTCGTCACCGTTCTTGAAAATGAAGCACAGTTCATGTTTTGCTCTGTAAAATGACCCATTGGCCATAATGTCCTTATTCCATACGCACAGTTGTTTCGGGATTGGTGATCCATAAACGGCCTGAGCAGCTTCTGTCATGTGCCAGACGTGTCTCCAGTCCATAAAAATAAAATGAATGGATCCGGGCAATGAATAACTGCAACCGGTTTGCATAATGCCTTTCAGGAAGTTGGCAAATTCAATGTCTGTCATTTCTCCGGCTCCCATTGCAAAATCAGTGTGTTGGACTTGTCCCTTATTACCGATCTCATCAGCGGCAAGATTGTAAGGTGGATCCGTCAGGATGATTCTTGCCGGGGCATGCTCAAAGAATGGTTTAACCAACTCACTGTGCCGGAAGTCCGAACAAACCACAATATGATCCCCAAGCTTAAACTGATCTCCTTTTATCACGATGATCTGTTCTTCGTTTACCTCCGGGATCTCCTCTTCTTCATCATCAGGTTCGTTTAAGTCGAACATGTCAAACTTTTGCTCAAACCTGTCGATTGAGAATTCGGGCAGATCCATCTGCTCCCTGAGCTCTGAGAAGTCCAGTTCATACTCCTTCATGAAGTCAAACAACCCCTGCTGGCTCACCCGGGCATAAATGGATGAATAGATCGTTACCAGCTTTGCTGCCTCTTTCTTATTCTCGCAGTGGATGAATGTGGCCGGCAAAAGGTATGGAACATGATATCCTTCCTTGAGGAGCTGCTCAAGCATTAGGGTTCGATGTTTGCCATCAAGGCAGAAAATAGTTCCATTTTCCGGATCCTCCCAGACGTAAAAAGGCTGGGTGAAATTGTTTGCCAGGATGGAAGCTTTGAGCCGGTGTGCAGCGTCGGGTTCCAAGTCTTTAAAGCCTTCCTGTTGGATAAACTTGAAATCCTGCCAGTTGACATTTTCTGTTTTGAGTACTCGGGAAGAGAGGGTTGCAGTGGTATCCATCGGTGTACTATTTTGAACTATTTTGACAAAGTTATATCCTGGCGGGGTGTTTGGTAGTCAGGTTCGATAACTTTAGGAGTTATTGTTCATGCCGTTAAACCTTTTTGGCAAATGAAGTGTGCATGTGAATGACCATTTTCCCCAGAGGAGTGCGAAAGAACATTCTATGTGGTACATCCAGTTTTGTCCACCAATGGTGATGGCCGGCAGGATGATAAAGAACAGTTGATTCTCACCCATGACCTCATTGAATGTTGTAGTCACCTTCACTCTTGATTTTTTGCGCTGGTTCATCTGGTCACATGTTTTTGAACATGAATATTAACAGGTAGTACACTACGATTACGCAGATTATGATAACCGCCAGTTTAGCGATTGCCCAGAGTGACCCGTATTGCTTATAAAAATCAATGACCGGGATGACAATCACGTCGGCAACGATATAGGCTACAAGAGCCAGGAACAAGATGTTGGCAATAACCTTTTTCATAGATGTTGGTTTACTGTTTCAAAAAAAAATACTCCACTAAACGGTCTGTCTGTCGCTATACCAAACAGGTCAGCAATTTCCTGCATATACTCCTTTCTCCTTTGAGTGCTTTTTACCATCGTGTTTTTAGGCAACTTAGCAAGTCTTTTGTGAAAATTGAGCATGTATATTCTAAATCCCTCTAAATCAAGGCTACGTTTGTAATGATTGACTATCTTGCAGGCAGGAAGTAAGTTTCCGAAATCATCATGCTTCTCAAACCCACTAAAACTTTGAATTGTCAAACACTTGGGGATAACATGATCGACTTGCCAATCTTCCCCAAGCGGTTGTCCTGTATAAGCGCACAGTCCACTATATTTTTTATAAACCATCTGCCGCTTTTGCTTTTCCATAATTGTTCCTCCGGATAATCACTTTGTGAATGGGTTCTCGTAGTTCAGCCAGTCCTTTGTGTCGGTATAGCTGATGATGTGCCGATCAACACCTGGCACATCGCCAACGATGGCCGTTTTGTGGTTCGATTGAATGTACCTGATGATCTCTGAAGCGGTCATTGCCGCAAATTGTTGGGGATCGATGGCTACTGTTACGGGTGTTCTCTTACTCATGGCTGGCGCCCTCCTTTTCTGTAATGATTTCAGCGACAAACAAATTGGTGTTTCTTTTAACAAGCCGTTCAATTTGGCATACACTTCTGGTGGTGTTGCCCAATCATCTTTATGATCTAAATTTCTGTTTTTCATATTCAATTCCGTTAATAAAACCTGCACCTAACAGCGTGTATAAGCAATGGCACAGGAAGTTTTGTGGTCAAATTCAAGCGTTGTATAAGTGCCACTGCTCATACACGCAACCCGTTACCGCCAATTAAATAGAACATCGTGTTCGTGAATAAACTGGTCAGCGCAATTGTTTAATACGTTTTCTGTCTTGTTTTTATACGCTTGATTTTTGCCAAATATTTCATCAATAACATATTCTCTTGCAATACCTCGTGATGAAAACACTTCTGCAACTTCTGAGCCCCCAAAACCGTTTTCCTGATAAACAACATATACTTTCATTTTTTGTCAATTTTATTGTGATACTTTTCGCTGTTATTTAAAAACACGTCAATGAACCAATGTGTTAATTCGTGCAACAGTATTAATATCGTTTTTCCATTAAGCATCAGCGAGGCAAATGGCTGTTTGAAGCTTAGCCCACGGATTGGTTGATCTGGCGTCCATTTGTCATTGTTCATATTCTCCGGCCTCCCTGCCGGTGGATTGTTACTTGAATAAATCGAGTTGACTTTTGATCTTTTTATTTGTCTTATTGTCAATCACTTCGACCTTATACATGTCGATGTGTTCCCGGTTTGGTGTATCCAGAAAAGAGGCAATAATCATCTTTGTTCCGATTTTATCTTCGAGGTAGTCAAATGCCTCCTCTCTGGCTTTTGCAAGCGATTTTACGACGCATCCTTCATGTTGACCAACCATCCCGTCAATCGCAAAAACTATGTATCTTACTTCACCTTCCATACAGTTTCGGCCTCCTTGCCGGTCTGGTTATTACTTGGATGGGGCTCCCCGCAGAACTCACAGGGGAGATACCCTGACTCGGTGGCGGGGAAATAATGGTCGCAATAGCCTTCAGGCATCACGTCAATAACGCTTCCTGCAGGGATTATCATAACCCGGCCGTGAGACGTTTTTATCCTGATGTTATCCGTTACCGGACCAGACTTCCCTTCTTTTGCCTCAAGCAATTTGCCGTTTCCTGCCCTGGTGTGCACCATCCGGCCAACGAATTGCCTGAGGGTCTTTTCTATGTGCTGGCAAAATTGCATTTCGCGCATAGTCAGCTCTACCTTTGCTTTAACATTGTGCCTGGCCAGATCCTGGATGATGTTACTTTTGAATTGCTCCGGATCCTCTTCTGTTTTTATATCACAGTTCATAATTACCTCCGGATCCAGCTCTATCCTGATTTTTGTAATGTGGTACATTTTACCTCCTTTGCTGTTAATAAATTCTTTTGCGCTTCGAGTTGCGGTAATTGTACAGGTCTTCCATGTGTGTAAGGTACTCCTTATGGCTCTGCCGGTTTTCGATCTTCAGGCTGTGAAGATTGAGTTTATCGATAAACTCGGTCAGGTTAAACTCCTTGCTGGCCGTGAGTATCTCAAGCGCCTGCAGGAAGTTGCGCGACCGGTACGATTCGAAATGATCTCTAAATTGCCTTGCTACCTCCATAAACTTTGTGGCAGAGTCGAGAAACGTGGCTTTGAACAGGCCATCCCGCATGATGTCAATCCTTCTTATGCCCTTAACCTTACCTTCCATCAATAAGCTCACAGCAATGCCCAGGTTCAGCTGGTACTTGTCCGTAAACTCTCTCAGGGTAACGTAATGGATGTTTCCCGTGTCGATGTAGCAGTTTACATAGTCCTTGTCCTTCCACTTGCTCGCGTTCTGGTTCATCTCCGCGATCTGTCTCAGGGTAAAGTCCGGAACGATCACGTAAAACACTTTCATTTTCAATTCCCGGCATGCGGCAAACCGGTGCTGGCCATCGATGATATAACCATCCTTATTCACCATGATCGGGCAGTAGCGGAACAGGTCCAATCCGTTCTGAACGCTTTCAGCGATCCGGTTAACCTTCGCGGTGTTTAAATCACGGTTCCCATGCAAGAACCTGAACTTCCCGTAATCGGAAGAGAAGTAAACCTGCAACGATGACAAATTTTCTTTTTCCATTGTTTTGAGATTAATAGTTGCACAATTCAGTCTTAAGGGAAACATCCCGAACTCTCTGCGGCAAAACCTTTCTCCCTTCCCTGAGCTTTAGTTTATCAGAGTCAGGATCCAGCATCTTTGCCAGTATGCTTTCTCGCTCCTCCGCAAAAGGGAACAGAATTTCCATGATCTCATTAACCCTGTTGCGGTATTCGCTATTCGAACTGTAGAGGTTGATCACTGTGTTCTTTGCATGCCAGATGGTCCCGTTGGACTGCCTGAACTCGAATGACAAATCTTCATGTGTCATTCCGCATGCATATTTCATAATTGATGTCGCCAGCTGACGGGGTTCAACAAATTCGCGCTCCCTGGTTTTGCGATACAGGTCGACGGTTTTAATGCCATAATATTCAGCAACCTTTTTTACAATCAGGTCCTTTGAGTGCTGGCCAATGCCCGGGAAAACATAGTGCGAAGGCATCATGACAAGTAATCATTTATTGTTTTTTCAAAGTCATCAAAGGACCGGCACAGGGCATATTTGTTGCCGGCAGCGGTTGTTTCCTTCATCCATTCCTTCTGGGAAGGAGATTGATCCCCGGAGGGTGTTTTCATTTCGATACAAAGTGCCCCGTAGCCTTTCCGGGGAGCAAGAAGGATCAGGTCTGCAACCCCAGGTACAACTCCCATAGCTTTGAAGATTTGCGCAGTGACCTTATTCCTTTTGCCACCGTTGGGGACATGGAACAGGAGCTGCTTCAGCTTCGGGTATTGGTACCGGAACCACTTGACACATTCGCTCTGCAGTATATCTTCCTCACTCATCGCAGAAAGCTTTAAAAAGTTTCTCGGATTTGAGAAGCCCAGGAATATCCGGATCAGAATCATAGAATTTCGCCAACGAAATCTGTTTTGCCATCGATACCGCAGCAGCCTTTTTATCATGGGTGTTGAACTTTTTGCCAACAAGGGTCATGAATAAATCGGATCCTGATTTCGTAAGTGCCTCATTTTTTATCCTTTCCTCAGCTTCCTTGAAGATTTGCTTTTTCTCCTCATTGCTTAACTGGATCACCCCTGCCTTATCAAAGAAGTCATAGGAAGCATTTCCGTAATCCCTAAGCACCTTAGTTGATTTGTACGCTTCGAATTGAGACAGGATTCCATGCTTCATAATCTCCCATTTCTGTTCAACTGAGAGTGGCTCTGTTTCCCGGTCTTTTGCCTCCTGAAGATACCGCTGCTGCTTACTTAAAGCCATTTCCCTTTCTTCACATGCCAGGAATGACTCAATGAACTTATGAACTGAAAGAACATTGAATCCATAGTATTTACCATACTCGAACCTCAGCCCCCTCCGAACTGCCAGGTTAAACTCATCCAGTGTCAGCCGTGGGAAGTACTCTTTGATATCAATGATTATCAGGTTCGTTATCGCAGCAAGGGATTTGTCCCTTTCGGCAGTTGTAGTACCGGCAGGCATTTGTCCAAGTTCCAGGTAAGACCTGTTAACTGTCTGCAGAATCCCTCTGAATAATTCATCCTGCCCCATTTTCGGGATAGGAACTGTTAACATGGCAGTAACAAATTCCTTTTCAACATTATCCAGTGCTGGACAGATGGCTGGTGACTTTTGAATTGCAGTTGTCATGGCTGTTGAGTTAATCGTTCATAAGCACCTTCGAGGTAAGCGACATTTGAATCTTTCCCGTTTACGACAGTTCCTTGAGATGCTGGCTTGTAACGGTTGTCATTGTATTTATCCTCTAAGGTTTTGGCGAAATTCTCCGGTTTAAACAACCAGTCAAAATCAGCGATAAAACCACGTTGACTTTGGCCGGCCAGAAAATTTGATTTTGATGCCATTTGAAGCATTTTAACTACATTTTCATAGCCGTGTTCCCGAAGTCTTGCATTAATGGCTTTGCGCCTTTTTTCAGTAAGGATTTTTACCGGAGGGAGATTTTTACAAATCTCATTATACAAATCAATAATTTTTGATGCCGGAACTTCAGCTTCCCCGACAGGGGATTCAGGAAGAGATGTTTTGTTTTTTTTAGTTTTGTTTAGTTTATTAAAAGGTTCGGCTGACAGCTCGGTTTCATCTAAAGATGTTACTAAAGGTTCTACTAAACCAATAGTTCGGTTTCTGCTTAAATTATTTAAGTAATAAACCGGGGACTGACTGTTTCTTTTGCCGTTTTGAAACTCAATTAAACCAATTTGCTGTAATCGGTTGCGAGAATCTATCAGACTTGGTTCACTGATGCCGATTGTCGCGCAGATTAACTTGTTGGAAATCTCGAAAGGATTCTCCCAGCCACGTAGGTTGCACTCATTTAATAATGTGAAGTAAACATCCGCCTGTAAGCTGGTTATTCGCTTGCTCCGTCTGACTTGCCAAAATTGATTTATTAGCTCAATGTAATTCATAAACTAAACTTCAGGGTAAATCACTTCCTTAGGGTATGCCGCTACCCGCATCTCATCACTCATAACCTGGACATGTTCATCAAATACATGGAGGATCTGAGCATTAAACTTCACCGCTCCATCATTGACAATCACTTTCTGCCCCATGTACAAGGTTTCCCGCCAGGCCTTCAGGGAGTCCTTTTCGGAGTTCTTTAAGATCCGGATCAGGAAATAACTCGCGATTAGCACCACCCCGGCCATCAGGGTCTGAAGTAGATACACCCACTCAATCCAATCATAATATTTACTCATGCTTCAACTAATTGAGGTTGGTTAAAGAGATCCGCAACCAGGTCAACGATATTCTCCTCCACCTGCTCGGTGGCTCCGGTTACCGTGGATGCAATCTCACGCTTGGTTTGAATAATCCGGTAGATCTTCTCATCGATCGTATTCTGACCGAGGAAGTAGGTGCATGTAACAGAATCCAGCTGACCGATACGGTGGCACCGGCCCTCACACTGATCACAATCAGCAGCGGTCCATGGAAGTTCCACAAAAGCCACACGGGAGCTGGCAGTTAGAGTAAGCCCTACCCCTGCAGCTTTGATGCTGCAGATGATAAGCTTTGTATCAGGATTCTTTTGAAAGGAATCAACAGCATGCTGTCTCTCACTGGCAGAATCGCTTCCGGTAATCGTTACAGCTTTAGGGTACTGTTGATGGATGGCAGATATCACCTCTTTCAGGTGTGCGAAGATTACAAGCTTCTCCCCGGACTCAAGGATATCATCTACGAATTCAAAGACATCCTTTAGTTTCCCCCGGGCAGAGATATTTTTCAGAATTCCGATCATTACCATGATCTCTCCCCTGAGAGCCCTGGCGATCTTTTCATCATCGGCATCCTTGTATTTGATCAGGTATTGCACCAGGCTCGCTTCAGCATCGGCATATTCCTTCCGGGTTGAGATGTCGCAGAGTGCGACCTGGCGCATCTTGGCCGGCAGATCTTTAAGCACATCCTGTTTATCCCTCCGGTAGAAGCAATTCAGGTTCAGCTTATAATTCAACTCGCGGAGGTTTGAGGCCTCATTCGGCCCTGAGCAGTACCTCTGGACAAAATTCTTGTAGCCACCAAAAGCCTGCATCTGCTCAATAATCCCCAGCTGACTAATAAGATCCTTTGGCTTATTGATTACCGGGGTACCGGTTAAGGCTAGGATATACTCCTTGCCGGTGCAGATGCCTTTTGTGAACTTGGTTTGCTGGGTGGCCAGCGACTTCACCCGATGGCTTTCATCAATAATCACCGATTGAAAAATGCCGGTAAACTGTTCTTTGAACTTGATATGGTTTAACCGCATCTTACCATTCTCCGGTTTATTGATACTCTGGACAAAGTACTTTTTCAGGCTTTCATAATTTACGATGAAAACCTGCGTAAGGCCCGAGCTCCAGAACAGGTGAAAGTTCTGTTTGACATTATCGTTCAGGATCATGGCCTTTTTATCCGTCCACATGTGCCACTCCCTTTGCCAGTTGATCTTTAGTGAACTCGGGCAGATAACCAGGCAGGGAAAAGCATCTGCAGCAAGGATTGTCGCGATGGCCTGAGCTGTCTTACCGAGCCCGGGCTGGTCTCCGATGATGACCTTCTTTTTCTGCAGAGAATAGGCCACCCCGTTTGCCTGATATGGAAACAGGTTCATCTTAAGCGGGATGGCTTCATTTAGCTGGGGCATCTCCGGGAGTTCCCCGATCTGCTCATCTTCGATATCAATCCCGAACTGAAAATTGTATCGTTGGCCAAAGCTCCGAACCACGGCCTCGTGTACCTCGGGGACTACCCAGCATTTATTTGTAGGGTCAAAACCCCTTCCTGGCAGCTCCTTGACTTTCTCCACCAGGAAGGGAGAGTATTTAAATTGTATCCGGAAGAATTTCCCTTGTTTTGTGATCAGCATTACTTGAAGTTTAGTCGTAGTTGTCTGTCCTGTTTGATCTCAAAATTGTACTCATTTATAAGTGCTATGGCAAACCGGTTTTTGATCAGGTAAGCGAAATCCTCAAAAGCAATTATTACCTGAAGCTTTCTCCCATCAACCTGGGCTCCGGCCTTTTTGGCCTTGTACGTGAGGTTATACCTGCGCTTCACTTTGGGATCCATGTTAAAGGGATTTACCAGTACTGGTTTTTAGATCCTCGATCAGCTTATCAATTTTCTCCTTCCGCTTGAGGTATTTCCCCTGCAACTCCAGCTCCACCTGGGTCAGCTGTTCAGGGTATCTCTCCCGGGCGATCTCAATAAGGGCTTTGGCCTCACTAATCAAGTAAATTGGATTTGCACTGTCAAGCTCTCTCCGGAGCCAGTTGCGGATTATTTTCAACCCTTGCTCGGGTGAAAGTTTTAAAGCTGCAGGCAGCTTTTCTTCATTTTTAATGTACCGGTTCTTTTGATCACCATAAATCTCCACCTCCAGTTCATCCGTGACCCTCGACAGCATGATTACGTAAAGCGCTGTCATTTCATTTTCAGACAGCTGATCCGTGATGTTATGATACCCCTCATCCTTCAGCAGCCCTTTGGCAGAAACATAGAGCTTCTCGAATGTCAACTCCTGGTTCCTGCGGTCCTTGGATTCAAGCTCCTGTATCTGCTGACCGGCATAATCTGTTCCCGTGTTGCCGCTGCTCTGAGATTCTTCCTGCTCTCTTGGCTCAAGAAAGACCACCTTTCCCTTGTTGTTGCCGGCCAACATGAAGGCTTTCCTGAGAACGCCTGCATTAAGTTTCTCCTGGTACTCCTTTACCTGTTCCTCATAGTCACTGACTTCAACCTCATAATCGGAAAGAGCCTCCTTGTAATCGTCGGGATCATCAAATTCCGATTCCTGAGGAACCTCAGGTTTTTCAGGCTCGCTGACCTCCATCCATCCGGTTTTCCATGACACCTCAACCGCCGGAGTGCCATTCTTTTTCAAGTCAGCCACCCTTTTTTCTTCCTCGCCATACAGATAGCCAGGATAGGCAAGGATAACACCGGGTTCATCCTCCTGTACCCTCTTCAATTCACGATCAAAATGAATGTCGGATTTGCGTTTGAAACAAGACCTGTCAAGACAAACCCCGGTACTGGGTGAATCCGGAAAAAGGATCAGGTTTGAGGCTGTGTTCTTGGGGCAGGTAGTACATGGCCCGGCCTTCTTATCCAGCGTTTTGTCATCGAGACTGAAAGGAGCCTCCTCAAGCTTTAAGGTGAATTCCCGCTCGATGTTGCTTTTTAGTTGTTTAATAGTAAAACCGGTCCACCAATGCTTACTTCTACTCTCTTCGGAATAGCTGTTATTATAGAGTTCCTTCTGGTCCTTCGCCTGAAGCTTGCAGATCTCGGTTGCATGGCCTAAACCGATGACATCCTGATTCAGCAGGTTCTTAAATTCCGGGATCAGGTCGTTCAGTTTCAGCCGGTGACGGATGTAATACTCAGATTTCCCAAACCTGGATACCAAGGTTGCAATGTCATACTTCCTGTGTGTGATCAGGTTCTGAAATGCCTCAGCCTCTTCAAGCAGGCTAACATCCTTCCGCTGCAGGTTCTCAGTAATCATCAGGTCCAGCGCTTCCTGGTCATTCATTTCCCGGACAATGGCTGGAACTCTCTCAAGCCCTACCTGCTTAGCAGCCCTCCATCTGCGCTCTCCACAGACCAGTTCATAAGACTCCAACCCTTTCTTAAAATGTGATAACCTTAGGATGATGGGTTGTAAAATACCAACCTCGGTTATTGACTTTGAGAGCTCAGCGATGGAATTCTCATCAAAGGTTTTCCGTGGATTTAATTCGCTGGATCGGATGTCACCAGTACTGATGTACTCAATTGTTTGCATTGTCGTATTGTTTTGGTTAGTAATTAGGCTGCTTCACTGTTTTCCTGATCTTCTTCATCAAAGGGGATTTCAAGCTGCTTGATGGCATACTTATTCTCGAACAGGTACTGTTCCACCTCGTAAACTGCAGCATTGATGGCATCGGCAAGCTCCGGGGCAAACTCATACGGATCCACCTCATCAGCATACCGGATAAATGGGGTGATGATGTTCAGGATTTTTCCGGAGGCAAACTCCCGGGAACCGATCAGGACCACTCCTTCGTTATCATCCTGCCCACCGATGGAGAACCCCTTCACCCGGTAATCTGAAAGCAGGGACAGGTCGAAATTCTCAATGGATTCCCCGGTAATCAGTTCGCTTTTCTTGAAATCGCAGGCTTTCACCATGTGAACCTTCAGCCGGTCAAAAGCGGCAATCAAGTCATCATGAACCAGGGTATTGCACTTTTTCAGAATTTCATTTGTAACTGATCCACCTCCAGGGGTGTTGATGGTTTCCTCGAGGTTGACCTCAAGGCTTCGGTCTTTAAGCTTGGCTTTTTTGACTGTGATTGTTGACATGGTTTTGTGTTTTGAGGTTTATATTGGGGGATGGAAATTTTCTTGCCGGTGACTCTTTCGTACTGATCGAGATGGTATTTACTTGCTTGGGTAACATAGGATCCTGAAGGCCCGGAGGCCCTCAGGATGTTGGTTTCGAGAAACCTGGATTCATCAATTATAGTGGTAATACTGTTCAGCTGGATCATGGCAGCGAGATAGTGAGGTAAGATGTGGTTGCTGTTTGCGGTGGCCGGATGATTTCTCCGGTATTCACATCAGGAATCTCCATCCCTGGTTTGATGGTTTTCAGGAAGGTCTCGCGCTCTTTGACCTTCTCTTTCATTTCGGCCAGCTTTGCTGAAAGATCATCATAGACCGAATCTCCGCACTCATTGAAATAGAAGGTAGTCTTGGAGGCTTTGGTGATCTTCACTCCCCGGAAGGAGATGGTCTTTTCAGGATACTTTTCTGCTTCCTCAAGAACGACCTCTTTCACTTCAGGCCGTTTCCGGATGGCAGAGATGGTTTCCTCAAGGTTCTTGAGCATGACCTCAAACTCAAGAGGGTTCCGGACTCCGGAGGTGATTTCATCAACGCACATCTGTACGAAGGTTTCACGTTCTGCCTTTGATGATGGCAGGTAGGTAAATTGGGCAATTGCGTTTTCCATAGTTGTTGGGATTTAGAGGTTTTTAAATTCTTTTTCAAGCCTGGCAATTTCCTCCTCTACATTGGCTTTGTAGATCTTCATGAACTTGTCAATCGGGAATGGCACGAACTTGTTATCAATCTCGCGGACTTCATCAGAGAACCAGGGACTGAAGCCAAACTTGGCTATTCTGCCATCCATTGATACCGGGTTCCCCTTGTACTCGCTGTATTTGTTTGTTTCTTTGAAAACAGATATTAGGTGATCCTTCAGGTCTTTGATTTCTTTCTGAATGGAGTTGCCTTTCTGTAGGGTTTCTTGGTTCATTATGCGACTTGTTTTAAAAGGTGGGTAAAATTTTTAATCCTGATGTACTCCGCAAAATCGCGGACCAACTGGTGGACATCCTCGGCCAAGCGATCATAAGCAAGGCACTCTAAAGGTTCGTAGGGAACGATCACCACCCCGGGGAGACGGTTGTTATAAATGCCGGTGTAATTGCAGATCTCGAACAGGTCATAATAGAATACCGGCACCTGGAACATGTCGAGGTAGAACCGCCACTGGAAGGAGTTGATGTACTCAATTGCTGAGGGGGGAGAGAACTTTGTTTTAGCATCCCGGATACAAAGCCCCTCCACACCATCAGCCCTAGCTGATACCTGGATGATTAAATCTCCGGCATCGTACTTCTTGAATATAGGAACCTCAGGCACCATATTAGGATGCTCATTCTTGTAGTTTACAGCTACCTGGGCCTGCTCCTGTGAGAAATAGATTCCGTCAGTGAAAAGCTCTCCGGATACAAACTCCCGGTTATACTTCTCAATAATCTTATGAAATGCTCCGCCAATCCTGGTTTTATCGTTACCGATGAATTTCCCGGTGATGGCATCCAGGAGGGCCTCCTCAGTATCAAACTGTGTGAGGCCTTCCCGGAACCTGCGGAACTTTTCAAGAACCGAAACTGATACCCTGTATACCATGGCTTAAGCGTTTGCGGGTGCAGTTTCATTCTTTGCATTGCGTCTCCTCTCAGAGGGAAGCTGGATATTGTTACCGGTTGGGATCGGAGCCGGTGAAGGAGCCGGAGCCGGTGCCTGGCCTTTGGGTTGGGAAGGATCCACGAAGCAGCCAGTGACCTTGTCACCGACGAAGCCCAGGGCCTTTGCCCGTTCAGCGATCAATTTCCGGAGGGTGGCTTTGAAGGAAGCCGGCATCTCATCGGCAAGCTGCAGCAAGGAGGTCAGGTCTTCCGGATCGGTGCAATTCGTGACCTGATCCTGATAATGCGCCATCTTGTCAAGGGCCTCCTGCTGTGCAGCAGACATCGTCTGAATGGCGAGTTTAACATTGGTAATCAGATCGGCCATGAAATTGCGGAAGTCCGGACTGCTTTCATCCGGGATCTCTATCAGAGGGAGCCTGGCAACGTTCTTGCCGATGGTGGTATCGGTCGGTTCAAACTGGATGGTCCGCTTGTTATTGACCGTCTTCATATAACCAACCTGGTCAGCGATGCGGAGAAGGAGATTATAAGACTGGCCGGTGACATCCGGGATCTTCTTCAGGATATCTCCTTCTTTCTCATCCTTGGAGTGAGCGATGATAACCATATCAGCATTCTCGCCCCTGCGGTTGCTAACGAAAATCTTAAACTCATCACCTATGGCGCCATAGGCAGCCAGCTTGTTCTTGGCATTCTTGTAGTCCTGCTTGACCACATAAGCCATCAGGAAGTCATCCAGGGCTGCTTTAGCGGTGTCAATCCCGATGGTGTCGTAATTGGCAAAAGTGCCGTCCTTTTCTTCCGCGAGGACATCCTCCCATTTGCTTACAAGCAAGGTGTCCTGGCGATTGATGCTCCGGTCCACTCCCCTATCGAAGTCAAGCAATAGCGGATTTTTGGCCGTGTTAAACAGGGAGGTTTTCCCGATCCCCGGCTCCCCATAAAGAACGATCACAACAGGACGTTCGGGGAGGCTTTCTTCTTTTCTCAAAATTGGCATTTTCGTATTGATTTAGGGTTAATAAGTTTCTTAGTTATCGATTGCATTTGCCTTGCCCCCCGTTGTATCTTTACAGCCTCGGCAAAGTCGTATTGCTTTCTCTAAAAAGCCTTGTCAGCAATGGCAGGGCTTTTTTCGTATGTGTACCCCAGGTGCTTTTCAATCAAGCCTTTCATATTTGGCCCGGGGATGTGGATGTACATTCCATGCGCCATGCTGCACTGATACTGCAGGTAGGCGAAGACCATACTCAGTTCTTTACTGTGGCTGACCTGGTCGATGGTAAACTTTGCCTTGAACTCATCAAAGAGCTGTCGTACTGTTTTCTCGGGTGTTTTCATGATGTTGTTTTTGGGTGTCCTTGTAGCGGGAGCAGGATTCGAACCTGCGACCTGGAGGTTATGAGTCTCCCGAGCTGACCTCTGCTCTATCCCGCTCATGTTATTTCGCCATCCGCATTTTCATTCTCCGCCTGTGCCCATGAGCCTTAAGCATCAGCAGTTGTTTGTTCCGCTTGCGCTTGATAGATTCCACGTCAAACTTCAGCACCTCCGAAAGGCGGAACCGGTAGTGGTCTTTTGCATCATCCCTGTCCTCCGGAACCACTATTCCCTGTTTTATCCAGCGTTTGAGGGTGATCCTCGAAATTGAGTGGATGTGGCAGAACTGCTCTCCGTTTACTATCACGCCATAGAACCGGTCGGGATTATAGACATAGATCCGCCGGGCTTCCTGCAGGATCATCTCCTTGAGGTCATCGGGGTTCATCCCGTGCAATAAGGTTGATTCAGTATTCATATAAGGCCTGCTTTTGCTGCGAGTGAAACAATGTGATATTTAGAAGTGCAACCGGTTTTTGCCCGGATGTTGCGGAGAATGGCTATGACTGTGTTATGTGCGATAGAGAGCATGTCTGCTACCTGTTTGTCGGCATAGCCCTCGGAGATCTTCTTAACGATCTCAACTTCCCTTGGGGTAAGCTTTACATCGTTGATGTAATTGCATTTTGTGCCGTCGCAATCGGTCAACTGGCCCTTGGTGACATCGGGGATATCGTTCCATCCGCCAACATATTCTTGTATAAATCCGAATACAAGATCATTGCCCGGGGCAAACCTGCATTTCAATTTTTTATAATCCGGATGGGATACTGCCATCTCCAGGGCAATGAGATAATACTTTGAACCGGGGGTTACTTCATGCACCTCACCGGCTTCCAGTGCATAGTAACTCCCCTCCTTTTCGAAGAACTCTATGTGGTCCGGGGATATCAGCGCCTGGTTCATACGGCCTCCTTTTGCAGTACATCCTCTGTAAGGACATCCTCAGGATTTACCGACAGCCCTTCAGAAATAATCTGTACAACCTTATAGGATGTAAGTGGGCCATTCGAGGTATTCTCTTTCAGAAACCTCCAGAGTGACCCACGGGAGGTTCCGAGTTCTTTGATCAGCGCCCTTTTCACATCGTTACGGCCGTTGATCCTTTCGATGATTTCAATCTTGAGTTTCATGTTACTTAAATTTTGGTATTGCTTTTTGTGAAACTTTGTTCTATTTTTGGAACCTTATTCCTTTGTAAGGAATTGGTAAGTTGAATGCATTGTGGTGATAAAGTCGGTTTGAGCGAAATCGCCTTTATCGGCATGGCAATCGAAGCTGTGATGTGCTGCATGGAATCTTCTTGAGTAGTCATGCGGACTGCTGGCCAGTGCCAGGAAGTCAAGGATCACATCAGGCAGGATGAACCCCTCAGTATCTGAGGGTGTGAATGGTTTTGCCAGTATCAGTGCTTCGGCTTTCATCAGATCCCTGGAAGGAATGTCTTCAAAGAATTGCATTGTTTGTCGCTTTGATGGTGTAACATTGTTGCAAATATACAACTTTTTTTAAAGAAATGAATGAATTTTCCGAAAGAATCAACCAAATAGCTGAACACTATGGGGTTAAAAGGCCAGCTGATTTGGCAAAAAGGACTGGCCTATCCCATCAGACAGCATCAAATTACCTGGGAGGTAACAGGATTCCTTCCGTTGATTCATTAAAAGTAATCAAACAGGTGTTTGATAAAATAAATGGAGACTGGCTCCTAACCGGAGAAGGTGAAATGCTGAAGGCAGATCAGGAACCGGCTGTGGAATCCCAGCCGCCGGGCAAGCTCTACGAGATTATCCTCAAACAGCAGGAAACCATCGCAAAGCTCACCGACCGGCTGCTAAAACTTACCGAAGACTTTAAACCTAACAAGGACCATTAAATCAAAGAACGATGAACAAAAAAGATTTGAATCCTGGGGACACCGTTTGGCTTTCGCATGATGATACTACCAAGTACACCTATCTTGGAGAAACAGCCATAATTCCAAGCATCAAGAATGAAGGTTATATCCCGATCCATAAGGCTGAGCTTGGCGTATTCGCATACAACCCTGGGCCTAATCGCGAGCTAAAGATGATTCTCTTGCCTTATGAAGCATGAATAAGGTATAAGCTCCCCTTTGCGAACATAATGCTCTGCTTCAAAGGCATCCTGCGGACAAAGCTCTCCGCCAGGTCTTTTTGACATCTCAAGCAATTTGAGCCGGATATCAGTGTCATCCAGCACAGTTGTTTCTTCAATAACACGACCGTCAGGGTCGTAAACAAAGGTTTTTTTCATGATCAATAATTAATTTGATAAGTGATGAGTGAAAATGAGAATGAAGTTTGGTCAGAGGAGAATGAAATTGATCTTCTCAGGCTTCAGGTTGACTTCCTGATCGAGCATCTTTTAACCGATGAGCAAAAGGCGGAGATGGCCGATTTTAAGGATAAGGCTAAGAAGATGAACCGGAACCTACCAATTGGCGGAGGTAGTTTTTAATCCTCCGGAAAAGGCTTTCTTTGAATACGAGTGGTTTGCCATACGGCATTCCTACAATCATCTGCCGTTTGTCAGTTGCGATGTAGATACGGCCGGGCTCCAGGTCCTTGGGCAAGTTTGCCAATTTTCCGCGAGCTTGTAGCATTGGTGTTGCCATGTTTGCTTTTGTTATTAGTGAAACTTAAATTGAGAACTGATGATTCGATTTACAGCTTATTTGATTCCTTCGGAAAGCCCGCTTTCTAACATTGAAGCTCATGTTTCAAATGAGGCAAATCTGGCTTTGGCCAACAGGCTTTCATCGCTTTTTGGTAATTTGGAATGTGAAAATCACCCATTGAGCATTAGTGAGATTTTGGTTCATTTTCAGGATAAGCCTAAAGTTATGTCAGTGGTTTCCTGCTGCTGCGACGATTTCAGGAAGACTCTTGAAAAGATTGCTCAGAATGAGGAACCATAGAAAACATGTATACAGTGCCATTTTCAAAACTGAGACAAAAGTCCTTTAACAGCTCAAGAGATTGCTGAAACCGGTTTTTAATTTGTGAGAACTTCTCCTCATTGATTATTTTGCCTGTTGACTTGTCAGGAATCTCAAAGTTTTTCAACATAACTAAAGATTCTTTGCAGTCTTTAACAATTGACTCCAACTGAATCAGGTTGTTGAGAAGGTGATCAGTTTGCTTGTCCATGTTTTTAAGGGTTAAACCATGTCGCAAATGTAGAACATTATTTAACGCTTGTCAAGATTAATTTAAACTTTGTTCTATTTTTAATGTAATTTTAATATTGTCATCATTATGACAGTAAAAGAAAGGCTTCTGGAATTTATCAAATACAAAGGCATTCCTGTAAGGAAGTTTGAATCCATTGTTGGCCTTTCTAATGGATATGTCGGGAATATGAGGGTTTCTATTCAGCCTGATAAAATTTCGAGTATCGCTCTAAAATTCCCTGAACTTGACACCGGCTGGCTTCTCACAGGAGAGGGCAGTATGTTGAAAGAGGATAAGAAAGATCTGCCGGTAGAGAGCCAGGCGGCCATAGATAATATTTCAAAAGCCCTGGAGATCATCCAGAGCCAGCAGGCGGCCATAACAAAGCTGAGCGATGCCGCTTTAATTCAAGCCCGGAACATTGAAAAACTTTTAGAGGGCAACCATCTACCTGGTACGAACCACGACCGCAGAGCCGGATGAGGGTGGTGTTCCGGAAATTGAGCTATATTTGACTAAAAATGTACTTACATGAAAATGCTTGTAAAAATCCCTTTTATTATAGGATTCTTGTTATTATCAGAATTAAATACATTTGCTCAGGAAATTGATTCAATTCCCTCAGTAGACATTTACGAAGTTTGTCAAGATTTGAACTCGGCAGGTTTGCACCTTGAGAAGTCAGGTAGAAACGGATATACTGGCTTGCTTCTTCAGTCTGCAGGAGTGGCATTGGTTTTGCTTCCGGAACTGGAAAATGTAAATACGCCATCTGAAACATACTATATTGCGGCAGGAATGATTGTCACAGGGATCGTTTTTCAGGTGGTTAGCCATGTAAGAAAAATGAAAGCCGGGAAGATTCTACAGAATATAAGTGTTTCTGATAGTGGTATTGGCTTAAAAATTCCGATTAAATAGGGATAGGCTAACCCATCTCCCGGCACGCAACTTGCAGCTGTTAAGTTACAATTTGCAATAATTGTGATTTAATTACGCAACATTGTTGCACAGATGAATGTTTAAGTATAGTTTTGCACACCCAATTAATGGATCCTTATGGGAGAAAAAACTAATCTTTCCTTTGAAGGCACCTGGAAAAGCCATGAGCATACTGTAGAAGTAAAGCTTCCGATGATTTTATTTGAAGAAGACGGCACTCATATTATGTATTGCCCGGCTCTTGATGTTAGTGGATATGGCTATAATGAAACAGAAGCGAAGCGTTCTTTTGAATTGTCTTTTGCTGAGTTCCTTAAGTTTACTACTAACAAAAGGACTCTTCATAAAGTTCTTACAGCTATGGGATGGTCAATAAGAAGCAAGAGCAAACCAATGATCCCTCCCCCAATCTCCAGGCTTCTGGAAGATAATGAAAACTTCAGGAATATTTTTGACAACTATCCATACCGGAAGGTGGATGAATCACTTTGCATTCCGGCATAAACACCCTTTGAATGGGAGGTGAACACTTAAGGAATATACCGCTCAGAACAATCAGGGATTACCTATCCTGGAAAGGATTAAAGGTATATAGAACTAAGGGTGGACATGAAACATGGGGCTGTACTGGCCTTCTCCGCCCAATAGTGATCCAGACTCATGTGGATCCGGTCCCTGAGTTTATCGTCAAACAGATACTCCGAAACCTTAACACGAACAGGGAAGATTTCATTAATTTTCTCCGGTCATAGCATCGTTTCATCCGAACCCACGTCCGAAAAAATAAAAAAACCGCCCGTAAGTTATTCACTTTAAGGCGGTTAAAATTGTTGAATTGTACCCGAGGCCGGACTATTTCAATTATACATCATTCGGAAAAACCCAATCCAG